>QFCS01000418.1_pt1 | contig 58341 bp, 58 predicted proteins | sample 3576561 | NCBI WGS metagenome assembly QFCS01 | reverse complement strand
TCCCTCTTCGTCATGCTGAACTTGTTTCAGCATCCATGGCCGAACCTCTCGGTCAGCGTTGCGCCGAAGGAAACGGCGGGCCATGGACCCTGAAACAAGTTCAGGGTGACGAGATAAGAAACGGCTGATGTCGGTCGAAAGCTGCCGTCAGCCCAGCAACCCGCCCGCCAGGAGCATCGCGACGCGCACGTCGATCCCGCAGCCTTCGGCGCGTTTGGCTGCGATGAAATCCGCGATGCCGTCCAGCGGAACGCGGTGAACGGTGATATCCTCGCCATCGACCCCGCCGCCGGCGCCGACCTTGATCAGCTTCTTCGCGACGAGCAGCGTGAAGCTTTCGCTTACCATGCCGGGCGAGCTGTAAAATTCGCCGACGGTGCGCCAGTCGGCGGCGCGATAGCCGGTCTCTTCCTCCAGTTCGCGCCGCGCCGCGATCTCCGAAGCCTCGCCCGCGGCGTCGTCGCCGACGAGACCGGCGGGCAGTTCGAGGCAGCGGACCTTCAGCGGCACCCGATATTGCTCGACTAGAAGGACGTGGCGCCCGTCGGATGCTTCGTCGATCGCGAGGATCACCGCGGCGTGGATACCGCGCGAGCGCGAGACATATTCCCACGTTCCCTGCTGCTTGACGGTGATGAAGCGGCCCTCCCAGCGGGTTTCGATCGGGGTATCGGGCGAGGGGATGGACATATCTATCCTATTGTCATTGCGAGCGTTAAAGCTCGATCAGCCGATCGGGCAGTTCGTTCGGATTCTCGCTCCCCCGCGGGAAATGGTCGGCGAGGACCAGTCCCATCTGGCGCACCGCTTCGGCCATGCCTTCGCCGGGCTGGCCCTTGCGGACGAGGTCGATCAGCGCAGCCATCGCATCGCCCCAGATTTCGGGCGCGACCTTGGCGGCGATCGCTTCGTCGGCGACGATGTCGGCGCGATGCTCGCGCAGGCTGACGTAGAGGAGGATGCCGGTGCGACCCAATGTCTTCGCCTCGGTGCCGACCTTGAACAGATCGATCGCGCGGGCGCGCACGCGCGCCGCCAGGATCGCGCGCGGCGTCAGCCACAGGCGCAGCGGACGCCACAACAGGATCAGCCATACACCTATCCATTTGAGGACACCGATCGCGATCACCGTTCCCAGCCACTGGTTGGCGGTGAGTTCGTGGCCCCAGCCGCCGGTGATCCGATAATAGAGGCCCTGATAGAAATCGGGGAACAGCGCGACGATCGACATGGCGAGGAACGCGATCACGCTCGCCCAGACGAGCGCGACATCGTCATAATCGTTCGATTGCGCGGCGATCACGGTGACGATCTCGCCGCTGGTGTGTTCCTCGGCCGCGGCGACCGCGGCGGTGACGCGGTCGTGGTCGGCTTCGCTGACGTGACTGACTTTCATCGCTCCGCTCCCTTACCAGCCGCCCGAGGCGCCGCCGCCTCCGAAGCTGCCGCCGCCGCCCGAAAAGCCGCCGCCTCCACCGAAGCCGCCGCCGCCTCCCCATGACGAACCGCCGCCGCCCCACGACGATCCGCCGCCGCCGCCCCAGTCATTATCGCCCCAGATGATGATCGGCGCGCCGCCCCACGGACGGTTCCTGCGATGCCGCTTGCCGCGGCCGCGGAAGGCCGAAAGCATCGGCAGGATGAAGAAGAAAAAGACGATGAAGCCGATGAAGAAGAGCCCACCGAAATCGCCGTCGTCGGCGCGGTCGCGCGCGGCCTTGTCGGCGGCGGCAGCCCGCGCGGCGGCTTCCTCGGGGGGGAGCTGGATCTGCTGCGCGATCGCATCGACCCCCGCCTGGATGCCGCCGGGATAGTCGCCCGCCTTGAACTTCGGCGTTATGGAGTCGCGGATGCGGCCCGACAAAGCGTCGGTCAGCACGGGTTCGAGGCCATAGCCGACCGAGATGTTCATCCGCCGCTCGTTCGGCGCGATCAGAAAGACGACGCCGTCGTTATTCTCCTTGCCGCCGATGCCCCAGTCGCGGCCGAGCTTGTAGCCGTAATCGGAGATGTCATTGCCTTCGAGGCTGTTCACCGTCGCGACGACGAGCTGGTGCCCGGTGGTCTTTTCGAGCTGTTCGAGCTGGACGCCCAGATTGGCTTCCTCGGCGGGCGGGATGATGTCCGCCTGATCGACGACGCGGCCGGTGAGCTTGGGAAAGGTCTGCGCGGTCGCGGGGGCCGCGAGCAGCGAAAGGCCCAGCGCCCAGCCGAGCAGGAGCGATCTCATGGTGTGTCTCCGGTCTCTGCAGCGATGGCGTCGACGCCGGCCGACAGGCCGCCGGCATAATCCGCCTTGGTAAAATAGGCTGTCATCCGGTGGACGATCGCCTGCGCCTTGTCGTCGGTCAGTATCTTTTCCATGCCGGTGCCTGTGGCGATGCGCATCTGCCGTTCCTTCGGTGCGATCAGGACGACGATGCCGTCGTCGTGCCCCTTCCGTCCGATCTTCCAGCGGTTGCCGAGGCAGGTGCCGAAGTTGTCGACCCGCGCGCCGTTGAGGCCTGGGACCGTCGCGACGACCATCTGATGCTGCGTATTGCTTTCGTAGTGGGCGAGACGCTCGGACAAGCGCGCCTCCTGCTCAGCGGTCAAGAGGTCCGCTGCGTCGGTCACGCGGCCCGCGAGCGCCATTTGGGGAACGCCGTCGCACGCCGCCGTTTCCTTTGCGGCAGCGGGTTCGGGCGCCGCCTTGCAGCCGCCCGCGACCGCCAGGATCGCGAGCGGAACGGCAAGGGCGGCGGCGCGCATCCTATTGACCGAAATCGACCTTCGGCGCGACGTTCGCATTGGGGCTGACCGCCTTGTACGGCGTCATCGGCTTGGCGCCGTGGACGATCTTGGCGCCGATGATGTCGGGGAAGGTGCGGATCGTCGTGTTATAATCCTGCACCGCGCCGTTGTAGTCCTGGATCGAGACGTTGATCCGGTTCTCGGTCCCCTCGAGCTGGGTCATCAGGTCGGCGAAGCGCGCCTGGCTCTTGAGCTCGGGATATTGTTCGACGGTGACGAGCAGGCGGCCGAGCGCGCTCGACACATTGCCCTGCGCCTGCTGGAACGCCTGGACCTTCGCCGGGTCTTCGAGGTCGTCGGTGCTGAGCTTGACCTGCGTCGCCGAGGCGCGCGCCTGGATCACGCCCTCCAGCGTCGACTGCTCGATCTTGGCTGCGCCCTTCGCGGTTTCGACGAGGTTGGGGATCAGGTCGGCGCGCCGCTGATAGGCGGCCTCGACATTCGCCCACTTGGCTTTTGCGGCCTCTTCCTTGGTGGGAACGCTGTTGATGCCGCACGCGGATAGCGAGACGGCGGCAAGCGGAACGATCAGCCAGCGGGCGGAACGATAGGTCATGGTCATCAATGCTCCCTCGCGCGGCGTTTTGCCGCAACAATACACATAATAGGATCGTGCTTGCCTTTGCGCAATCGTCGCGGCAATTTCGCGCCACGGAATATATCATCCGGGGAGCAGCAACATGTTGTCGGAATTCAAGGAATTTATTGCCAAGGGCAATGTCATGGACCTGGCGGTTGGTGTGATCATCGGCGGCGCGTTCGCAACGATCACCGGCTCGCTGACCGAGGATCTGATCATGCCGCTGGTCGGCTGGATCTTCGGCGGGGTCGATTTTTCGAGCAAGTTCATCCTGCTCGGCAGCGTCCCCGACGGAATCGCGGCGACCGATTATGCCGCGCTCAAGAAGGCCGGTGTCGCAATGGTCGGCTATGGCGCCTTCATCACCGCGGTGATCAATTTCCTGATCCTGGCCTGGGTCATTTTCCTGCTGGTGAGAATGGTGAACCGGGTAACGCGCCGCGGCCCCGATGCGCCCGCGGGACCGACCGAGGTCGATATCCTCACCGAAATCCGTGACGAATTGCGGAAGAAATAGGGTTTTCCGGCTGACGCCGGGAGCGGCACCGGCCCGCTCCCCCCACCCGGCCTCCCATAGGCTACTATCGTCGGGGAGGCCGGGTGGGGGAGCGGGCCGGTGCCGCCACGCAACAAAAACGCCCGTCCGCGCTCTTTTCAAGCATCGGCGGGCTTCCTATATGGGTCATGCCGGTTTCGGCCGGCTATGAGGATAAATGGTGTCGTGGAATAGACACAGCGGACCCGGGGGCAGTACCCGGCGGCTCCACCACAAGCCCGCGGTTTTGCGGGCTTCTGACGGGGCCGAACCAGGATCGACGTGTGTTCAAAGACGATGTTTTCTTCCGGGCTGAGTAACCCGTTCAAGGCTCAAACCTATAAGTGCTAACGATAACGAAGCACTCGCTCTGGCTGCGTAACCGATAAGCCTCACGGCCTAAGGTTATTCAAATAGAACGCGGTTCGGACCGAACCGGGCAACAGAATCGGATACCAGCGGCTGGGGACGAGCCGGGCAACAGAATCGTCCCACCCTGTCTTCCTTGGTGTCAGTCTTCGTTCATGCGCGTGAGCCAGTCTTCGCGTCCATGGCGGATGCGCAGGATCAGCACCCGGCCGTCCGGCTCGATTTCGTAAAGGACGAGATGGGCCTTGCAAGGATGGACCCGCACCGGCGGGTCAATTTCCTCACGCTCGCGGGCGGCGCGGGGATAATCGGCAAGGAAGGTGAACGTCGCCGCCAGCCGCTCATGATAGTCATCGGCCTGGCGCAGACCGAAGCGTTCCAGCCCATCCAGAAAAATCGCCACGAGGTCGTCACTGGCCGTGCGGGTAAGGCGATATCGCGGCACTTAAGAACCGGTCCGCGCCTGCCTCAATGCCCGCTCCCGAATATCGGCCATCGATTCGTCGCTGATGCCGCTGCTGCGCGCGTCATCGACGAGTTGCTGCATATGCGCGATCTTTGCGGTCCGCTCCTGATCGCGGCGGATGAGGTCGCGCACATAATCGCTGGCGTTGCTGTAGCGGCCAGTCTCCGCGCGTCCTTCCACCCATTGTTTCATCGGGTCGGGCAGGGAAATGTTCATCGTTGCCATGTCGGTTCTCCATCTGCTCGGACAATATCAAATATTGGCAAAGTTTGTCAATTTTATGGTGGCGCTAGTGTGCGCCCTCGCATTGCCCATGATCGCCCAGCGCCTCGATCACGCGGCAGTCGCCCGCGAGGCCGCCGCGGCAGCGGCCGACGATGCGCTGGAGTTCGTCGCGGAGCAGCGATAGCTGCGCGATTTTTTCCTCGACCTGTTGCAGATGTCTGGTTGCGATCCGATCGGCTTCGCCGCAATCCCGGTCGGGGTGATCCGACAGGTCGAGCAGCGAGCGAATTTCCTCGATCGTGAAGCCGAGGTCGCGCGAATGGCGCACGAAGCTGAGCCGCGCGCGGTGCCCGCCATCGTAGCTGCGATAATTGGCGTCTGTGCGCGCGGGCGGCGGGAGCAGGCCGATCCGCTCGTAATAGCGGATGGTTTCGATGTTGGTGCCGGTGGCACGCGACAGTTCGCCGATTTTCATCGCTTGACCCTGTAGTGGCTACAGGCTGCATATAGGAAGCCGACTCGACGATGGAAGGAGGCTTCGGCGATGGCCGATCAATGCTGTGCCGGAAAAAGCGGCAAGACCGCGCTCAACGATCCGCGCTGGCGGCGGGTGCTGTGGATCGCGCTGATCGTCAATGCGGCGATGTTCGGGGTCGAGATCGTTGCGGGCGTCGCGGCGGATTCGCGCGCGTTGCAGGCCGACGCGCTCGATTTTCTGGGCGACAGCGCCAATTACGCGATCAGCCTGGGCGTCGCGGGCATGGCGATCGGCTGGCGGGCGCGGGCGGCGCTGCTCAAGGCGGCGACGATGCTCGGCTTCGGCCTCTGGGTCTTCGCTTCCGCCGTGTGGGGCTTCGTCGCGGGCACGACGCCCGCGGCGGAGACGATGGGGATCATCGGCGCGCTGGCGCTGGCCGCGAATGTCGTCGTCGCGCTGATGCTCTATCGCTGGCGCACCGGCGACGCGAACATGCGATCGGTCTGGGTCTGCTCGCGCAACGACGCGATCGGCAATCTCGCGGTGATGGCGGCGGCGCTCGGCGTGTTCGGCACGGGGCAGGGCTGGCCCGACCTTCTGGTCGCGGCGATCATGGCGGGGCTTGCCATCTGGGGCAGCATCGACGTGTTCCGCCATGCACGCAGCGATCTGGCGGGCGCGGCGGCGGGCGAGGCCGCGTGACGAGTGGATAGCGAAAGGCGGATAGCGAAAGGGGTTTCCGCGTGCCGCGCCCGCGCATATTGTGCGGTGACGATGCCGATGGCCCCGATCCTGCAAAGCGCGCGGAAAAACGCCGCCGAAGCGCGAAGCGAGTCGCGTGGCTGAGGCGCGCCCCAATGCCGCGCCGGCGCAGCCATATGTCTTCAAGCCGCACGAACGCCCCTTCATGCCGGGTTCGCCCGCGTCGCCCGATCATCCGGTGCGGCGCAAGATCGGCTATTTCTTCATCGGCCTCTATCTCGCGATCGTCGGGGGTTTCACCAACGGCCTGCTGATCGCGAACCTGACGAGCATCCAGGGGCATATGGACCTGACCCCGGCCGAAGGCGGCTGGGTGACCGTCGCCTACAACATGACGAACGCCTGCATGAGCATATTGCTCTATAAATCGCGTCAGCAGTTCGGCATCCAGCGCTTCGTGCGCGTGATCATGATCGCGCTGCTCGTCGCCAATTTCCTTCAGCTTTTCGACGCCGGATACCGGATGGAGCTGATCGCGCGCGGGGTGTCGGGGATCGCCGCGAGCGGCCTCACCACGCTCGCGGCCTTTTACCTGATGCAGGGGCTGCCCGCGGAAAAGCGCATCGCGGGCTTCCTGCTCGCGATCGGGCTGACGCAGGTCGCGGTGCCCTTTGCCCGCGCCATCTCGCCGTTGCTGCTCTTCGATGGCGACGTGTCGCATCTGTTCGATTTCCAGTTCGCGCTGTCGCTCGTCGCGGTCGGGCTGGTTTTCCTGTTGCAGGTGCCGCCGGGCGAGACGATCAAATCCTTCGAGAAGCTCGACCTGCTCACCTTTCCGATGCTGGCGGCCGGGGTCGGACTGCTCTGCGCCTTTCTGGTCCAGGGGCGCATCATATGGTGGTCGACCCCCTGGCTCGGCGGCGCGCTCGCGGCCTCGGTGGTGCTGATCGGCGCGGCCTTCCTGATCGAGCACAACCGCCAGAACCCGATGCTCCGGACGCGCTGGCTGGGCAGCGCCGAGCTCGTCCAGTTCGCGCTGATCGGGGCGCTGGTGCGCGTCCTGACATCGGAGCAGAATTTCGGCGCCTCGGGGCTGCTGGCGGCGACGGGACTCATCAACGAACAGCTCGTCTCCTATTATTGGGTGCTCACCGGCGCGACGCTGGCCGGGGCGATCCTCGCGATCCTGCGGCTCGACCCCACCGATTTGCGCCGTCCGGTGCTCGTGTCGCTCGCGGTGATCACGATCGGCGCCTTTCTCGACACCCATTCGGGGCTGCGCACCGGGCCGGTGAACCTCTATTTCTCGCAGGCGGCGATCGCCTTTGCCGCGGTCTATTTCATGGGGCCGATGATGATGGAGGGGCTGCTCCGCGCGCTGACCAGGGGGCCGTCCTATATCGTCAGCTTCGTCGGGATTTTCAGCCTGTCGCAGACGCTCGGCGGCCTCGCCGGGGTCGCGGTGTTGTCGGCGTTTCACACGCTGCGCACCAAGGCGCATCTGATGACGCTGGGGCAGAGCATCTCGACCAATAATCCCGCGGTCGCGCAGGGGATCAACAGTCTGGCCGCTGCGCTCACCGGCGACATGACCGACCCGGTGCTGCGCAGCGCGGTCGCCGGGTCGCAGGTGGTGCGCGAGGCGGCGCGCGAGGCGACAATCCTGGCGTTCAACGACGTCTTCTTCGTCATCGGCGCCTTTTCGGCGCTGGCGTTCTTTCCGCTATTCGTGCGTTGGGCCTATGACCGGCGGCGCGGGCACAACCCGCTGGCGAAGGAACTCGAAGCATTGCAGAAAATGAGGGCGCAGAACCAATGAGCGACGACAGGTCCGACACGCCGCAGGCGGAAACGCCCGAGCCTGCGCCGAAGGCGCCCGCATCGAATGCGCCTGCGCCGAAGGCTCCCGCGCCGACCCCGGCAGCGGAGCCTGCGCCCGAAGCGCACAAGGGGTCGCCCGACGACCAGATCGGCCCGCCGCCCGCGGGCTGGCGGCCGCCGCAGTCGCGCGGCCGGATCATATTGTTCGGCGCGATCATCCTCGCCGGCGCGCTCGCCATCCTTTATGCCTGGGGCCTGCCGCCGTTCCGACCCGCCAGCCAGACCACCGACAACGCCTATATCCGCGGCCAGACGACGATCATCGCGCCGCAGGTCGGCGGCTATGTGACCGAAGTGCTGGTGCAGGATTTCGAGCGCGTCGCGGCGGGGCAGGTGCTCGTGCGGATCGACGACAGCATCTATCGCCAGCGCGCCGCGCAGGGGGCGGCGAATATCGCGGCGCAGAGCGCGAGCCTCAGCAACAGCGAGCAGAGCCAGCGCTCGGCCGAGGCGCAGGTGCGGTTGCAGGACGCCGCCGTCGCCAACGCGCAGGCGCAGCTCCAGCGCGCGCAGGCCGACATGCGGCGTGTGAACGAACTGGTCGATGCGGGATCGGTGTCGCTGCGCGAGCGCGACCAGACGCTCGCGGCGCTCCGTCAGGCCGAAGCGGCGGTGCGTCAGGCGCAGGCTCAGCACCAGATTGCGGTCGAGCAGGTGCGGTCGGTCACGGTCGGGCGCAGCGGGCTGGAAGCCGGGGTGGAGAATGCCAAGGCGGCGAGCGGCCTCGCCGCCATCGACCTTGGCCGCACGGTGATCCGCGCCCCGCGCTCGGGCAGCCTCAGCGAGGTGTCGGTGCGCGTCGGCCAGCTCGTCAATCCGGGCACCCAGCTCATGTATCTGGTGCCGCAGACGCATTGGGTCGTCGCTAATTTCAAGGAATCGCAGACTGCGAACATCCGCGTCGGGCAAAAGGCGCGGATGCGCGTCGACGCGCTTGGCGGGGAAGCGCTCAAGGGCACGGTCGAAAGCATCGCGCCCGCGGCGGGAAGCGAGTTCAGCGTCATCAAGCCCGACACCGGATCGGGCAATTTCGTGAAGGTGCCGCAGCGCATCGCGGTGCGCATCCGCATCGACCCGGGGCAGAAGCTGGCGGCGCGGCTGGGGCCGGGCATGTCGGTCGTCGCCACCGTCTATACGGGCAGCGCCGATAGGGATGGCGGGCGGTGAGACGCGCCGCGCTGCTTCTGCTGCTGCTGCTCGGCGCCTGCGTGCCGGCGCTGACGCCGCGCCCCGAGGGCAGCACCGTCGCGCCGCCCGCCGACTGGCGCACGGCATTGCCCGCCGACGGCGCGATCGACGCCGCCTGGTGGGGGCGCTTCGGCGATCCCGAGCTTACCGCGCTCGTCGAACAGGCGCGCGCGAACAATAGCGACCTCGCCATCGCCGCGGCGCGCGTCGCCGAGGCGCGCGCGCAGGAGCGTGTCGCGCGGTCGCTGCTGCTACCCACGCTGTCGGCGAGCCTGCCGGGATCGGAAGCGCGGACGGTCAATGCCTTCGGCCAGCCGAGCGAGAGCGTTTCGGCGCAGCCGAGCTTTCAGGCGGCCTATGAGGTCGATCTGTTCGGCGGCAATGCGGCGCGGCGCGATGCGGCGCGCGCCAATGCCGCAGCGGCCGCGGCGGCGCGCGAGGCGGCGACGCTGTCGGTCAGCGCGGCGGCGGCGAGCGGCTATATCACGCTGCTCGCACTCGACGCCCGGCGCGCGCTCCTGAAACAGACGCTGGTTTCGCGCGGCGAGGCGCTGCGCATCGCGCGCGACCGTGCCGAGGCGGGCTATACGTCCCAGCTGGAGCTGCGGCAGTCGGAGGCCGAATATCGCGCCGCCGAACAGCAGATTCCGGCGATCGAGGCGGCGATCGCGCGGCAGGAGAACGCGCTGTCGCTGCTCGTCGGCGACACGCCGCACGCGATCGCGCGCGGGGCGAGTTTCGATGCGCTGGCGACGCCAGCGGTGCCCGCCGTGCTGCCGTCGGAGCTTGTCCGCCGCCGGCCCGACATCGCGCAGGCCGAATATGCGCTCGCCGCGACCGACGCCAATCTGCGCGCCGCGCGCGCGCAGTTCCTGCCGCAGGTCCGGCTGTCGGCGTCGGCGGGGGCGGCGGTGTCGAACCTGCTCGGCGACCCGATCAGCATCTGGTCGATCGGCGGCAGCATATTGGCGCCGATCTTTCAGGGCGGGCGGTTGCGGGGGCAATTTGACGCCGCGACCGCGCAGCGCGACCAGGCCGCCTTCGCCTATCGCAAGTCGGTGCTCATCGCATTTCGCGAGGTCGAGGACCAGCTTGCGCTGATCGACCGGCTCGGCGCGCAGGAACAGGCGCTGCTTGCGCAGCGCAATGCCGTCGCCGAAGTGCTGCGCCACGCGACCAACCGCTATCGCGCGGGCTATTCGCCCTATCTCGAACAGATCGACGCGCAGCGCGCGCTGCTGGCGGTCGATCAGGCGCTGATCCAGCTTCGCGCCGACCGGCTCAGCGCCTATGTCGCGCTCTATCAGGCGCTTGGGGGCGGAGCGGATTAAACGATCCGGAAATGCGAGAGGAAGGGGCGGAGCCGCCAGCGGACCTGATCCTCGTCGAGCATCCCGTCCTCGACCCCCGCCAGGGTGCTGAGCATCGAATCGCCCGAGACGGTCGAGACGAACAGTTGCGCGGCGGCTTCCGGATCGTCGATCTCGGCTTCGCCGGCCGCGGCCCAGTCGGCGAACAGGTCCGAAAGCTCGCGGATCGCGGGCATATGCAGGTCGCGATAGATTTGCAGCGCGAATTCCCGGTCGCGAAGGCATTCGGAAACCAGCATCTTCATCAGTGCGATCGCGCGCGGCGAGCGGCGGAATTCGCGCTCGCTTTCGACATAGTTCATCAGCGTTTCGACATTCGATTGCGCCGCGATGTCGCCGCGTTCCATGCGGCTCAGCACCGTCTGGTCGCGCCAGCGCGTCGCGATCGCGTGGAGCAGCCCCTGCTTGTTGCCGAAAAGCTCGTAGAGCGTCGCCAGCGACCCGCCCGAGCGACGGACGATTTCGGCAAGACTGGTGCGATCATAGCCCTGTTCGATGAACAAAGTTTCGGCTGCATCGAGAATCGCCCCATGCCGCCGTTCGCGCGGGGTCGGCCTATCCGCCTGACATATCGTCGATTCGCACTTGTCCAACGCCTATTCTCTCCCTTGCTCTTGTCTGTAATTTAGATTACACGGCCATATAACGCAACGGTTCCGGCCCGTTTTACGTTCAGCAAACATCGATTTTCCAGGGGTCCTTATGATTCGCCTTCGTCCCGTGGCAAGCGCCGCCTGCGCTGCGCTGGCCCTCGTGCTGGCTTCCTGCTCGTCCGAGGCGCCGCCCGCGCCGCCGCCGCCCGAGGTCAATATCGTGACCGTCGGCACCCAGGCGGTGCCGAACGTCATCGAACTGCCCGGCCGCGTCCAGGCCTATCGCACCGCCGAGGTGCGTGCGCGTGTCGACGGCATCGTCGAACGGCGATTGTTCGAGGAGGGCAGCTATGTCGCCGCGGGCAAGGCGCTGTTCCGCATCGATCCGCGGCAGCTCACCGCCAACGTCAACGCCGCGCGCGCGCAGCTCGCCCGCGCGCAGGCGACGGCGGCGAACGCGCGGCAGGTCGTGAACCGCTATCAACCGCTCTTGTCGGAACAGGCAATCGGCAAGCAGGAATATGACGCCGCGGTCGCGGCGCAGCGCACGGCCGAGGCCGACGTCCAGTCGGCGCAGGCCAATCTCGATTCGGCGCGGCTCAGCCTCGGCTATGCGACCGTCACCGCGCCGATCGGCGGCCGCGCGCGGCGCGCCGAGGTGACCGAGGGCGCGCTGGTCAGCGCCGCGCAGGGCACGCTGCTGACGACGATCGAACAGATCGACCGCGTCTACGTCAATTTCGGCCAGTCGAGCTCCGACCTGATGGCGATCCGCCGCGACATGGAATCGGGGCGGCTGCAATTCCCGCCGGTCGGCCGCGTCGAGGTGCAGCTGATCCTCGAGGACGGCACGCCCTATCCGGTGATCGGCCACCTCGATTTCTTCGACCTTTCGATCGACGAGGCGACCGGCACCGCGGCGCTGCGCGCCGAGTTTCCGAACACCAGCAATGCCTTGTTGCCGGGGCAGTTCGTGCGCGCGCGGATCAAGGCGGGGGTGCGGCCGAACGGCATCCTGATCCCGCAGCGCGCGGTCAAGCTGTCCGCCGACGCCGCGACGGTGATGATCGTCGATGCCAAGAATGCCGCGACGCTGCGTCCGGTGAAGCTGGGCGAGATGCAGGGCGGGCAATGGGCGATCCTCGACGGGTTGCGGCCCGGCGACCGCGTGATCGTCGACGGCCTGCAAAAGGTCCAGCCGGGACAGCCGGTGAAGGTCGCGGGAACCGCAGCGACCCGGCCCCAGCCGGCCCGGACCGCCCCGCCCAAGACCGCCCCGGCCAAGACCGCGGCCACCAAGCGCTGAGGCCGACCGCATGACGCCCCGTTTCTTCATCGACCGGCCCATCTTCTCGTGGGTCATCGCCATCGGCATCCTGCTCGCCGGGATCATCGCGCTGCGCGGGCTGCCGGTCGAGCAATATCCGTCGGTCGCGCCGCCGTCGCTGACGATCAGCGTCACCTATCCCGGCGCCGACGCCGGGACGCTCGAGCAGAATGTCACCCAGGTGATCGAGCAGGAACTGAACGGGGTCGAGGGCTTCCTCTACATGGCCTCGACCAGCGAATCGAACGGCACCGCGTCGATCACCCTGACCTTCGAGGCGGGGACCGACATCGACAATGCGCAGATGGAGGTGCAGAACCGCCTGCGCCGCGTCGAGCAGCGCTTGCCCGAGGATGTGCGGCGGCAGGGTATCTCGGTGACCGAGGCCAATTCGGGCTTCCTGCTGATCGTCGCGATCACGTCGAAGAGCGGCAAGACCGACCCGATGGAGATCAACAATTTCGCCAACACGCGCGTGCTCGACGAGCTGCGCCGCGTCAATGGCGTCGGCAACGTTCAGGCCTTCGCGCCCGAATATGCGATGCGCATCTGGCTCGATCCGCAAAAGCTCGCCTCCTATCATCTGTCGCCCGCCGAAGCGCTCGGCGCGGTGCAGGAGCAGAACAGCCAGACCCCCGGCGGCCAGCTCGGCGATCAGCCGCTCGCCAAGGGCGCGCAGCTCAACGCGGTGATCACGACGCAGGGCCGCTTCACCAAGCCCGAACAGTTCGCAAGCATCATCCTGCGCGCCAACCCCGACGGGTCGGCGGTGACATTGGGCGATGTCGGCCGCGTCGAACTCGGCGCCGCGAGTTATCTCTTCTCGTCCGAACTCAACGGCAAGCCGATGGCGGGCCTCGCGGTCCAGCTCACCCCCGGCGCCAACGCGCTCTCGACCGCGGCGGGCATCCGCGAACGGATGGACGAGCTGGCGAAGGGTTTCCCACCCGACGTCACCTGGTCGATTCCCTATGACACGACCCCCTTCATCAGCCTGTCGATCGAGGAAGTGGTCAAGACACTCGCCGAGGCGATGGCGCTCGTCTTCCTCGTCATGTTCCTCTTCCTCCAGAACTGGCGCGCGACGGTGATCCCGACCGTCGTCGTCCCGATCGCGCTTGCTGGTGCGTGCCTTGGCCTGTGGATGGCAGGCTTCTCGATCAACGTGCTGACCCTGTTCGGCATGGTGCTGGCGATCGGCATCCTCGTCGACGATGCGATCGTCGTGATCGAGAATGTCGAGCGCATCATGAGCGAGGAGCATCTCTCGCCCTATGAGGCGACGGTGAAGGCGATGAGCCAGATCACCTCGGCGATCATTGGCATCACGCTGGTGCTGATCGCGGTGTTCATCCCGATGGCCTTCTTCCCCGGATCGACCGGCGGCATCTACCGCCAATTCTCGCTGACGCTGGCGATCTCGATCGGCTTTTCGGCGCTGCTCGCGCTGACGCTGACCCCGGCGCTCTGCGCGACCTTGCTCAAGCCCCACGATGCGGCGAAGCGCAGCGGGCCGATCGGCGCGCGCGTCGATCGCTTCTTCGACCGCTTCAATGGCTGGTTCGGGCGCACGACCGACCGCTATCAGGGGCAGGTCGGCCGCGTGCTGTCGGCGCCGCTGCGCTGGCTCGGCATTTTCCTCGCGCTCGTCGCGATCACCGCCTTGCTTTTCTTCCGCCTGCCGGGTTCGTTCCTGCCGCAGGAGGATCAGGGCTATCTGATCACCGTCATTCAGGCGCCGCCGGGCGCGACGACGCAGCGCACCGACATCGCCGCGAACCAGGTCAAGAAATTCTTCGCGGAGCAGCCGCAGGTCGCGGACACCGTCTTCGTGCGCGGGTTCAGTTTCTTCGGCCAGGGGCAGGCGAACGCGATCATGTTCACCCCGCTGAAACCGTGGAAGGAACGCCACGGCAGGGAGAACAGCGCCGAGGCGATCGCGGGCAAGGCGATGGGCGCCTTCATGGGCATCAAGGAGGCGTTCGTCTTTTCGCTGAGCCCGCCGTCGATCCCCGAACTCGGCACGTCGAGCGGTTTCACCTTCAAGCTGCAGGATCGCGGCGGGGCGGGCCGCGACGCGCTGCTCGCGGCGCGCAACCAGATGCTCGGCGGCGCGATGCAGAGCAAGAAACTCGCCAACGTCCGGCCCGAGGGGCAGGAGGATGCGCCGGTGCTGAAGGTCGACATCGACCGCATCAAGGCGCGTGCGCTCGGCCTGTCGATCGGCGACGTCAATGCGACGCTCGCGATCAGCTTCGGCAGCGCTTATGCCAACGATTTCACCCGCGAAGGCCGCGTGCTGCGCGTGCTGCTCCAGGCCGACGCCGCGAGCCGGATGACGCCGCAGGACGTGCTCGACCTCAAGGTGCGGAGCGCGGCGGGTGAGATGGTGCCCTTCGGATCGTTCAGCACCGCCGAATGGTCGGCGCAGGCGCCGCAGCTTCAGCGCTACAACGGCTATCCCGCGATGACGATCTCGGGCGAGCCGGCGCCCGGCCAGTCGACCGGTGAGGCGATGGCCGAGATGGAGCGGCTGGCGCAGGCGCTGCCCGCGGGCTTCGCCTATGAATGGACCGGCATCTCCTATGAGGAGAAGCAGTCGGCGGGGCAGATCGGCATGTTGCTCGGCCTGTCGCTCGTCGTCGTCTTCCTGTTGCTCGCGGCGCTCTACGAAAGCTGGTCGGTGCCGGTTTCGGTGCTGCTCGTGGTGCCGCTCGGCGTGCTCGGCGCGGTGCTTTTCTCGATGCTGCGCGGGCTGTCCGCCGACATTTATTTCAACGTCGGGCTGATCACGATCATCGGGCTCGCCGCGAAGAATGCGATCCTGATCGTCGAATTCGCGATCGAGCAGGAGGCCGAAGGCAAGGGGACGCTCGATGCGGTGATGGAGGCGGTGAAGCTGCGCCTCCGCCCGATCATCATGACCAGCATGGCCTTCATCCTCGGCATGGTGCCGCTGGTGATCGCGAGCGGGGCGGGGGCGGCGAGCCGCCGCGCGGTCGGCACCGGCGTGATGGGCGGCATGATCGCCGCGACGCTGCTCGGCATCTTCTTCATCCCGCTCTTCTACCTGTCGGTGCGCAAGTGGCTCAGCCGCAGGCGGCCACCCGCACCCACGGAAAAAGGCCATCATGAGGAGGGGCCGACCCATGCGTAAGCCGATCCTGCTCCTCGCCGCGGCGACGATGCTGTCGGGGTGCGTCAACCTTGCCCCGCCGCACACGCGGCCGCCGCTCTCGACCGCGCCCGACTATCCCGAAGGCTTTGCGAACGACGTCACGCTCGGCCAGCGCGCGACCGAGATTTCGTGGCGCGATTTCTTCGCCGACCCGCAGCTCGCGGCGCTGGTGTCGCGTGCGCTCGAGCGCAACCGCGACCTCGCGATCGCCGTCGCGCGGATCGAGGAGGCGAAGGGGCAATATCGCATCCAGGACGCCGACCGCCTGCCGACCGTCGGGGCGAGCGCCGACGCGACGCGCAGCCGCGCCTTTTCGGCCTTCACCACGCCGCCGGGCCCCGACACCTCGAACCGCTATTCGGTGGGGGTCGGGGTCACCGGCTTCGAGCTCGATTTCTGGGGGCGGGTGAAGAATCTGTCCGAAGCTGCGCGCAGCCAGTATTTCGCGACCCAGCAGGCCGAACGCGCCTTTCGCCTGTCGCTGATCCGCGACACAGCCTCGACCTATTTCGCCGCGCGCGGGGCGGAGGAGCAGATCGTCCTGGCCGAAGCGACGGTGACCAGTCGGCGCGAGGGGCGGCGCATCGCCAAGCTGCGGCTCGACGCCGGGGTGACCTCGGCGCTCGACTATCGCCAGTCGGAGACGCTGCTGACTCAGGCCGAAACGCAGCTTGCCAGCCTAAAGCTCGCGAAGGCGCAGGCGGATAATTTCCTCGCCGTGCTCGTCGGCGGACCGCTTCCGGCCGACCTGCCCGCGCCGCTGCCGCTCGTCGACCAGTCGCGCCCGCCCGCGCTGACCGCGGGGCTGCCGTCGGAGCTGCTGGTGGCGCGGCCCGACATCTTGCAGGCCGAAGAACAGCTTCGCGCCGCGCGTGCCAATGTCGGCGCGGCGCGTGCCGCCTTCTTCCCGTCGATCTCGCTGACGGGCAATGTCGGTTTTGCGTCGTCGTCGCTCGACAGCCTGTTCGGCAACAATGGGCTGACGTGGAGCTTCGGCCCGACGATCAGCCTGCCGATTTTCGATTTCGGGCGCAACAAGGGCAATCTGACCGTCGCCGAAGCGCGCGAGACTGTCGCGGTCGCGACCTATGAAAAGACGGTGCAGTCGGCGTTTCGCGAGGTCGCCGACGCGCTCGCGGGCCGCCGCCATCTCGCCGAGCAGGTCGAGGCACAGGAGCGCGGGACCGAGGCGACGCGCCGCATCGCCGACCTTGCGCGCAAGCGCTATCGCGAGGGGGTGTCGACCTATCTCGAAGTGCTCGACGCCGAACGCAACCTCTTTGCGTCCGAGCAGGCGCTGATCGAACTGCGCCGCGCGCAGGTCGACAATCTGGTGACGCTCTATGTCGCGCTGGGCGGGGGGCTGGTCGAACCTTCCTGAGGCGGATGATTCCGGCTTCAATCCTTTCGTCATCCCGGCCTTCGCCGGGATGACGAGTTCATCAAGAATGATCGCGCCCTAGCCAGCCCCCGGCGGCTTGTCGTAAACGAGGCGAAAGCCGACGTTGCTCGTCCCCATGCCCGGATCGCGACCCTGGCGCGAGGCGGGGCGATAGCGCTGGCAATAGTTGGGCGCGCAGAGATAGCTGCCGCCCTTCACCGTGCGCGACGGCACGTCGGGGCTGAACGGATCATAGGCCGATCCTTCGTCGGGGCCTTTGGGATCATCCTTGTCCTTCGGATCGTGGCCGGGGCGGAAGAAGTCCGACGTCACCTCCCACACATTGCCGACCATGTCGTAGAGGCCGTTGGCGTTGGGCTTGTAGCAGCCCACCGGGGCGATGCCCTTGAAACCGTCGGTTTCGGCGTTGTAGTTGGGGAAGGCGCCCTGCCAGCTGTTCGCCTCTTCGGGCTGGACATTCTTCGATCGCTGCCCCGCGCTTGCCGCATATTCCCATTCGGCCTCGGTCGGGATGCGCCCGCCCGCCCATTTGGCATAGGCGACCATATCATCCCAGGCGAGATGCACGACGGGCTCGTCGGGGACCGCGCCGGGGCCGTTCGGGCCATAGGGCTTCTTCCACGAAGCGCCGGGGACATATTTCCACCAATCGGTGTAGCGGTTCGACGGAAAATCGGGCGGGGTGAAGACCGCCGATCCGGGTTTCAGCATGTCGGGCGGGATCTGGTCGGCGGGGACGGCGAACTGTTTCGGATCGACCGGCTTTTCGGCGACCGTGACATAGTGGGTCGCCTTGACGAAGGCGGCGAACTGGCGGCTGGTCACTTCGTGCGGATCGATCCAGAAGCCGTGGACGGTCGTCGTCCGCACCGGCCCCTCCTCGTCATAGACATCCTCTTCGCCCATCGCGAAGCTGCCGCCCGCGAGGCGCACCGGCGTATCGGCGATGCGCGGGCAGGTGCGTGCGTGGGCGGTCGCTTCCTCCTTCGTCTGCGGCGGCCCGCCGCCGCATCCGGTCAGCGCCGCGAGCGCCGCCGCGGTCAGCAGCGCGCCGAAAAGCGTGAATGTGCGACGCGGCATGACCTTCTCTCCCCTCGTGCGGGCCTATCATTGCCCCGGTCGCGATCTCATACCCGCGCCGCCGCATCGAATAGGGGAAAGCCCCGCGGTGCGGAACCCCGATCTGTCGCCAGCTACCGGCCCGACTGCAGCTCCGCCCGATAGGCGTCGACCGTCCGGTCGCGGCCGAGGAAATTTCGCGCGAGCTGTTTCATCGACGCCCCCCCGGGCGCGAGGATCAGGTTGCGATAACGCATGGCGGTGACCCGATCGCGCAGGCCATGTGTGCGGAATTCGCTGAGCAGATCGCTCGCGAGCGCCTTGGACCATTGATAGGTGTAATAGGACGCGCCGTAGCCGGTGAGATGGCCGAACGCGGCATAGCCGCGATGGCATCCTGAGGTGGTTCGCGAATGGGGCGAGGATGGGAAGCACCGAAATTTACGTTTGCCGAGGTCGTCCCCGCGACGACTGAATCGGGGGCAGTCGAGCCCCGAACGCAGCTTCATTCATCGTGCATTTTGAACGGGCCGCAGATTCCTCTGTGTACCAAATCGCACCAGAGTTTCGAAATTTCCCTTTGTTTCAAGGGATATTGGTGCGGTCGAGAAGACTCGAACTTCCACGGCCTTTCGGCCACAACGACCTCAACGTTGCGCGTCTACCAGTTCCGCCACGACCGCACATCATGATGGTCCGGACGGGCCGGCACCAGGTAGGAGCGGGCGCCTAGCAAAGACTTTGGGGCGATGCAAGCGAGCTTCGCCGCTTTTATTTCGCCGCATGGCAAAGCGCGAGCCTGCGCGCTTGGGCGGATGTCACCGAACCGCCTCCGAAGCGTCATCGGACTGTCACGGCTCTGGCGTCAGACCGTCATCGAATCACCCTAGTGGCGGCGTCACCGGGGGCGGGGCGGCTCATCTCCTCCTTTGTTCGCCGGTGGTTTTTCACAGCGCCCCTCGTGCGCACACCGGGAACGGAGAATTTCATGGCGGCTTTCGCACGCGTTCGTCTGATCATGCTGACCAGCGTGGCCTGTTCCACCCTTGCCGCCTGCGGCGCCGACGATGTGGCGTCGCCGGGCGAGGGGGGCACGATCATCATCAATCCCACGCCTACCCCTACGCCGACGCCGACCCCCACGCCGACTCCGACGCCGACCGTCACTCCGGCCGCGGGTTGCCCGACGATCGCCGACCCGCAGGGTCTGACCGACATCGGCACGATCAACAATCCGGCGATCGGCACTTTCCGCGTCTGCACGCTGCCCGCGCGCATCAAGAACAGCATCACGCTGCCGAAGATCGCCGGCCTCGTCTATCAGATCGACGGCCGCGTCGACGTCGGCTACGATCAGGGACCGACCGAGGAATCGACCGACCAGCCCGACGTGACGCTGACCATCGAGCCCGGCGTCATCCTGTTCGGCAAGTCGGGTCCGTCGTGGGTCAACGTCAATCGTGGCAACAAGATCCAGGCCGTCGGCACCGCGGCCCAGCCGATCATCTTCACCAGCCGCGACAATATTCAGGGCCTCAACACCGAAAAGTCGTCGGGCCAGTGGGGCGGCGTCGTGCTCAGCGGCCGCGCCCCGGTCACCGACTGCGACGTCCCGGCTGCGACGCCGGGGAGCATCGCCTGCGAACGCAAGACCGAGGGGGCGGTCGATCCGGCGCTCTATGGCGGTGCGACCAGCAACGATAACAGCGGCCGGATGAGCTATGTCCAGATCCGCTTCTCGGGCTACGTCCTCTCGTCGAACAGCGAGCTTCAGTCGCTGACGTTGCAGGGCGTCGGATCGGCGACGCAGATCGACCATATCATGTCGTACAACAGCTCTGACGACGCGGTCGAAGTGTTCGGCGGCCACGCGCATGTGAAGCATTTCATCTCCGTCGGCGCCGAGGACGACAATCTCGACACCGACGTCGGCACCAAGGCGAATTTCCAGTACGGCATCGTCGTGCAGCGTCCGAACGTCGGCGACGCGATGATCGAGGCCGATACCGACAATGCGCTCGACGGCAACAATCCGCGCCAGAACACGCGGGTGGCGAACTTCGTCTTCTTCCAGAATTCGCAGAACGCCTCGTCGGACAAGGCGTCGATCCTGCTGCGCGGCGGCACCGATTACGGCCTCTACAACTCGGTGCTGGTCAGCCCGACCAACCCCTGCATCAACATCAGCCGGACGCAGACTGCGTCGGGGACGCAGAATGCCGCGATCGACGAACATGGCGCGCCGATCTTCCGCTCGGTGCTGATGCAGTGCGCGTCGCCCAAATATATCGACAGCGGCATCACCGCGGGCGCGGTGGCGTCGATCTTCGGTTCGGGATCGAACGGCAATGACGACGCCTATACGCCGACCTTCGCCAGCCTGTTCATCAACGGGGCGAACGAGACCAAGGTGGCGGCGTTCGACGTTTCGACGCTGAACGGACAGGTGTTCAACGGCATCGAACTGACCCGCGCCGGCTTCTTCGACAAGACGAGCTATGTCGGCGCGGTCAAGGATGCCAGCGACACCTGGTATCAGGGCTGGACCTGCAACAGCACGACCGCCGACTTCGGCACCGGCAACACGGGTCTCTGCACCTCGCTGCCGACCAGCTGAAGCCTTTGCTCCGATGGGAGGGAGCGGTGCGTGCCGCTCCCTCCCACGTATATTTCTGCCCGTCTTCTGGGGATATCGTCATGTCCAAGCCGCTCCGGCTCGTCCGCCTGTTGTTGATGTCCACCGCGCTCGTCGCGCCCGCCGCGGCGATGGCGCAAGCGGAGCCCGCGGCGGAGGCCCCCGCGCCGGCCGCCGTCGACCCCGCGCCTGCCGACGCGGCCGCTCCGGCGGATGACGAGACCGACATTTCGATCCCCGGCGCCGATATCGTCGTCACCGGCCGCCGCACCGCCAATATCGAACGCAGCGCGCCGCAGGTGGTCTCGGTCCTCGGCGCCGCCGACATCGCGCGGACGGGCGAGGGCAATATTGCCGGCGCGCTCGGCCGCGTCACCGGCCTCAGCGTCGTCGGGGGCGGCTTCGTCTATGTCCGCGGGCTCGGCGACCGCTATTCGCTCGCGCTGCTCAACGGCTCGCCGCTGCCGAGCCCCGAGCCGCTGAAGCGCGTCGTCCCGCTCGACATCTTCCCCTCCAGCATCATCGCCTCGTCGCTGGTGCAGAAAAGCTATTCGGCGAATTTCCCCGGCGAGTTCGGCGGCGGCGTGATCAACCTGACGACCAAGGCGGTGCCGCGCGAACCCTTCCTCGAGATCGGCGCGAGCATCGGCGGCAATTCGGAAACCACCGGCCGGCTCGGCTATACCTATTACGGCAGCGACTGGACCGGCTTCGGCGACGGCGGCCGCAGGCTGCCGCCCGCCTATGCCGCGTGGCGCGCCTCGGGCCTGCGCATCAACGATCCCGACGTCAACCAGCAGGCGATCGCCGGCCAGTTCGTCACCGCGCGCAACGGCATCGTCCAGCGCAACGACGACATGCCCGTCAACTGGGGTGCGAATATCACCGGCGGTAAGGCGTGGGACCTCGGCGGCACTGAGATCGGCCTGATCGCGACCGCGGGCTATACCAGCAAGTGGCGCAGCCGCGCGGTGACGCAGCAGACCGCGAACGCGCTCGACCTGTCGTCGCTCAACACCGACATCCACCGCGTCATCACCGACAACCGCGTCGTCGCCAACGCGCTGCTCGGGCTCAGCGCCGAGTTCGGCGAGAACAAGGTCCGCTGGACCAGCCTCTATATCCGCGACACGATCAAGCAGGCGCGTCTCGGCGCCGAGGATCGCCCCGACACCGCCGACGCGAACCCCGGGGTCAGCTTTCAATATCAGGACACTGCCTGGTATGCGCGCCAGCTCATCGACACCCAGTTCGTCGGTGAGTTTCAGCCGTTCGACGACCTCGGTATCGACGTCCGTGCGGGCTATGCCAATTCGCAGCGCGAGGCGCCGTTCGAGCTGAGCTTCCTCTACAGCCGCTCGAACAGCCCGACCGACCCCTATGGCCAGTTCTTCACCAACACGCTGAACACCGGCCAGCGGCCGGGCAGCGCGTCGATCGCCTTTTCCGACCTCAAGGAGGATCTTTATTCGGCGGGGATTGACCTGACGTGGGAGATCGCGCCGCGCGTCAAGGCGGTCTACGGCTATGCCTATAGCGACACCAACCGCGTCACCGAGCGGCGCGATTTCCTGTTTCAGGGCAATAATAATATCCCGCTCGCCGTGTCGCTGCTGCGGCCCGACCTGCTGCTGTCGCAGACGATGATCTGCTTCCCGCCGCTCGATCCGCCGACCGACCCCGATTGCCCGGCGAACCCCAGCCCGACGGGGATCAGCCTGGTCGACAGCACCGGGTCGAACCCGACCTTCCGCGCGACGCTGCGCAATCATGCGGCCTATTTCCAGATTCAGGCGGACCTGCTCGACCAGCTCAACGTCAATATCGGCGCCCGCTATGAGACCGCAACCCAGCGGGTTTCGCCGGTTCAGGTCTATACGGTCAGCCCGACGCTGCCGCCGCCGACCAACCTCAGCCGTGACTATCTCCTCCCCGCGGCGACGCTGACATATGAGATTCAGCCGCAGATGCAGATCCGCCTCAGCGCGTCGAAGACGATCGCGCGGCCGCAGTTTCGCGAACTGGTATTCCAGACCTATTACGACCCCGACACCAACCGCAATTTCCAGGGCAATCCGCTGCTCGTCGACAGCCAGCTTTATAATGCCGAGGGCCGTTTCGAATGGTATTTCGCGCCCGAACAGCGCGTGTCGATCGGCGGCTTCTGGAAGAAGATCAAGAATCCGATCGAAACCTATGCCAGCTTCGACGGCAACAGCGTGACGACCCGCTTCGCCAACGCGCCCGAGGCGACGCTCTATGGCGTCGAGTTCGAGTTCAAGAAATATGTCGATCTCAGCGGCTGGGGCGACGGCTTCTGGGCCAACCGCCGCGCCGTGTTCATCGGCAATTATACCTGGTCGCAGTCGAAGCTGAAGGTCGGAGCCGACGACCCGGTGCAGGCCTATCCCTTCACCGGCGCGACGCTGGCGAGCCAGTTCTTCCGCGATGGCGCGCCGCTGACCGGCCAGTCGGACCATCTGGTCAACGTCGAGTTCGGCTTGGAGGATACCGAACGTCTGTCGCAGCAGACGATCCTCGTCTCCTATGCCTCCGACCGCGTCACGCGGCGCGGGCCGTCGGGCCAGCCCGACATCTTCGAGCGGCCGGGCGTCCAGCTCGATTTCGTCGCGCGGCAGGGCATCCGGATGTTCGGCAAGGAGTTCGAGCTCAAGTTCGAGGTGCGCAACCTGCTCGGGACCAAATATAAGGAAATGCAGGAAGCGAACGGCAACCGGATTTATTATAATCTCTACAAGCCCGGCGCGACCTTCTCGCTCGGCGGGTCGGTGAAGTTCTGAAGCACTTCCAGGCTCGTCCTCTTCGGATGAGGGGCAACGAGACTTGCGGGCTTCCTTATCTCGTCATCCCGGCGAAGGCCGGAATCTCGCCGGTGCGTCAGGAAGCGAGGGTGAGATCCCGGCCTTCGCCGGGATGACGATACAGTCTGAAATGGCCCTCCTTTAAACAGGAGGGAATTGAATTGGAGCGCGTCGGCAGACTCGCCCCTCTGACAAAAAACTGTAATCTTCCCGTCAACTGATTGTCATCGATCGCGCCTAGGCGATTCGCGATGCAGCCTTTCAGTTGGGGGACAGGGACGACGCCATGGCAGAGCTGATGACCGGATCGGCCGTTCGGCTGCCGCGCGCGCTGCCGTCGTGGCTGCGCATCGGCAAACGGGCGCCACGCGACGTCCTGCCGCTGCTGCTCGTCGGGCTGCTCGGTGTCTTGCTGATCTGGCAATGCATTCGCCTGCTCTGGGCGCTGGTCGTGCCGCTGTCGCCGCTCGGCGCGTGGCAGCCGCAAACCGCGGTCATCGCGTCCCCGGCGGAGCGGCGCGCGCTCTTTTCCAGCATCGACCCCTATTTTCGCACCGCGCAGCAGGGGCCGGCGAACGCGACCGTCACCGCGCTCGGCCTGACATTGTTCGGCGTCAACCTCAACGAGGCGACCGGCGGCGGGTCGGCGATCATCGCGGGCGAGGACGGGGTGCAGACCAGCTACGCCGTCGGCGATGAGATCGCGCCGGGGGTGAAGCTCGCCGGCGTCGCCTTCGACCATGTGCTGCTCGACCGCGGCGGCACACGCGAAAGCCTGTTCCTCGATCAGAGCGGCGAGGCGCCGGTCGCCCACCCCGTGCTGCCCGCGCCGACGCCCGAGGTCGGCAGCGCCGCCGGGGCGGCGGAAGGCGCGATGACGCCCGAGGCGCTCAAGGCCGGGGTCGGCTTTGCGCCGCGGGCCGAGAATGGCCGGATCACCGGCCTCGTCGTCCAGCCGCAGGGCGACGGCACGGTCTTTCGCACCGCGGGGCTGAAGCCCGGCGACGTCATCCGCTCGGTGAACGGCCGCCCGATCGGCTCGGCGGGCGATGCCGCCGCTCTTGCGAACCAGTTCACGCCCGGCGCGCGCCTCTCGCTCGAGGTCGAGCGCGGTGCCGGTGTCGTTCCCGTCGCCATCCTTTTGTCGAAATAGGTCCCATGCGTCTCAAACTGTCCCTGATGCTCGCCGCCGCGCTCGTTTCCGCCACGCCGGGCCCGGCGTTCGCGCAATATACGCTGAATGTCCGCGACGCCGACATCCGCGCCTTCATTCAGGATGCGGCGCGGATCACCGGGCGCACCTTCGTCATCGACGGGCGCGTCAACGGCAAGGTGTCGGTCGTCACCGACCGGCCGCTGTCACGCAGCGAATATTTCGAGATTTTCCTGTCGACCCTGCGCTCGAACGGGCTGGTCGCGGTGCCGGGGCCGAACGGCGCCTATCGCATCCAGCCGATCGACGGCGCGGCGGCGCAGCCGGGGCGGATCGGCAGCGACCGCGCGGCGCAGAACCAGTTCGTCACCGAAATCATCCGCCTCAAGCATATCGACGCGGTCGCGGCGGTCGAGACGCTGCGCCCGCTGGTCAGCCCGCAAGGATCGCTGACCGCGAACCGCAACGCCAACAGCCTGGTGGTCGCCGATTTCGCCGACAATATCCGCCGCATCCGCGCGCTGGCATCGAGCATCGACCGCGACAGCTCGACCAGCCAGATCGTGACGCTGAAGAATGCCGGCGCGCGCGAGATCGCCGCCGCGCTCGCCGCGCTCGTCCCGGCGGCGGGCGAGGGGGCGAAGGCGCCGCTCGCGATCGTGCCGATCGACAGCAGCAACGCGATTGCGCTGCGCGGCGACCAGGCGCTGGTCGCGCGCTTCGTCTCGATGGCGCACGACCTTGATGCCAAGGCGGCGGGCGGCACCGAGCTTCGCGTTTACTGGCTAGAACATGCCAATGCCGAAACCCTGCTGCCGACGCTGCAACAGCTTGTCGGTGGTGGCAGCGATCCGGCGCAGAAGGCGGGCTTGCCGCCGGCGACATCCTCCTCGACGACGACGGGCGGCAGCGCGCCGGCTCCAAGCGCTGCGCCCGCGACAACGACGCCCACGTCGGTCAGCGGCTCGGGCGGCAGCATCGCGACGCGCGGCCCCGCGATCGTCACCCGCTACGAAGGCGCCAACGCGATCATCGTCGCCGCGAACAGCGAAGTGCAGCGGATGCTCGGCGAGTTGATCCGCCAGCTCGACAGCCGCCGCGAACAGGTGCTGGTCGAGGCGATCGTCGTCGAGATCGGCGACGATGCCGCGAAGCGGCTCGGCGTGCAGTTCCTGCTCGGCGGCAAGAATATCCCCTTCGTCGCGACCAATTACAGCAATGCGCAGCCGAACATCTTCACCCTCGGCGGCGCCTATGCCGCGACCAAGCTGACCGAGGACAAGACGACGGTCGATGGCACCACCACCGTCACCCAGACGTCGAGCGCGCTCGGCAGCACGTTGCAGGATGCGGCGGCGGCGTCGCTGCTGTCGGCGACCGGCGGCTTCGCGGGCTTTGCGGGCGACATCGGCAAGAACACGGTGTTCGGCGCGATCATCAACGCGGTGAAATCCGACACGACGTCGAACCTGCTCGCGACCCCGCATATCGTGACGCTCGACAATCAGGCGGCGAAATTCCTTGTCGGGCAGGAAGTGCCGATCACGACCGGCGAGGCGCTTTCGGACAATTTCGACAACGCCTTCCGCACCGTCCAGCGCGAGGAGGTCGGCATCAAGCTGGAGGTCACGCCGCAGGTCAACGGCGCCGGTGAGGTCAAGCTGTTCCTGCGCCAGGAAGTGTCGAGCGTCGCCGGGCCGGTGTCGTCGCGCAACAGCGACCTCATCCTCAACAAGCGGTCGTTCGAGACGGTGCTGACCGTCGACGACGGCGAAATCCTCGCGATCGGCGGCCTGCTCAACGACGACGAGCGCCGGACGATCGAGCGCATTCCGCTGCTCAGCGACATTCCGCTGATCGGCGAACTGTTCAAGTCGCGCAGCCGCAGCCGGTCGAAGACGAACCTGATGGTCTTCATCCGCCCGACGATCCTGCGCAGCCGCGAGGATAATGCCGCGCTCACCGCGCGCCGCTACGGCTATATCCGCGACTTCCAGTTGCAGCGGAACCCGAATGAGGAGCCCGCGATCGACACGCTGGTGCGCGACTATATGGGGACGACCCCGCCGTCGCCGCCGACCGCCGACGATGTGACCGTCGGTCCGGTCGATCTGCCCGCGCTGCGCGGGCAGGGCGGCGCCGTGACCCCCGCTGAGGTTCCACCCTCGATCTCGCAGGCGCCCGCTCCTCCGGCCGGGGACAATCCGTGACCGACGCCGAACCGGCCGCGCCGCCAGCGGCGCCGGTCGATATCCCTTATGCTTTCGCGCGCGCGCATGGCGTGGTGATCGCCGAGGACGAGGGCGGACGCTGGCTTGCGACCCTGCGCGAGGGCAGCGATCCGGCGGTGCTGATCGAGGTGAAGCGCTATCTTGCGCAGCCGATCCGCGTCGCGACCGCGAGCCCGGCCGACTTCGACCGGCTGCTCTCCGACCATTATGCCGTCGATGCCTCGGCGGCGGCGATGGCGGGAACGGTGGGCGGCAGCGACCTCGAACTCGGCATCCCGAGCGCCGAGGACCTGCTCGACAGCGCCGACGACGCCCCCGCGATCCGCCTGATCAACGCGATCATCGCCGAAGCGGTGCGGCAGGGCGTCAGCGACATTCATGTCGAGCCCTATGAGAGCGGGCTCGTCGTGCGGATGCGCACCGACGGCGTGCTGCGCGAACATCTGCGGATGCCGCCGCACGTTGCGCCCGTCGTCGTCAGCCGCATCAAGGTGATGGCGCGCCTCGATATCGCCGAGCGCCGCGTGCCGCAGGACGGGCGCATCGCGCTGACGCTGGCGGGCAAGGCGATCGACGTCCGCGTTTCGACGCTGCCGAGCCGCGCGGGCGAGCGCGTCGTGATGCGTATCCTCGACAAGGACACGGCGGGGATCGACTTCGACGTCCTCGGCCTGTCGGGCGAGGCCGACCGGATATTGCGCGAGGCGCTGGCCGAACCCAACGGCATCATCCTCGTCACCGGCCCCACCGGGTCGGGCAAGACGACGACGCTCTATGCGGCGCTGAAACAGCTCAATGACGGCCAGCGCAACATCCTGACCGTCGAGGACCCGGTCGAATATGCCGTCGACGGCGTCGGCCAGACGCAGGTCAATGCCAAGGTCGGGCTCGATTTCGCGGCGGGGCTGCGTGCGATCCTGCGCCAGGACCCCGACGTCGTGATGGTCGGCGAAATCCGCGACCGCGAGACCGCCGACATCGCGGTGCAGGCCTCGCTGACGGGCCATCTCGTCCTCTCGACCGTCCACACCAACGACGCGGTCGGCGCGATCACGCGCCTCAAGGATTTGAAGGTCGAACCCTTCCTCCTCGCCTCGACGCTCCGTGCGGTCCTTGCCCAGCGCCTTGTGCGCAAACTTTGCGACCATTGCCGCGAGCCGGTGCAGGCAGACAACAGCATCGCCGCGGTGCTGGGCCTCGACATCGGCACGGTGATCTGGAAACCGAAGGGATGCGGGGAGTGCGGCGGCACCGGCTTCAAGGGCCGCGTCGGGGTGTTCGAGGCGATCCGCGTCGACGAGACGGTGCGCCGCTATATCTACGCGGGCGGCGACGAGGCGATGATCGCGAAGCACGCCTTCCTGAAGGCGCCGACGCTCGCCAGTGCGGCGCGCGCGATGGTCGCGAAGGGGCTGACAACACCCGAGGAGGCGATCCGCATCGCGCGGCGCGAGGACGTCGATGCCTGATTATCGCTATGTGGCGATCGATCCGCAGGGCCGCGAGCGCAAGGGGCGGCTGACCGCCGCGAACGACGATGCGGCGCGCGCCGGCCTGATCGCGCGCAAATTCCATATCGTCGCGGTCGAGGAGGCGGGGGCGAAGCCCGCGGGCCGCTCGCTGCTCGCTTTCCGCAAGGACAAGCTCGGCCACAAGGAACTCGCGCTCTTCACGCGCCAGCTCGCGACGCTGGTCGAGGTCGCGCCGCTCGAAGAGGCGCTGCGCACGCTGACGCGGCAGAGCGAGGCCGAAAGCGCGCGCGCGGTGATCGGCGACGTTCATGCGGGGCTGCTCGAAGGCCGCCGCCTCGCCGACGCGATGGCGCGCCAGCCGGGCAGCTTTCCGCCGCTCTATCGCGCGATGGTCGCGGCGGGCGAGACGACGGGCAGCCTGACGACGATCCTCGCGCGCCTTGCCGACCTGCTCGAACGCCAGGCCGAGGTGCGCGGCAAGCTGATCGCCGCGCTCGCTTATCCCGTCGTGCTGGCGTTCGTCGCGGTGGGCGTGGTCGCGGCGCTGATGATCTTCGTCGTCCCGCGCGTCGTCGAGCAGTTCGACGATGTCGGGCAGCAATTGCCGTTCCTGACCCGCGCGGTGATCGCGATCTCCGGCTTTGCGGCGAATTGGTGGTGGCTCGCGCTGCTGCTGATCGTCGGCGCCGTTTTCGGTTGGATTCGCGCGATGCAGCGTCCGGCGTTCAAGGCGGCGATCGACGCGCGATTGCTCCGCCTGCCGCTGATCGGCCGACTGCTCCGCGACCTTTACGCCGCGCGTTTCGCGCGCACGCTCTCGACGATGGTGTCGAGCCGCCTGCCGCTGGTCGAGGGGCTGCGGCTCACCGTGCCGACGATCCGCAATGCGGCGCTGGCGAGCGCGACCGCGGGCATCGTCGATCAGGTGCGCGCGGGGGGTAGCCTGTCGGCGGCGCTGCGCGATGCCGGGGTCTTTCCGCCGTTGCTCGTCTACATGACCGCGAGTGGCGAAAGCGCGGGGCGATTGGAGCAGATGCTCGAACGCGCCGCCGACTATCTGGAGCGCGAGTTCGATCGCTTCACCGCCGCGTCGATGGCCCTACTCGAACCTGTCATAATTGTCGTTATGGGGTCGTGCGTCGCACTCATCATCCTCTCCATCCTGCTGCCGATCCTCCAGTTGCAGAACCTTGCGGGGCTATAATATCATGTCGCTGATGCAGCTTTTCCTCCGCCTGATGCTCGACCCCTCGCGGCCCATCCGCCGCCGGAACGACGAGCGCGGCTTCACCTTGACCGAGTTGATGGTCGTCATCTTCATCATCGGGCTGCTCGCGACCGTCGTGATGATCAACGTGCTGCCCAGCCAGGACAAGGCGATGGTGACCAAGGCGAAGGCCGATATTTCGACGCTCGAAAGCGCGCTCGAACAATATCGGCTCGACAATCTGGTCTATCCCGCGACCACCGACGGGCTGAACGCGCTCGTCACCGCGCCGCCCGCGCTCGCGCAACCCGAACGCTATCGCCGCGGCGGCTATATCAAGAAGCTGCCGAGCGACCCCTGGGGCCGACCCTATCATTATCAGGCGCCCGCCGCGAACGGAAAGGCGTTCGACGTCTGGTCGATGGGCGCTGACGGCGCGCCGGGCGGAACCGACGACAATGCCGATATCCACGGGGAAAATTGAACGCCGCTCGGGTGAGCGCGGCTTCACGCTCGTCGAACTGATGATCGTGATCGCGATTCTCGGCCTCGCCGCGACGGCCGTCGTGCTGACACTTCCCGGCGAAGAGCGGACAGTGCGCAGCGAAGCCGACCGGCTCGCCGCGCGCCTCGCCGCCGCGCGCGACGTCGCGGTGATCGAGGGACGCAGCATAGCGGTGAATTTCGCGCCCTCGGGCTATGGTTTCGAGCGGCGGATCGATGGCGCGTGGCAGCCGCTTCCGGGCCGCGCCTTCGCACAGCGGAACTGGCCGAACGGCATCCGCTTCACCGCGGGCGACGGGCAGGCGGCGGCGCGCGTCCGCTTCGACCGCATCGGCACCAGCCCAACGCCGCAGGCGGTCGTGCTGAGCGGCGGCGACGCGCGCGAAGTCGTGCGCATCTCGGCGATGGGGGAGGTCAGCCGTGGCGAATGATGCACGCGGCTTCACCTTGCTGGAAATGCTCGTCGCGCTCAGCATCATCAGCATCGCGGCGCTGACGCTGGTGCGGCTCGACGCTTATGCGGTGCGCACCGCAGGCGATCTCGACGAAAGCACGATGGCGGGCATCGTCGCGCAGAACCGCGCGGTCGAGCTGTGGACCGACCCGTCGCCGCCGACGATCGGGGCGAGCGCGAGCAGCGTCGCCAATGCGGGGCGCAACTGGCGCATCGAACAGCGCGTCGCGCCGACCGCCGACGCCGCGCTGCTGCGCATCGACCTGATCGTGCGGCCCGAAAGCGGACGCGGGCAGGCGGCGCTGACGATTATCAGGCCATCGTGATGGGAAAGGGTATGACCCGACCGTGTGTCCCCGCGAAGGCGGGGACCCAGAGCGTCCATAAGCGACGTTGCGCGTCCCCCCTCTGGACCCCCGCCTTCGCGGAGGAACATGAAAGGGGTGAGCAGCGTGGCTTCACGCTCGTGGAAATGCTCGTTTCGCTGTCGATCTTCGCGGCGATCGCGGCGATGGGCGTGGGCCTGCTCCGCAGCAGCGTCGATACGCAGGATGCGGTGCAGCAGCGCCTCAAGGGCATGAGCGGACTCAACCGCGTGCGCGCGGTGATGGCGAACGATCTGGCGCAGGCGGTGCAGCGTTCGACGCGCGGCCCGTCGGGTGAAGCGGTGCCCGCCTTTCTCGGCTCGTCTTCGGGCTTCGCTTTCGTTCATGCCGGTGCGCCATCGGACGGCGGCGTGCGGCCCGATGTCGAGCGCGTCGGCTATGTGCTGGTCGGCGGCGAGTGGCGGCGCGCGACGCAGCCGATGCTCGACGGCACCGCGCTTTCCGACGGCGACCGGCTAGTGGGCGAGGTCGCGAGCGTCGCCGTCCGCTACCGCGACGAGCGCGGCAACTGGTCCGAAAGCTGGACGAGCGACCCCGGCGACTGCCTGCCGCGCGCGGTCGAGGTGCGGCTGACCCGCAGCGGCCGCGCGCCGCTGACGATGCTGTTCCTGACCGCGCCCGCGGCCGCGCAGGCGCCCGCGCCATGACGCGCGGCGGACAGGAGGAGCGCGGCGCGGCGCTGCTGGCGGTGCTGCTGCTCGTCGCGGTGATGGCGGTGATCGCGGCGACCGCGCTCGACCGGCTGATGCTGGCGACACGCATCGCGGGCAGCGCCGCGACGGTCGATCAGGGCCGCGCCTACGCCTTTGCCGCCGAAGAGATCGCGCTGCGCCGCGTCGCTAGCCTCGTCGCGCGCGATCCGACCCGCCTGACGCTCGAAGGCGGCTGGCTGGGGCGCGATTTCACCCTGCCGCTGCCCGGCGGCGAAGGACGGGCGCGGCTGACCGATGCCAACAACTGCTTCAACCTCAACAGCCTGGTCGCCGAAGTGACGCCGGGCCGGCTCAGTCAGCGGTCGGGGGCGATTGCCCAGTTCGCGGCGCTGATGACGCTGATCGGCATCGACGATGGGCAAGCGCAGCAGATCGCGGGCGCGACCGCCGACTGGATCGACAGCGACAGCAACGAAGGCCCGCTCGGCGCCGAGGACAATGTCTATCGCGGGATGCAGGCTCCTTATCTCGCCGCCAACCGCAAGATGGCGGACAGCAGCGAATTGCGCGCGGTGCGCGGCGTGACCCCGAAAATCTATGCGCAGCTCAAACCCTGGATATGCGTGCTGCCCGAGGCTGATCCGGTGAAGCTCAACGTCAACACGCTGGCGCCCGAACAGGCGCCGCTGATCGCGATGCTGATGCCCGGCGAATTGACCGTCGCCGATGCGCGCGCGGCGCTGGCGACGCGGCCCGCCGGCGGCTATGGCAGCAGCGTGAGATTCTGGGATGCGCGGGCGTTCGAGGGACGCAAGCCGCCGCAGGATGTCGCCGAACAGGCCGGGGTGAACAGTCGCTGGCTGATGCTGACGACAAGGGTGACGATGGGGGACGGGGTTTTGACGGCAAGGTCGCTCATCGATGTCCATGGCGGCGCGGCCGGTGCCGGGCAGGCGTCGCCGCTGATCGTCCGCCGCGACTGGGGCGAGAGCGATTGAGATGAGCCGCGCCCTGATCCTCTGGCTGCCCCCGATGGCGGCGCTCGCGGACGAGACGGCCGCGCGCCCGGCGTGGCTGCGCGTCGATGACGGAGTAATCGTCGATTCGGGGCAGGACGACGGCTGGGTCGATGCGTGGGAACGCCCGCGGGACGATGCCGCCGACGACCGGCTGATCGCGCTGGCGCCCGCCGCCGACGTGCCGCTGCGCTGGCTTGCTTATCCCGATGCCGCCCCGGCGCAGGCGGCGGCGGCAGCGCGGCTCGATGCGCTGAAGGACAGCCTGGGCGAGGCGTCGGCGCTGCATGTCGTCGCAGGCTTGCCCGCCGAGGCGGGGCAGGCGGTTCCGGTCGCAGTGACGACGCACGCGGCGATGACGGCGTGGACCAGCTGGCTGGCGGCGCAGGGGTTGTCGCTCGACGCGATCCTGCCTGCGGCCGCGACGGTGCCGCCGCCCGAAGCCGATACGCTCTGGGCCGCCGAGGTCGGGGGCGAGACGATCGTCCGCACCGCCGATCGCGCCTTTCTGTCCGACCCCGAACTCGATCCGCTGATCGCCGGGGATCGGACGATCGCGCCGCTTGATGCCGCGCGGATGCGCGAGGCGCTGCTGCTCTCGCTCGCTGCGCCGCCGCTCGACCTGCTCAGCGGCGCTTGGAAGCCGAAGCGGAGCTGGGCGGTCGATCCGACGCTGCTGCGGCTTGCAAAGCGGCTGTTGATCGCGCTGGTCGTGGTCAGCCTGATGGTGCCGGTCGTCCATGCGATCCGGCTGATGTCGGATAGCAGCCGCGCCGACAAAGCAACTGTAGAAGCAGCGAAAAAGGCAGGCATCGTTGCGCCCGATGCCGAAGCGACCGAAGCCGAGATCGACCGGCGCCTCGCCGCGGCGGGCGGCGGGCCGCTCGCTTTCTCGGTCCCGGCGTCGGCGCTCTACGATGCGATGCGCGATACGCCGGGCGTGACGCTCAAGAGTCTGGCGCACCGCACCGACGGCACGCTGACGACGACACTCGCCGCGCCGCGCGTCGACGACATCAACGCGGTGCTGCTGGCGCTGCAGGCGCATGGCTATCGCATCACGGCGCAGCCGATGGCGGGAACCGACGGCCAGCAGATGGCCAATGTGACGATCCGGGCGGTGCCATGATGGATGCGGTGAAGAACTGGTGGAATGGCCTGTCGATGCGCGAGCGCTGGCTTGTCGGCGTGGCGGGCGTGCTCGCGGTCGGCGTGCTCGGCTGGGCGCTCGGGCGGCCCGCGGTGGCCGCTTTCGCCGACCTTGAAAACCGGCACGCCGCCGCAATCGAGCGCGCGGGGCGCGTCGCGGCGAAAGTGCAATTGCTCGCGCAACGTCCGGCGAAGTCGGTCGCCGCGGCGGTCGATGCCATGGCGGTCGATCAATATCTCGCGCAATCGGCGGGCGAGATCGGGCTGACGCTCGACCGCAACGAGGCGCGCGGGCAGAGGCAGGTGACGATCGCCATCGGGGCCGCCAAGGCGCCGGTGCTGACCGGCTGGCTCGCCTCGCTCGAGGGGCAGGGTTTCATCGTCGATCAATTGACGATTACCCCGGCCGCCGACGGCACCGTCGGGATGACCGCCGAGCTTAGAAAGGCCGGACAATGAGCGGGCGCAGGCGTTGGATCGTCGGCGCGGCGCTGCTCGCGCTGCTGCTCATCGCCCTGACCTTTCCGATGCGGCTCGCGCTGTCGCTGTCGGGCGCGGCCGATGCGGGCATCGCGGCGCGCGAGGTTCGCGGGTCGGTGTGGTCGGGGACGCTGATCGACGCGCGGCTCGGCGCCTTGCCGCTCGGCACCGTGCGCGCGAGCCTGTCGCCGCTGGCGCTGCTCGGCGGCAACACCGAACTCGCCTTCACGCGCGCTGATGAGCGGCGGGGCGCCTTGTCGGGGCGGCTCCACGGCAGCGATCCGCGCGGCATGTCCGACGTCAACGGCGTCACCTCGCTGTCGGGCGGGCTCGGCATCGTCCCGGTCGATACGATCCGTTTCGAGGGCGCGTCGGTGCGTTTCGACGGCGCCGGAAAATGCGTCGAGGCGGCAGGGCGGCTGCAATTGATGGTAACCGCGCCGATCGCGGGGCTCGACCTGTCGCGCGGGCTGTCGGGGCCGATCGCCTGCGCGAACGGCCGCGCGCAGGCGGCGCTCGCCAGCCAGTCGGGGATGGAGCGGCTGACCTTGTCGTTCGACGCGCGCGGCGCTTATCGCGCGCAATTCGCGATCAACGTCGATCGCGACCCGGCAATGGCGGCGGCGCTGACGGTGCTGGGGTTCAGGCCGGGAGCGAACGGATATGTGCTGACCGCAAAGGGGCGGTTTTAGAGCCATGTCAGGAATATGATCCGCTTCCCCGAGCGAAGACGAGGGGCTCGTTCGAGCGAAGCGAGAACCCGCACCGCCGCTGCCTCGACGTCGCTCGGCATGGCCCCTCGGCTTCGCTCGGGGAAGCGGGGTAGAGGGAGGCGGTGAATCGTATCCTGTCCTGTTTCGACGCCTTGCCGATGATTGGGGGCGTATTTTTCGCAGGCCTCATCGGCCTGATCCTCGGCAGCTTCATTGCGACGCTGGTGCTGCGCTGGCCCGCCGGACGATCGGTGCTCGGCCGCTCGCAATGCGACGGTTGCGGCCGGCCGCTGCGCGCGTGGGAGCTGGTGCCGTTGCTGTCGGCGCTCGGGATGCGCGGGGTGTGCGCGCGGTGCGGGATGCGGATCGATCCGTTTCACGGACGGGTCGAGATCGCTTCGGGGCTGATCGGCGTCATCGCGCTCGTGCTCCTGCCCGGCGTCGCGGGCTGGCTCTGGGCGCTGTTCGGCTGGCTGCTGCTGCCGCTCGCCTTGCTCGACGCGCGGCATTTCTGGCTACCCGACCGGCTCAATGCCGTGCTGGCGATCGTCGGCCTGCTTCTGGCCGGTCCGGTGCTCGGCGCTAGTGTGATCGATCGCTGGATCGGCGCGCTCGCGGGCGGGCTGATTCTTGCCGGCATCGCCTGGGCCTATCGCCGCCTGCGCGGCGGCGAGGGGATGGGCGGCGGCGATCCCAAGCTCGTCGCGGCGATCGGCTGCTGGCTCGGCTGGCAGGCGCTGCCGCTGATGCTGTTGCTCGCCAGCCTCGGCGGGCTGCTCTGGGCGCTTGTCGCGCACGGAAAAGGGGACCGGCCGCTGGCTCGGCGGCGGGTCCCCTTCGGTCTCTTCGCTTGCGTCGCCGCGTGGGCGACGGTGTCGCTATGGCCGCTGTTTATCGGTTCCAGCTAGCTGGAACGATCCGGCACCGGCCCACTCCCCCCACCCGGCCTCCCCAGTTTACTATCGTTAGGGAGGCCGGGTGGGGGAGTGGGCCGGTGCCGCCCGCCGACGTCAGTCGGCGAAAATCAGCGCGCGATGACGACGGTCACGGCGCGGCGGTTCTGCGCCCAGGCTTCCTCGTTCGAGCCGAGCGCCGCCGGGCGTTCCTTGCCATAGCTGATCACGTCGATCCGGCTCGGGTCGACGCCCAGCGTCGCGAGATAATTTTTCGCGGCATTGGCGCGGCGCTCGCCCAGCGCGATGTTATAGTCGCGGGTGCCGCGTTCGTCGGCATGACCCTCCAGCGTGACGCGCACCGCGGGGTTGCGGGCGAGCCATTGCGCCTGGCTCTGCAGCGTCGCCTGATCCTCGGCATCGACATTATATTGATCAAAACCGAAGAAAATCCGGTCGGACGAAACATTGGCGACAAAGTCTTCCTGCGATCCGGGGACCACGCCGCCGGTATTCGTGCCCGTATCGGTGCCGGTTCCTTCGGGCGCGGGCGGCAGTTGTTCCGGCGCCTTTTTCGCACAGGCACCCACAGCAAGCATGGTGATCGCCGCGATCATCGCGGTGGTTTTGCGTATCGTCATGTCTTCTGTCCTCTTGTTGTTGCGTTTTTCAGTCGTGACCGCGTGGGATTAACCCGCATTGAACGCAAAGAGTCAAACCCCGCGGATTTCCTTTGGTTCCGCCGCCGCGATCAGGGCAGGATCGGCCCCCAGCTCGGGTCCGACCCGTCCTGCGGCGTCGGCAGGCGGCGCAGGTTCACGCCGGTCAGGTCGACCTGCCACAGCGACGATTTGCCCGCCTTGCCCGGCGTGGTGCGGAAGAACTGGATGACGCGGCCGTTCGGCGACCAGGTCGGCGCCTCGTCCTGCCAGCTGTTGGTGAGCAGCCTCTCGCTGCCGCCCGAAGGCGTCATCACGCCGACGCGGAACTCGCCGCCGCCCATCTTGGTGAAGGCGATCAGGTCGCCGCGCGGCGACCATTCGGGGGTCGCATAGCGCCCGCCGCCGAAGCTGATCCGCTGCTGGTTCGATCCGTCGATGTTCATCGTATAGATTTGCTGGCCGCCCGAACGGTCGCTTTCGAATACGATCTTTCTGCCGTCGGGGGAGAAGCTGCCGCCGACGTCGATTCCCGGCGTACTGGTCAGACGCACCGGCGTGCCGCCATCGGCCGAGATGCGATAGATATCGGTGTTGCCGCCGACCGCCATCGAATAGAGGATCTGACGGCCATCGGGCGACCAGCGCGGCGCGAAGGTTGCGTTCTTGCTTTCGGTCACCAGCTTCTGCGTGCCGGCATTGACGTCGTAGATGAAGACGCGGACGCGGTCGTTCAAATAGCTGACGTAGACGATCTTCTTGTAATCGGGCGAGAAGCGCGGGGATAGCGCGAGCGCCTGGCCGTTGGTGATGAAGCGGTGGTTGCCGCCGTCCGAATCCATGATCGCCAGCCGCTTGATGCGGTTCCCCTTGGGGCCGCTCTCGGCAATATAGGCGACGCGGCTGTCGAAGAAGGGCGATTCCCCCGACAGGCGCGAATAGATGGCGTCGGCGCATTTGTGCGCGGCGCGGCGCCAGTCGGCGGGCTGAATCTCATACCCCTGCCGCACCAGCTCGCTGCCGAGGTCGGTGTCATAGAGATAGCAGCCGACGACGAGCCCGCCGGTGCCGCTCGCCTGCACGAAGCCATGGACGACATTCTCGGCGTTCCGCGCCTGCCAGTCGGCGAATTGCGGCGCGCGCACCTCCGCCATCGTGATCGCGCGGACGCTGCCGGGACCGAGCGGCGCGTAAAGCCCGCTGCGTTCGAGGTCGGCGGCGATCACGTCGGCAATCTGCTTGCCGAGGCTGGCGGTGTTGAGTCCGGCGACATTGACCGCCGCCGGGGTCGCGAAGGCGGGGACCGCGATGACGGTCCGGTCCTGCGACAGCGTGCCGGTGATCGATTCGCGCGGGCCATCCGCCGGCGCCTGGACGACGGGCGGCTGCACCGACTGGGTTTGGGCGATCACGGGGCTGGCGACCGTCATCAGGAGGCCGGCGATCAAATATCTCGCAAGAGTCATGCTCATCTCACCTTGTCGAAGTCCAACGTATAATTCTGCCAATAGCTGTAATTTTCTTCGGGCAAATCGAAGGGAGCGGCCAGTTCGACCGCCTTTTTCGCGCATTCCTGGTGGCGTGCGACCTGGAAGCGGTTGCTGTCATTCTGGCCCGACGTCGTCACGCTGGTGAAGCCCGCGAGCGCGCCCGCGGGAGTCAGCCGGAACTTCACGACGGTGTTCAGCTTTTCGACGTCGACGCCGCTGACCTTGCAGCGGTCCCAGCGCGGGCCGACCTTGGCCTTGATGCTAACGTCGATCGAGCGGCGGAGCTCGGCGGAGGTCGTGGCGGCGGGAGCGCCCTTGCTCGCGGGCTTTTTGGGCTGCGTCCGCGACAGACCGTCGACGATGCCGTCGAGGCGGCCGGTCGGGCGGCTCGTCGGCTTCTTCGCCGGGGCTTTCGGTGCGGGCTTGGGCGTCGCCTTTTGCGCGGCGGGGGGCGTCTTCCTGGGCGGCGCTGGAACCGGGCGAGCGACCTGTTTCGGCGCGGGCGCCGGGGTCGGGCGCACGACTGGCTCGGGCAGCGGCGGCGCGGGGACGGGCTCGGGCGGCGCGGCGATGTCCTCGGCATCCTCTTCGCCCAGCCGCGCGGCGGGCGGGGTGTCGCTGATCACCGGCGCGGAGGATTGCGCCGCGGTCTCGGCGACCAGATCGACTTCCATCGGCGGATTGTCGAAGCGCCGGTCGCCGCCGGTCCACTGGATCGACAAGAGGCCGATCACGACGACGTGCAGCGCCACCGCGATCGCGATGCCGGCCTTCTGACTCCCTCCGGGTGCGGTTTGCGCAGCCATGGTCACAGCCTAGGGATTCGTCTCTGAACCATCGGTGACCGCCGCTTCGGCCGGGGCCGGAGTATCCGACCCGGTCGTGACGAGCGCGATGCGCGTCAGCCCGGCGCGGTTGAGTTCGCCCATCACGCGCATCACGCGGCCATAGTCGAGCCCCTTGTCGGCGCGCAGCATGATCTGGCGCGGCTTGTCGCCGTCCTTCTGTGCTCCTGCGATCGCGTCGAGCCGCGCGGGAAGCTCGGCCTCGGGAACGACCTCGTCGCCGATATAGAGGGTGTCGTCGCCATTGATCGACAACTGGATCGGTTCCTGCTCCTCGGTCTCGACGGGCTTGGCGCGGCTTTCGGGCAGGTCGATCGGGACGGCGGAAGCGAGCAGCGGCGCGGTGATCATGAAGATGATCAGCAGCACCAGCATGACATCGACGAGCGGGGTGACGTTGATCTCCGCCATCGGCGCGCGGCGTCCGCCGCGCCCGCGCCGCCGGCTCATACCGCCCGAAGGTCCGGTCATCGCCATCAGCCCTCGACCTCCAGTTCGCGGCTGAACATCGCGTGGAGTCCGTCGGCGAAGCGGCCAAGCCGCGATTCGAGCCGGTTCAGCCGCTGCGAAAAGGCGTTATAGGCGATCACCGCGGGGATGGCGGCGAACAGGCCGATCGCGGTCGCGAACAGCGCTTCGGCGATGCCGGGGGCGACGACCGCGAGGCTGCTGTTGTTCGACGCGGCGATCGCGGTGAAGCTGCGCATGATGCCCCAGACGGTGCCGAACAGGCCCACGAAGGGCGCGACGGCGCCGATGGTGGCGAGGGTGCCGATCTTCTCGGCCAGTCGGTCGACTTCGCCCGCGACGGCGCTGTTCATCGCGATGCCCAGCCGCTCGCGCGTGCCCTCGCGGTCGACATTGCGGCCCTTGGTCGAGCGGCGCCATTCGCCGATCCCGGCCGCGAGAATCTTCGCGCTCGGCAACTCCTCGCCGCTGTTCTTGTCATAGAATTTGTCGATATTGTCGGCACGCCAGAAATCGCGCTCGAACCCCTCCGACGCGCGCATCAGCTTGCCGACGCTGCGGCCGTGCGTGATGATCACCGCCCAGACATAGATCGACGCGAGCAGCAGCCCGATCATCACCGCCTTGACGATGATGTCGGCCTGAATGAACAGCGCGATGGGGGACAGCGTCGCCGCGTCGGCGGCCAGCTTGATATGGTCTAGCAAGGGTTGGTCTCTCCATTCATGATGGCGGTGAAGCGGTCGGCCCAGCCCGCGGGCTGGCGGCGCGGCCGGCCTTCGGGCGACAGGAAGGCGGCGGTAACACGCCCCTCCGTTAACGTGTCCTGACCGCGAAGGATGCGTTGCGCGATGATCACGCTCGCGCCGCGCACCGCCTCGACGGTGCTGATGACGGTGAGGTCGTCGTCGAGCTTTGCGGGGCTACGATATTTTATGGTCAGGTCGGTGACCGCCCACGCACCCTCGCCGCCCTCCATCGCCGCGCGCTGGTCGATTCGGGCGAGGCGCAGCATGTCGGAGCGCGCGCGTTCCATATAGCGGAGGTAATTGGCGTGATAGACGATGCCCGACAGGTCGGTGTCCTCGAAATAGACGCGTGCCCGGTAATGATGCGCGGCCCCGGCGAAGGCGCCGGGGACGAAGGGAGGAGGAACGGCTGCCATGGTTAAGACCGATAGCGGGGCATCGACTCGCCGCAAAGCCCTCTTCAACGGTTCGTCGCAGCGAAACGGCATTTGGTGGTTCCGTGCCCCTGCGAAGGTAGGGGCCCATCACCTGCCGTTGCCACACCCGGCACCTTCTGCGAATGGATGAACCGCCTGAAGATGGGCCCCTGCCTTCGCAGGGGCACGGCGCTCTATTTGCCCTGGTCGAATAATCCGTCCTGCGCCCCGGCGGGCGGATTGAGGCCGAGATGCTTCCACGCGCTGGCGTTGAGCATCCGACCGCGCGCGGTGCGGGCGATCAAGCCAATCTGGAGCAGATAGGGCTCGATCACATCCTCGATCGTGTCGCGCGGCTCGCTGAGGCCGGCGGCGAGCGTGTCGGCGCCGACCGGGCCGCCGCGATAGATGTCGGCGATCATCGTCAGGTAGCGCCGATCCATCGCGTCGAGACCGAGCGCGTCGACCTCCAGCCGGTTGAGCGCGGCGTCGGCGACCTTGGCATCGACGACCTGTGCCCCCGCGACGGTCGCGAAATCGCGCACGCGGCGGAGCAGGCGGCCAGCGATACGCGGGGTTCCGCGCGAGCGCTTCGCGATTTCGAGCGCGCCGTCGGGCGCGATGCCGAGACCCAGCAGGCGCGCGGCGCGGCCGATCACTTGCTCCAGCTCCTCATGCGTATAGAAATTGAGCCGCACCGGAATGCCGAAGCGGTCGCGTAGCGGCGTCGTCAGCAGGCCCTGTCGCGTCGTCGCGCCGACGAGGGTGAATTTCGGCAGGTCGATGCGGACGCTGCGCGCCGACGGCCCTTCGCCGATCATGATATCGAGCGCGCGGTCCTCCATCGCGGGGTAGAGGATTTCCTCGACCGCGGGGGCGAGGCGGTGGATCTCGTCGATGAACAGGACGTCGCCGTCCTCGAGGTTGGTGAGCAATGCCGCGAGGTCGCCCGCCTTGGCGATCACGGGGCCTGAGGTGGAGCGGAATCCGACGCCGAGTTCGCGCGCGACGATCTGCGCGAGCGTCGTCTTGCCGAGCCCCGGCGGCCCGAAGAACAGCACATGGTCGAGCGCGTCGCCCCGCGCCTTCGCCGCCTCGATGAAGATGCGCAGATTCTCGCGCGCCGCCCCCTGCCCGACGAACTCGGCGAGCGACTTCGGGCGCAGCGCGGCGTCGGCGTCCTCGGGGGTGCGCAGGGGGGTGGTGAGGTCGGTCACGATCTGGCGATACCCATAATTCTCGTCATGCTGAACTTGTTTCAGCATCCATGGCCTGGCCGATCGGTCCGGCGCCGATCTCGAAGGCCAGGTCGCGCCATTCGGGGTTGCCGGCTTCGATCAGGTTGATCTTCCATGCGCGATGCCAGTTTTTGAGCTGCTTTTCGCGGGTGATGGCATCGGCCATCGTTCCGAACAGTTCGAAATGGACGAGGCGATACGTCCTATATTTTGCCGAAAAGCCTTTGGTCGCGCCGTTGCGGTGTTGCCAGATGCGCTGGACGAGATTCGAGGTGACGCCGATGTAGAGCGTGCCGTTGAGGTAGCTCGCGAGAATATAGGTGCAGGGCTGAAAGATGTCGCGCATGGCCGTGCGCTCAGGGCCATGGATGCTGAAACAAGTTCAGCATGACGAAAGGGAGAGAAGGTGGGCGCTCAGTCAAAATGCTCGACCCCCTCGCCGCTGATCGAAACCCAAGGCTCCATCCGCTCCTCGTAAACCGAATAATCGGGCACGAAGCCGTGGCCGGGCTCGAAATTGCCGAGCGGTATCGCATAGGCGTCATGATAGGGCCGCGCCTTATACCAGACGCCCGAGCCGCAGGTGCCGCAAAAGAAGAAGTCGGCGGTGTTGCCGCTCTCGCCTGTGTATTGCCACATCTTGGCGTTCGCCTCGCCCTCGATGCGGACCTGCTCGGCGGGAAAACGAACCTGCGCCGCAAAGGTGCTGCCGCTCCGTGCCTTGCACTCGCGGCAATGGCAGACCGACACGCGGATCGGTTCGCCGGTGCAGGTGATGCGGATCTGGCCGCAACGGCAGGAAGCGTGGCGGATGCGGTCGGTCATTTGGCGGCTTTTTTGAGCGCGGTGCGGACAAGTGCATCCAGCGTCGCGCCCGCGCCCAGTTCCTCGCTGGCGGCCGCGACCGCGGCGCTCGCTTCGCCGGGCTTGAAGCCGAGACCGGTGAGGGCCGCGATGGCGTCGCCGAGGGGGCCGGTGGTAGCGGAGGAGGGACTCGAACTCCCGGCGATCCCGCCGAGCGCCCCCGCCTTGTCCTTCAGTTCATGCGTGATACGCTGCGCGAGCTTCGGCCCGACGCCGTTGGCGCGTGCAATCATTGCGCTGTCGCTGGTGGCGAGCGCGCGTTGCAGGTCGGCGACTTCCAGTGCTGACAGGATCGCCAGCGCGACTTTGGCGCCGACGCCCTGGACGCTGGTGAGCAGGCGGAACCAGTCGCGCTCCTCGGCGCGCGCAAAGCCGAGCAGGCGCAGGAAATCCTCGCCGACGAGCATCTCGGTGTGAATGGTGACGTCGCTGCCGACTGCGCCCAATGCGTCCAGCGTGCGCGCCGAGGCCTCGACCAGATAGCCAACGCCGCCGACGTCGATCACCGCATGGCCTGCGCCGCTGCTGTCGAGCCGTCCGGTGAGTTTCGCGATCATTCGTCGTGCCTAGCGCGGTGGGAATGAAAAGGGAACAGGGAAGGAAAAAGGAGGCTCACGCAAAGGCGCAAAGGCGCGAAGACGGAAGAGAGAATGATCTCACACAAAGACACGAAGAGGGCGGTTTTCGTCCCGCCCGCCGTTCTTGATGTTTTGATAGCCGGACAAAGTCCGGCAGGATATTCGTGGCCGTTGAATGCAAAGACGCTGATGCGATGGGCCGACATCTTTGTGTCTTTGTGTGAACCTCTTTTTTCTTCGCGCCTTTGCGCCTTTGCGTGAGATTGTTCAGCCGCGCGGCCGATGATTGGCGTGGCAGATCGCCACCGCCAGTGCGTCCGCCGCGTCGGCTCCCGCGACCTTGGCGCCGGGGAGCAACACGCGCAGCATCGCCTGCACCTGTTCCTTCGCCGCGCCGCCGGTGCCGACGATTGCCTTCTTGACGAGGCGCGGGGCATATTCGGCGACGGTCAGCCCGCCGCGTGCGCAGGCGAGCAACGCGACGCCGCGGGCGTGGGCGAGCTTCAGCGTCGATTGCGGATTGTCGTTGACGAAGACCTCTTCGACCGCCGCGTATAGCGGCGCATGGTCCGCGATCACCGCCGCGAGCACGGTGTCGAGATAGGCTAGGCGGTCGGGCAGGGGGGGCTTGGCATCGGTCTTGATCTGACCGTTGGCGATGTGGCTGATCCGGCTGCCCTCGACGCGGATGACGCCCCAACCGGTGCAGGAGAGCGAAGGGTCGAGGCCGAGGATGATCACAAGAAAATCCTCCCCGGAACGGGGAGGGGGACCGCGAAGCGGTGGAGGGGGGGAGAGGGTTTGGGCGACGTTTCGGGACGCTCCCCCCCTCCGTCAGCGCTTCGCGCTGCCACCTCCCCGCGGGCGGGGAGGAATATCACCCCAATTTCTCCATCACCGCGTCGGGGATTTCGTAATTGCCCCAGACGGTCTGGACGTCATCGTCGTCGTCGAGCGTGTCGATCAGCTTGAACAGGGTCTGCGCGACGCTTTCGTCGGCGATCTCGCTCTTGATCGAGGGCTTCCACGCGAGCTTGACGCCCTCGGCCTCGCCGAGCTTGGCTTCGAGTGCTTTCGCGACCTCGTGCAGGCTGTCGACGCTGGTCCAGATGTCGTGGCCGTCCTCGGACGATTCGACATCGTCGGCGCCCGCGTCGAGCGCCGCCTCGAACACCGTGTCGGCGTCGCCGGCCTTCGCGGGATAGCTGATCAGGCCGAGGCGGTCGAAGCCGTGGCTGACGCTGCCGCTGGTGCCGAGGTTGCCTCCGTTCTTGGCAAAGGCGGTGCGGACGTTGGTCGCGGTGCGGTTGCGGTTGTCGGTGAGCGCTTCGACGATCAGCGAGACGCCGCCGGGGCCATAGCCTTCGTAGCGGATTTCCTCGTAATTGTCGCCGTCGCCGCCCGCCGCCTTGTCGATAGCGCGCTGGATATTGTCCTTCGGCATCGACTGCGCCTTGGCCGCGTTGACGGCTGCACGAAGACGGGCATTCGCGTCGGGGTCGGGCAGGCCCATCTTCGCGGCGACGGTGACTTCGCGCGCGAGCTTCGAGAAAAGGGCGCTGCGCTTCTTATCCTGCGCGCCCTTGCGGTGCATGATGTTCTTGAACTTGCTATGGCCGGCCACAGCTACCTCCATCGGATGGAAAAAATGTGGCGCTGCCCCTAGCGCGGCGCGGGCGATCAGACAACCACGGCCGTTCCGCTGGCCGACACCATCAGCATCGACCCGTTCTGGCCGAGCACTTCATAGTCGAGATCGACGCCGATCACCGCATTGCCGCCGAGCTTCGCGGCCTCGGCCTCCATCTCGCCGAGCGCTTCCTTGCGCGCGCGGGCGAGGACGTCCTCATATTTGCCCGAGCGGCCGCCGACGATGTCGGTGATGCTGGCGAACAGGTCGCGGAACAGGTTGGCGCCGACGATCACTTCGCCGGTGACGATGCCCAGATATTCGCGGACCGGATGGCCTTCGATGCTGTTGGTCGTGGTGCTGAACATCGTCACTCTCCTGTTGGGGGTTCGGGCCTGCCGGGCGGGCTCAGGCGATTCCGAGCGCCGATTTGTAAACGTCGAGGATCGCTTCCATTTCCTTGCGGTCGTGGACGGGCATTTTCCGCAGGCGCACGATCTGGCGCATGATCTTGGGATCATAGCCCTGCGATTTCGATTCGAGATAGACGTCGCGGATATCGTCGGCGATGCCCTTTTTCTCTTCTTCCAGCCGCTCGATGCGCTCGATGAAAAGGCGCAGTTGTTCGTCGGACACGGTGGCTTCGCTCATTTTAGACTCCGCTTGAGGTTTGGATGGGGTGGCGAGAATCGCCTCGGCGCTCACCTAGCGAGGTCAGGGATTCTTGGCCATGCTTTCTTCCATCCGTGCGAGCTGTTCGGGTGTCGCGGCGACGTGGAAGCGCGCTTTCCATTCCTTGGCGGACATGCCGTGGACGATCGCGCGGCCGGTCTCCTTGTCCAGGTCGCCCGCTTCGGCGATCCAGTCGCCGAGGCAGTTGCGGCAGAAGCCCGCGAGCCCCATCAGGTCGATGTTCGCGGCGTCGCTGCGATGCCGGAGCAGGCGGACGAGGCGGCGGAAGGCCGCGGCGGCGACGGCATCGTCGAGGCTGTCGAGCGCGTCGCTGGCGTTGGTCGGGTCGTCGCTGCAGGACATGGCGCAATTCCTTCGTCTGGGGCGTTGCATAGCTATACGCGGCTTGCCTTCGCCGGGGCAACGCGCCTAGGCAGGCGACCGGCATTTTTCCAGTCTTCGGAGCATTTGTGGTCCAGAGTTTCACGCCCCGCCAGCGCAAGGTCCGCATATTGGCGACGCTTGGCCCCGCGAGCGCGAATCCCGAGATGATCGCCGCGCTCCACCGTGCCGGCGCCGATGCCTTTCGCGTCAACATGAGCCACGGCGACCATGAAGGCCACGCCAAGGTGATCGCCGCGATCCGCGCTCTGGAAAAGGATACCGGGCGGCCGACGACGATCCTCGTCGACCTCCAGGGGCCGAAGCTGCGCGTCGGGACTTTCAAGGACGGGCCTGCCGAACTGGCGAAGGGCGAGCGCTTTGTCCTCGACATCGACAAGGCGCCGGGCGATGCGGGCCGCGTCCACCTGCCGCATCCCGAACTCTTCGCCGCGCTCGAGCCCGGCACGCGGCTGCTCGTCGACGACGGCAAGCTGGTGCTGCGCGTGCAGGCCGTTTCGCCCGAGCGGATCGAGACGATCGTCGAGGTCGGCGGGCGGATTTCGGACCGCAAGGGCGTCAACGTCCCCGATGTCGTCGTGCCGCTCGCGGCGCTGACCGAGAAGGACCGCAAGGACCTGAGCTTCGCGCTCGAACAGCATGTCGACTGGATCGCGCTCTCTTTCGTCCAGCGCCCCGAGGACGTCGCCGAGGCGCGCCGGCTGATCGGCGGCAAGGCGGCATTGCTCGTCAAGTTCGAGAAGCCCGCGGGCGTGCAGCGGCTCGAGGAGATTTTGGAGATCGCCGACGCCGCGATGGTCGCGCGCGGCGACCTGGGGGTCGAACTGCCGCCCGAGGCGGTGCCCCCGCTCCAGAAGCGCATTGTCGCGACCGCGCGGGCGATGGGCAAGCCGGTGGTCGTCGCGACCCAGATGCTCGAATCGATGATCGTCTCCCCCTCGCCGACGCGCGCCGAAGTGTCCGACGTCGCGACCGCCATCTATGACGGCGCCGACGCGATCATGCTCTCGGCCGAGACCGCGGCGGGCGCGTGGCCGGTCGAGGCGGTGACGATGATGGACAGCATCGCGCGCTCGGTCGAAAGCGATCCCGATTATTTCCGCCGCCTGCATTTCACCAAGACGCAGCCTGACGCGACCACCGCCGACGCGCTCGCGGAAGCGGCTGGGCGGATCATCCAGACGATCGCCGCCGATGCGATCATCTGTTTCACCGCGTCGGGCTCGACCGCGCGCCGCGTTGCGCGCGAGCGGCCGAACGCGCCGCTGCTGGTGCTGACGCCAAAGCGCGATGCGGCGCGGCGCATGGGGCTGCTGTGGGGCGCGCACGCGGTGCCGACCAAGGATATCGGCAGCTTCGAGGAGATGATCGCCAAGGGCAAGCGCATGGCGCTGCGCCACGGCATCGGCACCGCGGGGGCGAAGCTGGTGATGATGGCGGGGGTGCCCTTCGGCACGCCGGGGTCGACCAACGTGCTGCACGTCGCGACGCTGACCGGGGACGAACTGCGCGGCTATAGCTGACGCGTATTTATTGCGTCATCCCGGCGAAGGCCGGGATCTCGCCCTATCGCCATAACGCACCGGTGAGATCCCGGCCTTCGCCGGGATGACGATTCCGGGGATGCGGGTGAGTTGGCAATGGTGCTTTTGATTCAATCCGACACAAAAGTTACCGCGCGATTCAGAAAATTTCGGAGTTGATTCAGTCCGGGACGGACAAAAATGGTAAATGATGTTTGCACCATTGACGGCAGGCGGCATAGTCGGTGCAAGTCGCGTGTCGGAACCCGCGTGGGAAGGGTTCGCATCATCGTCCGGAGGTCTGTCTCGCGTGTCCGCACCGTTCCGTTTTCCGCGCTTCTTCGTCACCAGCCCCGCGCCTTGCCCCTATCTGGAGGGTAAGACCGAGCGCAAGGTGTTCACCGAGCTTAGCGGCAATAATGCGAACGAACTGAACGATGCGCTCGGCCGCATCGGGTTCCGCCGCAGCCAGTCGGTCGCCTATCGTCCGAGCTGCGCCGACTGCACGGCCTGCGTGTCGGTGCGCGTCTGCGCCGCCGAGTTCGCGCCGAGCAATTCGCAGAAGCGGACGATCCGCCGCAACCGCGACCTCGTCGCCACCGCGTGCAAGCCGTGGGCGACCGAGGAGCAATATGCCTTGCTCCGTGCCTATCTCGGCTCGCGCCACCCCAACGGCGGTATGGCCGACATGGACGAGCAGGATTTCGCCGACATGGTCGAACAGACCCCGGTCGACTCCTATATGATCGAATATCGCGAGCCGACCGCCGACGGCAGCCGCGGCCGCCTGATCGGTTGCTGCCTGACCGACCGGCAGGGCGACGGGCTGTCGATGATCTACAGCTTTTTCGATGCGGCCCATCCGCTGCGCGAAGGACTGGGCACCTATATCATCGCCGACCATGTGTTGCGCGCGGCGAAAGCCGGATTGCCATACGTCTACCTCGGTTATTGGATCGAAGGGTCGGCGCGCATGGCGTATAAGGCGCGCTTCCGCCCGCTCGAAAAGCTCGGCCCCGACGGCTGGTCGCGCTTCGAGCCGATCGCGTCCGACCGCATCGCCGCGATGTTCGAGCTGGCGTGACCGTTGGCTCGTTGACGCGGATCTCTTTTCATAGCATTGACAGGTAAGGGGATTTTCGAGGCGGGGAACGAAGGAGACGACCTTGTTCCGCTATCATGCCGCCGCGAAATATGCGCTTCCCGTTTTTGCCGCCAGCCTCGCCGTCGCCGCCACGCCGCTTGCCGCGCAGCGGAATAACGGCACCGGAACCCGCGACGGCGCAGCCGTCAGCGGAGTCGATCAGGCGCACCAGATCGACTGTGGCGGCCAGCCCGCCCAGGTATCGGGTTCGGACAATCATATCGACTTCGTTGGCGATTGCCCCGGCCTGACCGTCAACGGCGTCGGCAACCAGATCAGCATCACCCTGCGCTCCGGCGCGCCGCTCACCGTGTCGGGCGTCGACAATGTCGTGACGTGGCGGATCGCCGGAAAGGGCAAGCCGCGCCTTGCGGTGAGCGGCGTCGACAATCAGGTGCGGCCGGAGAGGTAAGTCTCCTCATCGCCATTCCCGCGAAGGCGGAATTACAGCTTTTTCTTTTTCCCTTGTTCTTCGCGCCTTTGCGCCTTTGCGTGAGATTTGTTGAATTTCACGCAAAGGCGCAAAGGAAGGAAAGAGCCGGATTCCCGCCTTCGCGGGAATGACAGCGGAAATGGATGGAGGATGGGGGGCGATTCCGCTTTGCATCCGGTAGTTGCGAACGTCTCGCAGCAGCCTCTCGCCGGTTGACCTTTTCCCGCTTTCAAGGGCATAGCTCTTCGTCCAGGACATAAGTCCGGGTCGCATCCATAGGTGGTCGCTCAGGGGTGGGCGATTTGGGGGATTGGGATGCCTGTTCGCGCTTTCGTCAGCTTCATCGCCGGACATGATCGCCGCCGCCATGGGGATGCGCGCGCATGAGCGACGTCGTGAAGGTCGCGATCATCGGATCGGGGCCCGCGGGGCTGAGCGCCGCGGCGCGCGCGGGGCAACTCGGGATGAGCCATGTCCTGCTCGAAAAGACCGATCACCTCTCCGACACCATCTTCAAATATCAGAAGGGCAAGCGCGTCCTGGCGACGCCCGAGCGGCTCGACCTGCGCTCCGACTGCCGCTTTGCCGAGGGCGCGCGCGAATATATCCTCGGCAATTGGGACGAGGATGCCGCGAACAACAAGGTGAATGTCGTCAAGCACGCCGATGTCGCCGAAGTGACCGGCGAGAAGGGCGCGTTCGCGATTCGGACCGCGAAAGGCGACGTCTATCACGCCGAGACGATCGTCCTCGCGATCGGGACGCAGGGCAATCCGAACCGGATGCGCTGCGGCGGCGCCGACCTGCCGCATATCATCTATCAGGTCGACGATCCCGAGGATTTCAAGGACAAGCATATCACCGTCGTCGGATCGGGCGATGCGGGGATCGAAAATGCGCTGGGCGTCGCCGAGGAGGCGCTGGAAAATACCGTCACCATCCTCAACCGATCGAAGGATTTCGCGCGCGCCAAGGCGAAGAACGTCTCCGACATGATGGAGGCCGGCGAGAATGGTTTCCTCTCGATCCGCACCGAGACGCAGCCCAAGCTGGTCGAACCCGGCTGGCTGACGCTCGAGACGCCGAACGGCGACGAGAAGATCGAGTGCGATGTCATCGTCGCGCGGCTGGGGTCGGTCGCGCCGCGCGGCTTCGTCGAATCGATGGGGATCGAGTTCACCGGGCCGGACCGCGAGGCCTTTCCGAAACTGTCGCCGACTTTTGAATCGACGGTGCCCGGCATCTTCGTGATCGGCGCGCTCGCGGGTTATCCGCTGATCAAGCATTGCATGAACCAGGGCTATGACGTCGTCGAGTTCATCAACGGCAACACCAGCCTGACCCCGGCCGACGAAAAGGATCTGGCGGCGATCTTTGCCGGCCTGCCGCAGCAGAAATCGGTGACCGAATGGCTCGACTATCTGCGCGAGCGGGTGCGCATCTTCGCCGACGTCTCGCCGCTTCAGATGCGCGAATTCATGCTCGATTCGAAGGTCGCCTTCTACCGCAAGGGCGAAGTGGTGTTCGAGAAGGGCGACCCCGGATCGTCGCTGTTCGCGATCGCCGACGGTCATGCCGAGGTCGAGGTCGCGCCGGGCGTCACCGTGCCGATCGAGCAGGGATCGATCTTCGGCGAAGTCGGCCTGATCTCGGGCCGCAAGCGCGGTGCGACGATCCGCGCCGGCGCCGACAGCATCTTCGTCGAAGTGTCGCGCACCGCGGCGCTCAAGCTGATGGGGTCGGTTCCGGGGGCGAAGCGCGCGATCAACCGCATCTCGCTCGAACGCCAGTTGCTCCAGATATTCAAGGGCGGGCTGACCGTCGAGGATCTGGGCCCCGTCGTCGATGTCGCCGAGGTTGAGCGTGTGCCCGCGGGCAAGGTGGTGGTGGCCGAGGGCGAGCAGGGCGACGACGTCTATGTCATCCGCTCGGGTTCGATGGTGGTCGAGAAGGACATCGGCGGCAAGCCGATCTTCCTGCGCTATCTGCCCGCCGGGAGCTTCTTCGGCGAGATGGGGGTGCTGAGCGGCGCGCCGCGCAACGCGACGGTGAAGGCCGCGGTCGGCAGCGAGGTCATCAAGCTGACCGGAGAGAGCTTCCGCAAGATGCTCGCCGCACGGCCGCAGGTGCGCGAGGCGACCGAGGCCGCGGTGGCCGAGCGTGCGCAGATGAACAGCTTCATCGAATCGCGCAAGGCGAGCTATTCGAGCGCGGTCGACCTTTATTCCGACACCGCGGGCTTCATCATGAAGGAGGGGCTGGGCGAGGCGACCGACGCGCTGCTGATCGACGAAAATCTGTGCGTCGGTTGTGACAATTGCGAAAAGGCGTGCGCCGACAGCCACGAAGGCCTGTCGCGGCTCGACCGCGAGGCGGGCAAGACCTTCGCGCATCTCCATGTGCCGACGAGCTGCCGCCACTGCGAGCATCCGCATTGCATGGCCGACTGCCCGCCGAACGTCATCCACCGCGGCCCCGACGGCGAGGTGTTCATGGAGCCCGGCTGCATTGGTTGCGGCAATTGTATGCGCAATTGCCCCTATGGCGTGATCCGCATGGAAGCCGCGCCGCCTGAGAAGCCCAGCCTGCTGCGCTGGCTGCTCACCGGCTTCGGCCCGGGGCCGGGTGAGCCGTCCCCCAAATGGACCAAGAAGAAACTGGGCGATGAAAAGCCCAAGAAGATCGCGGTGAAGTGCGACATGTGTAAGGGCATCGCGGGCGGCCCGGCCTGCGTGCGTGCGTGCCCGACCGGCGCCGCGATCCGCGTCTCGCCCGAGGAATTCCTGTCGATCGCGCGGCTTCAGGAGGATGCGGGCTGATGGCATCGCTTTTCCAGCGGCGCCGGTCGAAGGCGACCCAGACCGAACGCGTGCGCGAGCGGCGGCACGAGGGATTCCTCCGCTACGCCAATTTCCGCTGGGCGAAGATTTCGGGCGGGCTCTGCCTGCTGATCATCGTCTCCTATGCGCTGATCGACATCACGCCGCGGCCGAGCGGCGGCACCTGGTACGGCTATACCCTCGGCACCATCGGCGCGCTGCTGATCCTGTGGCTGACGGCGCTCGGCTATCGCAAGCGCAAGATGACGAGCGATTACTGGTCCTTGAAGGCCTGGACCTCGGCGCATGTCTATCTCGGGCTCAGCCTGATCGTCATCGGGACGTGGCACACTGGCTTTCAGCTCGGCTGGAACGTCCACACGCTTGCCTGGGTGCTGATGATGCTGGTGATTTTGTCGGGGCTTTACGGCGTCACCGTCTATGCGACCTTGCCCGCCGCGCTGTCGAACAACCGCGACGAGATGACGCAGATGCAGATGCTCGAGGCGATCCGCGCCTTCGACCGCCAGCTTCACGCCGCCGCGCAGCCGCTGACCCCCGAGGATACCGCCCCGGTGCTCGCCGCGCTCGACGAAGACCCGTTCGCGGGCGGGATCATGGCGCGCTTGTCGGGGCGCTATCCCCGCTGCGCGACCGCCGCCGCGCTCGGTGCGCTCCGCGTATCGCGAAGCAGCGGCGCCGAGGCGCGAGAAAAGGTGGTCGGTCTGCTCTCGCAGAAGGAGGCGGCGCTCGCGCGGCTCCGCCAGCATCTGCGTATTCGCGCGCTGCTCGAAGTCTGGCTTTACGTGCATGTGCCGCTGACCTTTGCGCTGATCGCGGCGCTGTCAGCGCACATCATCAGCGTTTTCTTTTACTGGTAAGGCGAGGGAGAGGGGGACCATGAGCTTCATCCTGCGCCGCATCTCGACGACGAAGACGGGCAAGCAGATCATCCGCGACCAGGCGTTGCCGGGCGATACGATCACGCTCGGCCGCGACGCGGGCAATGTCATCCATATCGCCGATCTGGCGGTGAACCCGCAGCACGCGACGATCACGAGCGCTGACGGCCGCCATGTCCGCGTCGCGGCGAGCGAGGGGCTGGGGTTCGATTTCAACGGCCGCACCGTCGATGCCGCCGACATCGACAGCGCCGCTGGCGCCGAACTGCGTTTCGGCGGTCACCGCCTGACCATCGCGCGCGAGGGCGAATCCATCATCCTGCTCGTCGAGCGGATCGACGAATTGTCGCAATCGTCGAAGGACGTCGATGAGGCGAAGGCCTTTTCGCTCGCCGGGGTGATGCCGGGCAAGCGCATGGGCGCCTGGACCTTCGGCATCATCGTCCTGCTCGCCTTTCTGATCGGGCCGATCTGGGCGTGGCACAGCTTTCGCGGTGTCGATGAGCGGCCGCAGGGCTATCACGCCGACATGGCCTGGTCGTCGGGGCCGCTGTCGAGCGCCCACGCCAATCTGAAGGGCGACTGCCAGGCGTGCCACGTCGAGCCGTTCGTCGCGGTGACCGACAAGGCGTGCGTCGGCTGCCACACCGGCGAGCATAAGGCGATGAGTGCGGCGCACGCCAATGCGCCGACCGCGATGCTGCTCGCCGCGCGCCACCCGCCGGGAGTGGGCGAAAAGGTGCTCGCGGGGGTCGCCAAGGCGTTCAACCGCCCGCAGGGACGCTGCGTCGAGTGTCATACCGAGCATGAGGGCGCGGGGCCGATGCCCGCGACGCCGCAGAAATTCTGCGCCGACTGCCACGACGGGATGAAGGCGCGGCTCATCGACGCGGGCTTCAAGCCGACGGTTGCCGACGCCGCCGATTTCGGCACGCTGCATCCCGAGTTTCGCCCGCTGGTTCGCCCGGGGCCGGGCGGCAAGCTGGTGCGTGCGATGCCGGGCAAGGGCACGCTCACCGATTATGACGGCCTCAAATTCCCGCACGACCTGCATCTGCAGGCAACGGGCGGGGTCGCGCGGATGGCGGCGAGTTTCCGCGGCCGTTACAATTTCGGCAACAAGCTCGAATGCGAGAATTGCCACCGTCCCGACGCCGACGGAGTGCGGATCAAGCCGGTCGAGATGGAGCGCGATTGCGCGATGTGCCACAGCCTCGCGTTCGAGACCGTCGGCGGCGTGACGCGCACCTTGCGCCACGGCGAGCCCGATCAGGTCGTCGCCGACCTTTTCGCTTATTACCGCTCGACCCCGCCGACGCGGCCGCTGCAACTCGGCGGCATGGAACGGCGGCGGCCGGGCGCCTATGCCGAGGGACAGGTCTACAACATCTATTTCCGTGAAGTCGCGGTGCGGCCGAGCCGCGCCGAGGATGCGGTGCGCGCGGTCTTCTCGAAAGGCGGCGCCTGCTATGACTGCCACACCATCGTTCCGCCGGCGGCGGGGAATAAATGGCGCGTGGTGCCGGTCGATCAGACCGCGCGCTTCCTGACCAAGGGCTGGTTCGATCACGACGCGCACAAGGAAACCGACTGCGCCGACTGCCACACCGCCGCGCCGCAATCGAAGGCGGCGACCGATCTGCTGATTCCGGGGCTGCGCCAGTGCCGCGACTGCCATGTCGGCGAAACCGGCGCGCGGATCGTCAAGGTCGAGACCGCGACCAAATCCCCGTGCGCCATGTGCCACGAATATCACAGCGACGGCGGAAAGCCGTGGATGCCGGCACGCCAGCGCAAGAAAAAAATCGCAATGGTTACCGATCGTCCACCCCGGGACGCCTATGCTGTGACCGTGATCACAGGTCCGGCGCGCCGTCATCTTTATGATGTGACGTGGCGCGCGCCGGTGCTGGGATTCGCAAAGCGGGGCGGATGACGATGGGGCGGCCGCAACCAGGCGGCCGAAGCAGGGGCAAGGGACGGACATGCTGATCGCCCAGATCACCGATATTCATATCGGTTTCGACCCCGACAACCCTGCGGAATATAACCGCAAGCGGCTCGACGATGTGCTCGACGTGCTGATCGAGGGGCCGAACCGTCCCGACCTGCTGCTCGCGACCGGCGATATCACCGATCGCGGCGATCCCGACAGCTACCGCCGGCTGGCGACCGCTTTCTCGCGCTGCCCCTTTCCGGTGTGGCCGAGCGTCGGCAATCATGATCTGCGCGACAATTTTCACACCCAGTTTCCCGGCTTCGACGACGGTAACGGTTTTGTCCAATATAGTGTCGAACTGCCCGAACTGCGGCTGGTCACGATCGACACGCTTGAGGAGGGGCGCCACGGCGGCGCCTTTTGCGACGCGCGCGCCGCGTGGCTCGACGCCGAACTGGCGAAGGACAAAGCCAGGCCGACCTATATCGTGATGCACCATCCGCCGGTCGAGAGCGGCATCGAATGGATGAACACGCACCCCGACGAGCCATGGGTGCATCGCTTCACCGATGTCGTCCGCCGCCACGATCAGGTGCGCGGCCTGATCTGCGGCCACCTCCACCGCGCCGTCACCGTCGCCTGGGAAGGGCGCACGATCGCGATCTGCTCATCGACCGCGCCGCAGGTCTCGCTCGACCTTCGCCCCATCGACGAGAACAAGCCCGACGATCGTCCGATGATCGTCGCCGAAGACCCCGCCTATGCGATCCACCGCTGGAACGGGCGCGAACTCGTCAGCTTCTACGATCACGCCGGGGCGCACACGATGCTCGCCAAATATGACGAGCGGCTCCAGCCGCTGGTGCGCGAGTTGAAGGCCGAGCGGCCGGTCTGAGCGACCGTCGCCCCCGTCTTCGCGGGGACGACGGGTCAGTATCCCAGCGTCAAATCCACCCGTGGTTCGACCGGCTCGCCCTTGTGCCAGCGGTCGAGATTGTCGAGGAAGCGCTCGGCGGCGCGCATGAACATCTTGTCCTGCGCGCGGCCCGACAGGTGCATGGTGACATGCGCATTGTCGAGGCTCCATAGCACATCGTCGGCGGGAAGCGGTTCGGGGGTGGTGACGTCGAGAAAGGCCGCCGCGATCCGTTTCGCGTCGAGCGCGGCGACGAGCGCGTTCTGATCGACCACCGCGCCGCGCGCGATGTTGATCAGGGTCGCGGTCGGCTTCATCGCGGCGAGTTCGGCGGCGCCGATCATGCCATCGGTCTCGGGGGTCGCCGGGACCGCGAGGATCACCCAGTCATAGTCGCCGAGCCTCGCGCGCCACTGGTCGGGGGTCAGCGTGCCCGCGCCCGCGGAACGCCGCACGACCGTGACATCGACGGCAAAACCCTTCAGCCGCTCCTCGATCAGCTTGCCGATCGCGCCATAGCCGAGCAGCAGCGCCTTCGATCCGTAGAGTTCGACCTTGCCCGGCGATTCGATCAGCCACTCGCGCCGCTCCTGCGCGCGGACGACTTCGCGATAGCCCTTCGCGACCGTGAGCATCCCCATCACCACATATTCGGCGATGGTGATCGCGTTGATCCCCGCCCCGTTCGTCACCACCGTGCCGCGTTCCTTGAGCAGGTCGAGCGGCATCCCATCGACCCCGGCATAGATGGAATTGAGCCACTTCATTTTCGTTGCCGCGGTGATGGCGGCCGCCATATCCTTCTTGTCGTACATGTCGAACCAGCCGATCCCGGCTTCGGGCGCGAGCGCCATCGCCTCTTCCTTGGACTGGAAGAAGCGCGGTTCGATCCAGCCGGGCAGGCGGGCCTCGACGAGCGGCCGGATCAGGCCGGACAGGACGGTGACGGTCTTGGTCATATTCTGCTTCTCCCATTCCCGTTCGCATCGAGCGAAGTCGAGATGCCCATCGTCTAGTGCATTCCTTCCGGGTGTCTCGACTACGCTCGACACGAACGGAAACTGAGGTCCGCTTATGCCTCCAGCCGCCAGTCCCAGCCGAGCGGATCGCCATCCATCACTTCGACTCCCGCGGCGATGAGCTGGTCGCGCAGCGCATCGGATGCCGCGAAATCCTTCGCGGCGCGCGCCTCCTTGCGTTTCGCCAGCGTTGCCGCGATTTCATCGTCACCGATTGCCGCTGCCTTGGGTTTGACGCGCAGCTCTTCACGCGAGAGCGTCAAGAGTTGAAGCCCGAACACGGCGTCCATCGCGGCCAGCGCGGCGCGTTTCTGCCCCGCGTCGATCTTTTTCATCGCGGCGACTTCTTCGAGTAGCGTCAGCGCGACCGGCGTGTTGAGATCATCGGACATCGCCGCATCGAATTTGACGAGCAGATCGGTGAGCCGGCGGTCCGAAACTTGGCCCGCTTCGACGTCGCGCACCGACGCGGCCGCCATCACCAGCCGCTTCAGCCGCGTCAGCGTCGCGCCGAGCCCTTCCCACGAGAACTCCAGTTCCGAGCGGTAATGCGCCTGCAGGCACATCAGGCGATAGGCGAGGGGATGATAGCCCCGATCGACCAGCAACTGCAGGCGCAGGAACTCGCCCGAACTCTTCGACATCTTGCCGCCGCGATCAATCAGGAAATTATTGTGCATCCACATCCGGGCGCCCGAGTGCTCGGCGCAGTCGAGGCTGCCGCAGCCGCGATAGGCCTGGTTCTGGGCGATTTCGTTCGGATGGTGGATCTCGCGGTGATCGATGCCGCCGGTGTGGATGTCGAAGGGCATCCCGAGCTCGGCCTCGCCCATCACCGAACATTCGAGGTGCCAGCCGGGCGCGCCGCGGCCCCACGGCGAATCCCATTCCATCTGCCGCGTCTCGCCGGGCGGCGTCTTGCGCCAGATCGCGAAGTCGGCGGCGTGGCGCTTGCCCTCGACCTCCTCGATCCGGCCTTCCCCCTCGTCGGTTACCGAGCGCGCGAGGCGGCCGTAATCGGCGACGGTCGAGACGTCGAAATAAAGGCCGCTGCCCAGCTCGTAGCAGTGCGCGTCGGCGATGCGCGTCGCGAACGCAATCATGCGCGGAACATAATCAGTCGCGACCGTCCATTTGGCGGGGTCGCGGACGCCCAGCCAGCCGAGGTCGCGTTTGAATTCGGTGGTGTAGAAAGCCGCGATGTCCCAGGCCGATTTGCCCTGCGAGGCCGCGGCCTTTTCCATCTTGTCGTCGCCCGCATCGGCGTCGGACGTGAGGTGGCCGACGTCGGTGATGTTGATGATATGGCGCAGCGCATAGCCCTTGAACGACAGGGTGCGGCCGAGCGTGTCGGCAAAGACATAGGCGCGCATATTGCCGATATGCTGGTAATTATAGACCGTCGGCCCGCAGCTATAGACGCGCGCCTCGTTCGGGTGAACGGGTCGGAAATCCTCCAGGCTGCGCGTCAGGCTGTTGAACAGCCGGAGGGGCGCACCGGAGTCCGCGAGCGGGGCAGGGGCATCGGTCATCTCCGCGCCCTTGCCCCGCTCCGGGGTGGTCCGTCAACCGAAAGGCTCAGGGTCCGTACTCCATTAGAGCGGCGTCGAGGTTTGAAGCAAAATGGCCCAGTGCGAGGAGAGAAGGCGCAGACATATGTCGATATTTCGAGACTTCTCGACGAAGCAATGGGCCATTTTGATCAAATCCCTCCGGGACGT
>QFCS01000517.1_pt1 | contig 58418 bp, 58 predicted proteins | sample 3576561 | NCBI WGS metagenome assembly QFCS01 | reverse complement strand
GGCATGAAGCAGTGCCGCGCCAACCCCTGGCACGAATTTGCTGAGCAGACCAAGCGCGGTGACCGCGTCAAGGGCCCGATCAAGTCGATCACCGACTTCGGCGTGTTCGTGGGTCTGGCCGCCGGCATCGATGGCCTGGTGCACCTGTCCGACCTGTCCTGGAACGAGCCCGGCGAGTCCGCCGTGCGCAACTACAAGAAGGGCCAGGAAGTCGAAGCCATCGTTCTGGCCATCGACGTGGAGCGCGAACGCATCTCCCTGGGCATCAAGCAGCTCGACGGCGACCCGTTCACCACTTTCGTGTCGGTGAACGACAAGGGTTCGATCGTGACCGGCAAGGTCAAGACCGTGGACGCCAAGGGCGCCGAGAGCGACCTGGGTGAAGACGTGCTGGGTTACCTGCGTGCCAGCGAAATCAGCCGTGACCGCGTGGAAGACGCACGCAACGTGCTGAAGGAAGGCGACGAAGTCACCGCCGTGGTGGTGAACGTCGATCGCAAGACGCGCAACATCCAGCTGTCCATCAAGGCCAAGGATGCCGCCGACCAGCAGGAAGCCATGGCCAACCTGAGCCAGCAGTCTTCCCGCGAAAACGCCGGTACCACCAGCCTCGGTGCTCTGCTGCGCGCCAAGCTGGACAACAACCAGAACTGAAGCGGAACCGGATCGGCGCCGGATTGAACAGTCCGCCCGCAAGGGCGGCATTCTGTCCGGCGCTGTTCCTCAACGGCCCTCTATTCAAACCACATGACCCGCAGCGACCTCGTTGAAGCCCTGGCCAACCGTTTTGGCCAACTCACCCACCGCGATGCCGAGTTCGCCGTGAAGGCGATCCTGGACGCCATGGGCGACGCCTTGGTAAAGGGGCACCGCATCGAGATCCGGGGTTTTGGCAGTTTCTCCGTCAACCGCCGGTCACCGCGCATCGGGCGCAACCCGCGCTCCGGTGAGAGCGTGATGATTCCCGAAAAGCGTGTGCCTCACTTCAAGCCGGGCAAAGCCCTGCGCGAAGAGGTCGACAAGAAGACCGCCGAGATTCTGGGCCGCGAAACCCAGAAGAGCACCTGAACAGGCCCGCTCGCTACAATCGTCCGACCACAAAGGGGACGACGTGAAATACCTGATGTGGCTGCTCAATGCAGCCCTTTTTTTTGTGCTGTTCGCCTTCGCGCTGAACAACCAGGACAGCGTGACGCTCCACCTGTTCTTTGGTGCCAGCTGGCAGGCGCCTCTGGTGCTGGTGATCCTGGTCGCGCTGGTGATCGGCGTTTTCCTCGGCGTGCTCGTGATGCTGCCGCTGTGGCTGCGCGCAAGGCGCTCGCGCCGTGCGGGCGCCACCAGCTCGGTACTGCACAGCACGGCCTTCGAGGGCGACACCACCCTGCTGCCGCCTGAAACGATCGATCGCCGGCATGGACTTTGATTTCACCTGGCTGTTCTGGGGCCTTCCCCTTGCATTCGCCCTGGGCTGGGGGGCCTCCCGGTTCGACCTGCGCCAATGGCGCATGGAAGGCCGGCAAGCGCCCAAGGCCTACTTCCGTGGACTGAACCACCTGCTCAACGAGCAGCAGGATCAGGCCATCGACGCTTTCATCGAAGCGGTACAGGGCGACCCTGACACCGCCGAACTGCATTTCGCCCTGGGCAACCTCTTCCGCCGCCGGGGTGACTACGACCGTGCCGTGCGCGTGCACGAGCACCTTCTCTCGCGCGCCGACATCAGCCGCAAGGACCGTGACCGCGCCCAGCATGCGCTGGCGCTCGATTTCCTCAAGGCGGGTCTGCTGGATCGCGCAGAGTCCGCGCTGCACAAGCTTCAGGGTTCGGCTTTCGAGGGCGAGGCCTTGCTCGCGTTGCTGGGACTGTATGAGCGTTCACGAGACTGGCCGCAAGCCAAGCTCATCGCGCAGCGCCTCGAAGACGCCGAACAGGGCAGCTTCGCCACCCGCCTGGCGCACTACCTGTGCGAAGAGGCCGAACTTGCGCAGCGCAGCGGCGACAGCGCCAAGGCCCTGCGACTGCTGGAAGAGGCGGTACAGCGTGCGCCGCAACTTGCGCGAGGCTGGATGTCGCTCTCGATCCTCAGGAGCCAGGCATCGGATGCATCAGGGGCATTCGACGCACTCGTGCGGTTGAACCAGAACGCACCACAGAACCTGCCCCTGGCCGCGCGCGCCCTGGTGGAACTCGCCCGACAGACCGGGCGCGAAGCCGAGGCCCTGAAGCTGCTGCAGGCGAGCGACGAACGCTCGCCCTCGATCGATGTGACGGAAGCCCTTGCCAGCCTGAGCAGTGGCACCGAGGCCGTGCGCGACCGCTACCTCAGCCACCTGGAACGCGAGCCGTCCCTGGTGATCACCACACAGTGGATGGCGGGCGAGGCGCTGTCCGGCCCGGTCGCGCACGCACGCGTGCAGCAGGCGCTGGAGCACGCCAGCGCACCGCTGCGGCGCTACCGCTGCGCCGCTTGCGGCTTCGAGGCGCGCCAGCATTTCTGGCAGTGCCCAGGTTGCCAGACCTGGGACAGCTACCCCGCACGGCGCGTGGAAGAGTTGTAGTCAGGCCTTGCCGTAACCACCGCCGCCCGGCGTGTGGATCTCAAAGACATCGCCCACTTCCATCTCGGCCTGGCCGATATGCGCCAGGTCTTCGGTGCGCCCGTCGGTGCGCACGACGCGGTTGACGCCGAGCGCGCCCGGTGCGCCACCCGCCATGCCAAATGCCGGGTGCACACGGCCATTGGAGATAATGCTGGCGGTCATGGGCTCCAGGAAGCGCACGCGGCGCACACCGCCGTTGCCACCGCGCCATCGTCCAGCGCCACCGGAGTCGATACGGATCTCGTAGCTCTCCAGCCGCACCGGAAAGCGGAACTCCAGCACCTCGGGATCGGTCAGGCGTGAGTTCGTCATGTGGGTCTGCACCACGCTCGTGCCATCGAACCCATCGCCCGCGCCACTGCCTCCGGAGATGGTTTCGTAGTACTGGTGCGCGGCGTTGCCGAAAGTGAAGTTGTTCATCGTGCACTGGCTGGCCGCCATCACGCCCAGCGCACCATACAGCGCGTTGGTGATGCAGCTCGAGGTTTCCACATTGCCCGCCACCACCGATGCCGGCGGATTGGGGTTGAGCATGGAGCCCGGCGGAATGATCACCTTCAGGGGCTTGAGGCAACCGGCGTTGAGCGGGATGTCGTCGTCGACCAATGACCGGAACACATACAGCACCGCTGCCATGCACACCGCGGTAGGCGCGTTGAAGTTGTTGAGCTGCTGCGGCGAGGTGCCGGTGAAATCGATCTCGGCGCTGCGTTCAACCGCATTCACACGAACACTCACCTGGATCTGTGCACCGTTATCCAGCGGCAGCATGTACTGGCCATCCTTCAGGCGCGTGATGACGCGCCGCACCGACTCTTCCGCGTTGTCCTGCACATGGCGCATATAAGCCTGCACCACATCCAGGCCGAACTGCTCGACCATCTTGCGCAGTTCCTGCACGCCCTTCTCGTTGGCGGCGATCTGCGCCTTCAGATCGGCCATGTTCTGCTGCGGGTTGCGCGATGGAAACTTGCCACTCTGCAGCAGCGCCACCATCTCGGCTTCGCGCAACACGCCACGGTCTACCAGCTTCACGTTGTTGATCTGCACCCCCTCTTCCTCGATCCGCGTGGAGAACGGCGGCATGGAGCCGGGCGTGGTGCCACCGATGTCTGCATGGTGGCCACGCGAGCCCACATAGAACGTGGGCTGGCTACCCAGATAGACGGGCGTGATCACGGTCACGTCCGGCAGGTGCGTGCCGCCGTGGTATGGGTCGTTGAGCGCGTACACGTCGCCGGGCTGCATGCGGCCGCCGTTCTCGCGGATCACCGTCTTGATGCTCTCGCCCATGGAGCCCAGATGCACGGGCATGTGCGGCGCGTTGGCGATGAGATTGCCTTCGGCATCAAACAGCGCACATGAAAAATCCAGGCGCTCCTTGATGTTGACCGAGTACGCCGTGTTCTGCAGCTGCAGCCCCATCTGTTCGGCGATGTTCATGAACAGGTTGTTGAAGACCTCCAGCAGCACCGGGTCCACCGTCGTACCCACGGCATACGTAACAGTTCGCGGCACGCGACGGTCCAGAACCAGATGGTCGAGCGCCGTGAGCACGGCCTCCCAGCCGGGTTCGACGACCGTGGTCGCGTTCTTCTCGGCAATGATCGCAGGCCCCGGAATCGCATCGCCAGGCCGCAGGTCTTCACGCACAACGAGCGCGGCATCGAGCCACTGGCCACCGGAATACACGCGCACCGTTTCGCGGCGCGGCACTTCACGCGGCTCGTGCGTGTCAAGCCGCGGTTCTTGCGGCGCGTCCCCGGCCACCACGGCCTCGACCGACACCGCCTCCACCACGAGGCGCTTGCCCTGCATGAGAAAGGCGAAGCGCTGCCGGTAGGCTGTCTCGAAGCGCGCCTCGATCTCGGCAAGGCGACCGAAGGGCACGACCAGGGCCGAATCAGACCCCTCGTAGCGCACGTGCACGCGGCGGTGCATCGTGGTCTCGCCCGCGTTCACCTGCTGACGCTGCAACTCCGCACGCGCCGCATCGGCCAGGGCATCGAGCGCACCGGCCACTTCGGGCAAGGTCTCTGCCACCAGCGGCCGCTCGATGGCCTGCTCGCGGATCACGTTCTGGTCGGCCAGACCCATGCCGTACGCGCTGAGCACGCCCGCCAGCGGGTGCACGAACACGCGCGTCATGCCCAGTGCGTCGGCCACAAGGCAGGCATGCTGCCCGCCCGCACCGCCAAAGCACTGCAGGGTGTAGCGCGTCACGTCATAGCCACGGGCCACGGAGATCTTCTTGATCGCGTTCGCCATCTGCTGCACCGCGATGTTGATGAAGCCCTCTGCCACCTCCTCGGGCAAGCGACCGGTCTGCGCCGCGAGTTCGCCGAATTTCTTCTGCACCGCTTCCAGGCTCAGCGCCTCGTCGGCCTTGGGGCCGAACACCTTCGGAAAGTGGCGCGGCTGGATCTTGCCTGTCATCACGTTCGCGTCGGTCACCGCCAGCGGACCACCGCGCCGATAGCTCGCCGGGCCCGGGTTGGCACCTGCGCTCTCGGGGCCCACGCGAAAACGGGAACCGTCGAACGAAAGGATGGAGCCGCCACCGGCGGCCACCGTGTGGATGCTCATCATCGGTGCGCGCATGCGCACGCCAGCCACCTGGGTCTCGAACTCGCGTTCGAACTCGCCGGCGTAATGCGACACATCGGTCGACGTGCCGCCCATGTCGAAGCCGATCACCTTGCCATGCCCCGCCAGGCCGGCCGTGCGGGCCATGCCGACGATACCGCCCGCCGGGCCGGAGAGGATCGCGTCCTTGCCCTGGAAGGCGTGGGCATCGGTCAACCCACCGGAGGACTGCATGAAGAACAGCTTCACGCCCGGCATCTCGCTCGCGACCTGCTCCACGTAGCGGCGGAGGATGGGCGAGAGATACGCGTCCACCACGGTGGTGTCACCGCGGCTCACGAACTTCATGAGCGGGCTGGTGCCATGCGAAGTGCTCACCTGCGTGAACCCGACTTCGCGCGCGATGCGGGCAGCAGCCTCTTCGTGCGCGGTGAAGCGATAACCGTGCATGAACACCACGGCCACGCTGCGCAGGCCGCGCGAGTGGGCAACCTGCAGGCTGGTGCGCAACTGCACTTCGTCCAGCGGGTGCAGCACATCGCCGTGGGCGCCGACGCGCTCCTGTGCCTCGATCACTTCGGCGTACAGCAGTTCGGGCAGCACGATGTGGCAATCGAACAGACGCGGTCGGTTCTGGTAGGCGATGCGCAGCGCATCGCGAAAGCCGTGCGTGGTGACGAGCAGCGTGGGTTCGCCCTTGCGCTCCAGCAGCGCGTTCGTGGCCACCGTGGTGCCCATCTTCACGCACTCCACCTGCTCGGGCGTCACCGGCTCACCGGCTTGCAAGCCCAGCAGATGCCGGATGCCGGCGACCGCCGCGTCGCGGTATTGCTCCGGGTTCTCGGAGAGCAGCTTGTGAGTGACCAGAGAGCCATCGGGTCGCCGGGCCACGATGTCGGTGAAGGTGCCGCCCCGGTCGATCCAGAATTGCCAGCGGGACGCCTGCGTGGTGGTGTTCATGTTCAAGCTCAGAGTGATGCGGCGGAGCGCGCGGCCTGGTCGTAGATGCCGGAGAGCACGCGCAACAATCGCGCGAGCTGGCCGATGTCGTGGTTCAACGCGTCATCCGCCTTGAGCGCATCGATCAGACAGGTTTCGCGGATCTCGCGATAGCGCGTGACGTAACCCTTGCCGGTCTCGGTGGGCGCATAGGTCACCTCCTTGCCGTTCTTGCTCGACTCGACCATGCCCAGGCTCTGCAGCTTCTTGAGCGAGTAATTCACCAGGTGCGTGTCTTCCACGTTCATGATGAAAGCGATGTCGGCCAGGCGCTTGTCACGCGCGCGGTGCGACACGTGGTGCAGCACCAGCACATCGAGCGCGGTGAGGTCCTTCAGCCCGGCGGCGCTCATGCAATGCACCACCCAGCGGTGGAAAGCATTGCCCGCCACGATGAGGCCGAATTCGAACTCGCTCATCTCCGCGCTGTGCGGCGACACCAGGTGAGCTGAAGACACGATGGGCGGCGCCTGCGTGGCTGGCTTGGCATTTGCTTTGGAACGGGCCATGGCAAGAAGTCTGCGTCGTTTCGGTGCGGCGGAGTTTAGGCGTTATGCCGACAATTTGCCAACAATTTATTGACATCAAGGGAAAATACCGATCACACTTCGTCCGCTCATCGCTAGAGTCCACCGTGCCGCAAATCGCAGCACGACCTGTGTCCATACCCACCTGGAGCCTTCAACATGAAACGTCGCCTGTTCAGCCTCTCCGTGGCCGCTGCCGCCATGGCCGTCAGCCTTCCCGCCCTGGCCCAGACCAAATGGGACCTGCCCGCCGCCTACCCGGCCACCAACTTCCACACGGTCAACCTGACGGCGTTCGCCAACGATGTGGACAGGGCCACCGGCGGCAAGCTCAAGATCACCGTGCACGCGGGTGCATCGTTGTTCAAGGCGCCGGAGATCAAGCGCGCGGTGCAGGGTGGCCAGGCGCAGATCGGCGAGATCCTGCTCGCGGCTTACCAGAATGAGTGGCAGATGTTCGGTGCCGATGGTCTGCCATTCCTCGCCACCAGCTATGCCGACTCCATGAAGCTCTACAAGGCGCAGAAGCCCATTCTGGAAAAGAAGCTGGCCGAGCAGGGCATGATGCTGCTCTATACCGTGGCATGGCCGCCGCAGGGCATCTACAGCAAGAAGCCTGTCACCAGTGCCGCTGACCTCAAGGGCAGCAAATGGCGCGCGTACAGCCCTGCCACCGCCCGCATCGCAGAACTCGTGGGTGCCCAGCCCGTGACCGTGCAGGCCGCCGAGCTTTCGCAGGCGCTGGCCACTGGTGTCGTCGAATCCAACATGACCTCGGGTGCCACCGGCGTGGACAGCAAGCTTTACGAGCATCTGAAGTTTTACTACGACGTGCAGGCATGGCTGCCCAAGAATGCCATCATCATGAACAAGCGCGCCTTCGACGCACTGGACAAAGCCACGCAAGATGCCGTGCTCAAGGCAGGCGCAGAGGCGGAGACACGCGGCTGGGCTGCATCGCAGAAGGTCAATACCGATACGCTCGCCATCCTCAAGACCAATGGCATGGCGGTGGAGCCTCCATCGGCCACGCTCAAGGCCGACATGCAGAAGGTCGGTGAGACGATGGTCAAGGAATGGCTGGAGAAGGCGGGCCCCGAGGGTCAGGCCATGCTCGACGCATACCGCAAGTAAATGCGGAAGTCGCTCGACGCGCTCTACACCGGCTCGGCATGGCTGGCGGCACTTTTCATGATCGGCGTGCTGGTCATGGTGCTGCTGTCCATGCTCGGACGCCTGATGCACTTCCATGTGCCAGGCACCGACGCCTATGCCGGATACGCCATGGCCGGGGCTGGTTTCCTGGCCCTGGCTCACACCCTCAAACGGGGCGAACACATCCGGGTCACGCTCATCATCGGCAAGCTCGGTGGCGGCGCGCGCAGAGGCCTGGAACTGTGGTCGCTCAGCGTGGCTGTGTTGCTCGCCGGGTTGCTCGCGTTCTACGCATGGCGGCTGACGTGGCAATCCCACACGTTTCACGACATCTCCACCTCCAGCGATGCCACACCGCTGTGGATTCCACAGGTTCTGATGGGCCTGGGAACCACCGTGCTGCTGATCGCCTTCATCGACGAATGGGTGCTGGAGTTCCGGCGCAAACGCTCACACGACAGTGGGGAGACACGCCATGAGTGATGTCGTCATCACCACCTTTCTGATCATTTCGCTGTTCGCTTTTCTGGGCAGCGGCGTCTGGATCGGCCTCACCCTGGCCGGCGTCGCATGGATCGGCATGGAACTGCTCTCGTCCCGACCAGCGGGTGATGCCATGGCCATCACCATCTGGGGGGCCGCGAGCAGCTGGACACTGACTGCACTGCCCCTGTTCGTGTGGATGGGCGAGATCCTCTTTCGCACCAAGCTCTCCGAAAGCATGTTCCGCGGTCTGGCGCCATGGGTCAATGCGCTGCCAGGTCGTCTGCTCCACACCAACATTCTGGGCAGCACCATCTTCGCTGCCGTCTCCGGCTCGTCGGCCGCCACCTGCGCCACCATCGGCAAGATGAGCATTCCCGAGCTCACGAAACGCGGTTACCCACCCGAAAAGATCGTGGGTTCATTGGGTGGCGCCAGCACGCTGGGCCTGCTCATACCACCGTCGATCATCATGATCGTCTACGGTGTGGCTGCCGAGGTTTCGATTGCCAAACTGTTCGTTGCCGGCGTGCTGCCCGGCCTCCTGCTCGCCAGTCTGTTCAGCGGACACCTGATGATCTGGGCCCTGCTCAACCCCGACAAGGTGCCACGCGGTGACATCCGCATGAGCCTGAAGGAGAAGCTCAGCGAGTCTCGCCATCTCATTCCGGTGGTGCTGCTCATCGGCGGCGTGATCGGCACCATCTATACCGGCATCGCGACCGCCACCGAGGCCGCTGCGGTGGGCGTGGTGGGTTCGCTCGTCCTGTCGGCGGCGCAGGGCTCCTTGAGCTGGGCCACCTTCCGGGACTCGCTGCTCGGCGCAACGCGTCTCTACTGCATGATCGCGCTGATCCTTGCGGGCGCGGCCTTTCTCACGCTGGCCATGGGTTACATCGGTCTGCCACGCCATCTCGCCGAGTTCGTGGCCGGCCTGAACTTGTCGCCGGGTGCGCTGTTGCTGGCGCTCGCGCTGTTCTACATCGTACTGGGCTGCTTCCTCGATGGCATTTCCATGATCGTGCTGACCATGGGCGTCATCCTTCCCACCATCACCGCTGCGGGCATTGACCTTATCTGGTTCGGCATCTTCCTCGTGATCGTGGTGGAGATGGCCCAGATCACACCGCCGGTGGGCTTCAATCTGTTCGTCTTGCAAGGTATGACGCAACGCGAGATCACCTGGATCGCCAAGGTCTGCATGCCTTACTTTTTCATCATGGTCCTGGCGGTCCTGCTCCTCTGGTGGTTCCCGCAGATCGTGTCCTGGCTGCCCGCTCAGATGTAACAGGCGAGCGAAATGGCCGGCAGCCATCCTCTACACTGACACATTCCGCCGCCACCGTGCGGCGGTTGTTTTTTCAGAGGACTTTTCCGTGTTCAAGAATGTGACGATCTACCGCATCGCGCCCGGGTGGGACGCGACGCTGGAAGACATGGAGGCCGCGCTGGACGCGGCCCGTTTCGTGCCCTGCGGCGCCACGCAGGACAAGGCCGTCGGCTGGGTCGAGCCGCGCGGCGAGGCCCACGGCCCGCTGGTGGAAGCGGTCGCCGGTCAGCGCATCCTCAGGCTGCAGATCGAGACCAAGGGCGTACCCGGCTCTGTGGTGAAGAAAAAGGCCCAGGAAGAAGCCGACCACATCGAAGCCACCACCGGTCGCAAGCCGGGCAAGAAGGAAACCAAGGCCCTGCGCGAAGACGCCCTGCTCGCCCTGTTGCCCCAGGCTTTTGCGCGGCAGATGAACGTGTGGGTGTGGATCGACCCGAAGAACGGCTGGCTCGTCACCGACGCCAGCAGCCAGGGCAAGATCGACGAAGTGGTCACCGCCCTCGTGCGCGCGTTCGACGGTCTCGCCATCACCCTGCTGCAGACCGCCGTGACGCCGCAGACCGCCATGACGCAATGGCTCTCGGCCACCACGCCCGACGAATGGCCCGGTGGATTCGCAGTAGAGCGCGAGTGCGAGCTGAAGTCGGGCGACGAGGAAAAGTCGGTCGTGAAGTTCACGCGCCACAACCTGGCCACCGACGAGGTGCGCAAACACATCACCGAAGGCAAGCTGCCCACGCGCCTGGCCATGAGCTGGGAAGGCCGCATCGGCTTCGTGCTCACCGAATCCCTGCAGGTCAAGAAGATCAACTTCCTGGAAGGCGTGTTCGACGGCCGGCCCGAAGCGGACGAAAACGGTTTCGATGCCGACGTCGCTCTGTCCACCGGCGAACTGCAGAAGCTCATCCCGGAACTTATTGAAGCCCTGGGCGGAGAGATGGCATTCGGCGCCGCCTCGGACAACGAACCCGTGGCTCCAGCGAAACGCGAACCCGCCATGGCAGGTGCCGACGACGACGGCCCGCCGTTCTGAAGCCCATCTCCAGTCGCACCCCGCCGCCATGCACAGCGTCATCGCCATTTCCATCGGAGCGGTGCTCGGCGCCCTGGCCCGCTGGCGCCTGAGCCTCTGGCTCAACCAGAGTGCCGCCGTGCTCCCCTGGGGCACACTGGCCGCCAACTGGATCGGCGCCTACATCGTGGGCATGGCGGTGGTGTTCTTCCAGAGCCAGACACAGATCGACCCCGCATGGCGACTTGCCGTCATCACCGGGTTCCTGGGCGCGCTCACCACCTTCTCCACCTTCTCGGCCGAGGTCATCTCGATGCTGCAGCATGGCCGTTTCGCACTCGCGGTCGGTACCTCGGCGCTGCACCTGCTCGGTTCACTCGCGCTCACCTGGGTGGGCATGCGGACAGCAACGATCTGGTTCACACCCACCTAGCCAGCGCACCACGAAATGGGGAGAGCATGGCCCACATCGACTGCTATCTCGCCCCCGTGCCCCCGCGCCAACAAGGCCGGCGACGAGCACATGGCCACCATCTCTGCCCAGGTGGTCCGCGAACACGGCGCCACCCGGGTGACCAAGTGCTGGCTCGACGAATCGGGACCAGACGCCTCCACCTACCACGGCGATGACGTCCGCCTCGATGCCGGCGCCTACAGCAACTTCCTCAAGGCGGCGGGCGCCGGGCCGGACGACACCGTCGTGATGTCCTGGGTGGAGTGGCCCGACAAGGCCACCAGAGACGCGGGCATGGCCAAAGTGACCGGCGACCCGCGCATGCGGTTCAATGACATGCCTCCTGTGTTTGACGGTGCACGGTTGATTGCCGGTAGCTTTCAGCCCATGCCCACTGACCAAAGATTCAGCGAATCCATTGGGTTGTGAAGCGACAGTGCGTGGAGCACCCAGCAGCGCGAGGCACACGGGCAAATTTTGCACACATTCCATAGACCAAAGCCCAGATTACGGACTGGCCGAAGCGTCTGGCCTCAGGCTCAATGCCGAGTTTTTGGATGGTGGAGGAGCACTGGAAAACTGTATGAGAGGCGTGTTCATCCTCTTTCCCAACCTCTCGAAGAACGAGAGTTCCGGGAGGATGTAGTACTGCGCAAGGCCCGGCTTCCAATTTGAATTGCTATTGGTCGGTTGGAGCGTCAGGCCGAGATCAAGATTGGCAATGGTACCGGCCAAAAACGCCGTCGCAACTGCCCCACCTAGAGCGTTCTTCTGATCCGATGTAGCGCCCTCCAGCAATTCAGTAATGTAGTCACCTGCAGGCGTATAGCCATACAACATCCCCAAAAGCAGTGGCGTCTTGTTGATGGAGGAGTATGCAGTTTGTTTCCATGAGGGAGAGAAACTCACACCCTTATATCGATCAATCATCTTCGAAATCACCCCATCCGATGGAGGACTACGGAAGTGAATGTAATCATCCACCTCCTTGCGGTAAGAAATCAGAGCTTCCGACGCCAATTGACGGTCATTCCTTGCATCCAACGCTTCTTTCAGAAGGGCCCCTTCGATTCCGAAGAAAGCTCCACCTTTTCACCTCGATTGGCGCTTGCCTCTAACAAATTATTCAGATCACGCCTAATCCATGCACGTTGCTCCAAAAGAGAGTTAATTTCCTTATTAGTAAATTGATCAACCTTGATATCTCCCACACCAAGCAATGAACTTCCATCCAGGCCTTTCAATGCATGAGCCTTCGTATCTTCACCAACTCCAATAGTCTCATTCAAATCAAGGCCAAGTTCCTTCAGATGGAGTCGCACCGTGTCAACATGCTTAGTCAACGAGTCCCGTTCTGCTCCCGTGGCGGTAGGGATGGCCACAATGGCATAAATCAATGCACTACGAACCTCCGTATCTTTGACCAACTTCGCAGCATCGCTGCGAGTTTTCGTGGACTGCACCTCGGCAACCAACTTGTCCAGCGCCCTTTTTTCACTCACTTCTCGTGAGTATTGACCAAGGATATTCCAGTCCAGCACATTCAAATTTTCTCTAAGTGCGATAGCTCTTTGTGTGTCTTGCAGCTCCCGCTTATCCTCCGATTCGCTCAGAATTCCTTTGCGAAATTCGTTAGCCGAGGTCTGGGCCAGTTTAGACTCCATGGCCTCCAGCTTCGGCAGCACTTTCAAATCACGCACACGCTGATAATTTGCAACACCCTCGGTCAAGAAGTGATCTTGGATATTACCCCCCAGATTTTGAATCTCTTCTTGCATCTGCGTTGAATCAAGCTTCTGCTCCACCAGATTTTCATAGTTTGCCAATGTCTGGGTTGCAAGCATCCTGATACTGCGATCATTTTTGAAGTGTCGACTCAGCATTGCCGCAGAAGGATATGTCACCAGTGAAACAAGCTGATGGGCAGGACCCGGAACTCCTGTTGCAAGCAATGCAACTTTGGCACCCGTATCCAACGTTTCGGTCAACACCGTTTCAGCGACTGCCAATTGCTTCTCAGAAAACCGGCCCTGCTCTCTCCTGGCCTGTTTTTTAGCATCACTATAGGCGTCGGCATTCAATTCGGAATTTTCAGCAATTTTTTCTATTACTGCGATGTCCACACCCTTCATCATGGATTTCATGAACAAACGCCCTCCACTTTCAACCTGCTTCTTCATGGTTTGAAGCTTGGCATCAGAGAATGTCGGTTTTGGGTCTACGAGCTTCTCTCCCAGATTGATCTGAAGAGTCTCGAGGCCAATGCTGACGCCGGTATGAGCCATACCTCTCATTGCCCCACCAACCCAGCTAGCGGCTTCCTTCGTCAGGATTTCACTGGGAACCTGAGAAACAATCGACGGGATCATCCGTGTCGGGAGCGTCACCGCCTGTTTGGCCAGAGTGGTTAAGCCCGCATTCAATATGTTGGAATTGGCGGATTTCTTCTGAAGGCTTTCCGACACGCCTGCATGGGTGATCAACTCCTTGGCTGCGGCTTTCGACGGGCGGTTGACTTCGTGCTCGACCATGCCCTTCAGAGCCGTTTCAAATTTCTCCGAAACTTCTTGTTTCTCTGGTTTGCCTGCCTTTACGAAATTGGCAGCCTTGTTGTCGATTTCTGCTCGCCGCTCAGCACTCATCTCGCCTTGCTTCCCAAGCGCCATGGGATCGCCTTCGGCAGCAGCGATGATCTGCCCGTTGGAATCGACCTTGATGTCGCCCTCGTGGCCCTTGACTTCGATGGCGTGGCCCCCTGCACCCGCACGCCCGCGCCTTCATCCGTCGCGATGATCCGGATCCTGTCCGCGTACATCCCGCCCAGGCGCCCCGCATCGATCGCGTAACCCAGCGTCCCATCGGCCAACTGCACCGGCTGCACCCCCTGCACCGGCCTGATGCCCTGCGTGAGCTCCTCGTACTCCCCCGTGCCCGCCAGCACCGAGAGGTCCTGCGCGTTCACCTGCCCCTGCACGCTGATGCCCCGCGCCACCAGGCTCACCACCCTCGGATCGCTGGCGTTGAGCCCCCCGGACCCGATCGCAATGTCGCCCTGCAACACCCCGTAGCCCGTCAGCGCACCCGTGTCATCCAGCCTGGGCGCTCCGGTCGTCAGCGTCGCACGCCCCGCGTTGAGGAACCCGCACCCGTTGCAATCGATCCCGTTCTGGTTGGCCACCACCACATCGGCGTTCGTGCCCGCCACCTCCAGAAACCCGTTGAGCTGTGAGCGGTTCGCCCCCACCACCTCGTTGAGGATGATCTTCGCCGGCACCGCCAGGTTCGGGTTGGCCAGCACCGAGCCCGCCAGCTGCGTGTTCACCCCACCCATCGCCCCGAAGAGGTTCGCGTTGTTGTTGAGCACCAGGCCCTTGTGGTCCACGCTGAACGTGCCGTACCGGTTGTGCGACACCCCCTGAGCGTTGGCCCCCGTGATGTTCACGATCGGTACCCCGTTGGGGTTCGTGTACACCTGCGTCCGCCCCACATCCACAGGCACCACCTGCGTGGACGCCTGACCCTGCGTCAACACCTGCGCCTGCGCCAGCGACACCACCGGCTGCACCACCACCTGCGTCAACAACACCACCCACGCCACCACCCGCCGGTAGCCCCTCAGACCAGGCGTTCCGGTATTCCGACCTCCATCACGCCCATCCCCCAAACCCATCACAACGCCTGTCCTGTTGCCCACCGCGATCCCCTCGCTCCGCTCGGTTCTTGTTGATTGAGCCCCTTCATGCACGCTGCGCGCGCACCTCCCAGAGCAGGCTCACTTTGGAAACCGCGGAGGCTATTCGATTGCAGTGCTTCCATCAGACGCAGGCACCACCCCACAAAAAGGATGATCGAAAAGAGCGGGATTCGGCACGAATGATCGAGGCGCGATGAGGTTGACTGCGCCGCCCTCGAAAGTGCGTTTTTTCAGAGGTGGCGCGCCAGCACCGCCGCCGCCTGCTGCGCCATGCGCTCGCGAAGCGCAGGAGGTGACAGCACCTCGATCTCACCGCCGAAGCCCAGCAGCTGCCGCGCGCCCTGCGCCACGGATTCCACGCGCAACGTCACTTCGTCGTCGACATGGGAGGCAAAGGAAATGCGCGCATTCGCGAGCCATTTCAGACAGCGCGGCGTGACGCGGGCGCGCACCTCCACCGAGCGCAGTTCCGCCTCGAAGCGCGCGGCGGAGGCTTGCCAGATGGCGCCGAGATCGACGTGTTTCGGACGGCGGAAGGCGGCGCCCACCTGCAGTTCCAGCAGGCTGGCCAGCCGATAGGTGCGCACCGATTCGGGTCTGGGAAGACGGTCGGTTGCACGCGCGACGAGGTACCACGCACCCGCCTTGAGCACCAGGCCCAGCGGTTCCAGCACACGACGAGTCTCGCCGCGCCAGCTCTCGTAGCGCACCTCGATGCGGCGCGCGCGCCAGACGGCATCGGCCACCTCGCGCAGAAAACGCGGCGAGTCCTGCGTGCGGTACCAGTCCACCGGGTCGATGTGCAGCCGCTGTCCCACGCGGTCGGCCTGTTCGCGCCATTCACCGGGCAGGCTGGCCACCAGCTTCAGCCGGGCGGATGCCGCGGCCGCGCCCAGACCGAGTTCTGTCGCGGGCCCGGGCAGCCCGGCCAGCAGCAATGCGCTGGCCTCGGGCTCGGTCATGCCGGTGAGTTGGGTGCTCCACCCTTCGCGCAACCGGAAACCGCCCAGGCGCCCACGCTCGCCCCACAGGGGAACGCCGGCGGCGGAAAGCTGGTCGATGTCACGCAGCACCGTGCGCGTCGACACCTCCATCGCCCGCGCAAGCTCGGGCGCTGTCATTCGACCGCGCGCCTGCAACAGCATCAGGATGGACAGCAGTCGACCGGCTTGCATGGTTGCCGATTTAAACATGACACACCTTGTCATGTTATGAACTGCATGATCGGCACTCCTCATTTCAAGGAGTCCCCACATGCCCGAATCGTCCATCGTCGAGCTGCGCCGCTACACGCTGCACCCTGGCCAGCGCGACACCCTCATCGAACTCTTCGACCGCGAATTTGTGGAAACCCAGGAGACCGCCGGCATGCGCGTGATCGGTCAGTTCCGTGACCTCGACGACGCCAACCGCTTTGTCTGGCTGCGCGGTTTCGCCGACATGGCGGCCCGGGCGGCTGGACTGGACGCGTTCTACGGTGGCCCGGTGTGGCAGACACACCGCGATGCCGCCAACGCCACCATGGTGGACTCGGACGATGTGCTCCTGCTCCGCCCTGCCTGGCTCGGCGCCGGCATCGACAGCGACACCCCCGCCCGCGCCACGCCCGGCAGCACCGCCCAGCCTGCCGGCCTGCTGGATGTCAGCGTCTTCCCACTGCGCGCACCGGCCAGCGACGAACTTCTGGCGCTCTGCCGCGACATGTTCTCACCCTTGCTGCGACAGCACGGTGCGCAGCGCACGGGCTGGTATGTGACGGAGCACAGCCCCAACAACTTTCCACGCCTGCCGGTGCGCGAGGACGGGCCTGTGCTGGTGGGCCTGGCGATGTTCGACCACATGACCGCGTTCAACGCCTTCCTGCGCAGCGGCGCCTGGGCGCGCCAGGCGCAGCCCCTGCTGGCGCCGTGGCTCGCCTGCCCCGCCAACGGCCTCCGCCTGGTCCCCACCGCCCGCTCGGCCTTGCACGCCTGAAAGGAACTCCATGACCAACAGCGCCCATGATTTCGACTTCCTCCACGGCCACTGGCGCGTGGACCACCGCCGCCTGCGCCAGCGCCTGTGCGGCTGCACGGACTGGGACCGTTTCGACGGCACCTGCTCTGCGCAGCCTCTGCTGGGTGGTGAGGGCAACGTGGACGACAACCTGCTGCACCTGCCTGGTGGCAGCTACCGCGCCGCCACGCTGCGGGCGCACGACGCGCGGACGGGCCAATGGTCCATATGGTGGCTCGATGGCCGGCAACCGCACCGGCTGGATGTGCCCGTCGTCGGCCGGTTCGACCATGGCGTGGGCACTTTCTTCGCCGACGACGTATTCGACAGCAGGCCCATCCGCGTGCGCTTCCGCTGGACGGACATGCAGACCGCATCACCCGGCTGGGAACAGGCCTTTTCGGCGGACGGCGGCCTCAGCTGGGAAGTGAACTGGACCATGCGCTTCCACCGCCTGCCGGATTGACACCATCGTGCGGTGGCGAACAGACGTTCTCCCTGACTGCTTTCATATTGGTCGGTCAACCCCACACGGCAGCGACCCATGACAAAAGTCCGCACAGGCCAGGCGCCGGCACCGCTCAAGCGCGCGCAATTCAACGATCGCTTCCGCGCCTTCTTCACGGACCCGGCCTTCCGCGCGGAAGACGAAAGCATCGAGCGGTTGGCGGCAATCGCCTGGGACGCCTATCAGGAGGGCCGCAAGGCGCCGATCACCCAGAAGGCTGGACCGGGCTATGCAGACCCCGGATACGAGTTGTCGAGCGAATGGGTGGAGACGAAGAGGCGTATCGACGAGGCACAGACCCGCTGGCACAAGAAATCAACGGCCTCTCGTGTGTTGCTGGTGTGCAGTGCCGCGCGCAATGACGGCACCTGTCCAGGTGAAATGTCCAAAAGCTTCAGGCTCGCGCAAATCGCCGAGCAGGCGTTGAAGACGGAGTCAATGGAGGTCGACCTGCTGGACCTGAGCCTGCTGACCTCCAGCTACGCCCTGCACATCCACCCTTGCAAGGGCTGCGTGTCCACAGCCATGCCGCTGTGCCACTGGCCCTGCAGCTGTTACCCCAACCACAGCCTGAACCAGACGCACGACTGGATGGCCGAGATCTACGAGCGCTGGACCGCCGCGCACGCGGTGCTCATCGTCACGCCGGTCTACTGGTACCAGAGCCCCGGCCCGCTCAAGCTGATGATCGACCGGCTGGTGTGTGCCGACGGCGGCAACCCGGACCCGACTTCCACCGGGGGCAAGAAGCCCGAAAAGGCCAAGGCCCTCGAAAAGGCCGGATGGGACTACCCGCAGCACCTGGCCGGTCGGGCCTACGGCGTGGTGGTGCACGGCGACGTGGCGGGCATCGAGGGAACGCGCCGCGCCCTGTGCGACTGGCTGGACTGGATGGGTCTGATCGATGCCGGTCCCCAGGCCCGGCTGGACCGGTTCATCGGCTACTACGAGCCGTACCACAACAGCCACGACACGCTCGACAAGGACACCGGCGTGCAGGCCGAGGCGCGCAACGCGGCGCTGGCGGTGGCCCATGCGGTGCGGGAGCTTCGCGCCGGCCGCCTGCGCGCGGTGCAGCCGAAGCTGGAGCGCCCCCGTCTCAAGTAGGCGCCGATTCGTGGCCCCCGTCTCAAATTGAGAATGATTGGTGCCAGCCGGGAGTTTTCAGGGTTAACCCGCAAATCCGCGCCCGGGCCGGTGCTCACACTTGTTGTGCCCCACCACAACAAGGAGACAACCCATGCAGGTTCAACTCACGGTCAACGGCAAACCGGTGACCATCGATGCACCGCCCCACACGCTGCTCGTCCAGGCGATCCGCGAAAACCTCCGCCTCACCGGCACCCATGTGGGCTGCGACACCGCCCAGTGCGGCGCCTGCACCGTGATGCTCAACGGGCGCGCGGTCAAGTCCTGCAACATGCTGCTGGCCCAGGCGGCGGGTTGCGACGTCACGACCATCGAAGGATTGGCCAGCGCCGACGGCACCATGCACCCGATGCAGGCGGCCTTCAAGGACTGCCACGGACTGCAATGCGGCTTCTGCACACCGGGCATGGTGATGAGTTCCGTGAGCCTGTGCAAGTCGAACCCGGGCGCGAGTGCCGGCGAAATCCGTGAACTCCTCGAAGGTAACCTGTGCCGCTGCACCGGTTACCAGAACATCGTCAAGGCCGTGCAGCAAGGCGCTGCGGCCATGAAGGCCTGAGGAGCACGACCATGGGTGCATCCGACTTCTCCCAACTTCCGCACATCGGCGAATCGCTCAAGCGCAAGGAGGACTACCGCTTCCTCACCGGTGCCGGTCAGTACACCGACGACATCATCCTGCCCAACATGCACCACGCGGTGTTCGTGCGATCGCCGCATGCGCACGCCAACATCCGCAAGGTGGACAAGAGCGCGGCGTTGAAGGCGCCCGGTGTGATCGGCGTGCTCGATGGCAACGACGTCGCGGCCGACAAGGTGGCTGGCCTGCCCTGTGGCTGGCTCATCACCGACACCGCCGGCCAGCCCATGAAGGAGCCGCCACACCCCATCCTCGCCTTTGGCAAGGTGCGCTATGTGGGCGACCACGTGGCCATGGTGGTGGCCGACACACTGGAGAACGCGAAGAACGCCGCCGAGCTGGTGGACGTGGACTACGACCCGCTGCCTGCTGTGGTGGACGTGCGCGACGCCATGAAACAGGGGGCGCCCTCGCTGCACGAAGCTGCCGCCGACAACCACTGCTACAAATGGGCCATCGGCGACAAGGGCCAGGTGGACGCGGCCTTCAGCGGTGCGGCCCACGTGACCAAGATCGACCTGATCAACAACCGACTGGCGCCCAACCCCATGGAACCGCGCGCCGCCATCGCCAGCTACAACCGCGCAGGCGACGACTACACCCTCTACGTGGCCAACCAGAACCCGCACGTGGAGCGGCTGCTGATGACGGCCTTCGTGCTCGGCCTGCCGGAACACAAGGTGCGCGTGATCGCGCCCGACGTGGGTGGTGGCTTCGGTGCCAAGATCTTCCTGTACGCCGAAGACGTGTGCCTGACCTGGGCGTCGAAGAAGCTGAACTGCGCGATCAAGTGGACCTGCGACCGCTCCGAGGCGTTCCTGAGCGACGCGCACGGCCGTGACCACGTGACGCACGCCGAGCTCGCCCTCGACAAGGACGGCAGGTTCCTCGCCTTCCGTGTGCACACGGACGCCAACCTCGGCGCGTACCTGTCCACCTTCTCCACCGCAGTGCCGACCATCCTCTACGCCACGCTGCTTGCGGGCCAGTACAAGACGCCGCAGATCTACGTGGAGGTGGACGCGTGGTTCACCAACACCTCGCCGGTGGACGCTTACCGGGGCGCGGGCCGTCCCGAGGCGACCTACCTGCTCGAGCGCATCGTGACCCGCGCGGCCTGGGAAACCGGCCTGTCGCAGGACGAGATCCGTCGCCGCAACTTCATCACCGAGTTCCCGTACCAGACCCCCGTGGCCCTGCAGTACGACACCGGTGATTTCCCCGCGTGCATGCAGAAGGCAAACGAACTGGCCGAGATGTCCAGCTTCGAGCAGCGCAAGGCGGCGTCGAAAGCCAAGGGCCTGTTGCGCGGCGTGGGCTACAGCAGCTACATCGAGGCCTGCGGCCTGGCGCCGTCGAACGTGGCGGGTGCGCTCGGCGCGCGGGCTGGGCTGTTCGAGTGCGGCGAGGTCCGCGTGCACCCCACCGGCAGCGTCACGGTGTTCACCGGCTCGCACAGTCACGGGCAGGGCCACGAAACCACCTTCGCGCAGGTGGTGGCCTCGCGCCTCGGTCTGGACCCATCGCAGGTGGACATCGTTCACGGCGACACCGGCCGCGTGCCCTTCGGCATGGGCACCTACGGCTCGCGCTCCATCTCGGTGGGCGGCGCGGCGATCATGCGCGCGCTCGACAAGATCGAGGCCAAGGCCAAGAAGATCGCGGCCCACCTGATGGAGACCGGCGACGCCGACGTGGAGTTCGCGAACGGCGAATTCACCGTGAAGGGCACCGACAAGAAGGTCACCTTCGGTCAGGTCGCGCTCACCGCCTACGTGCCGCACAACTACCCGCTGGACAAGCTGGAGCCGGGCCTGAACGAAACCGCGTTCTACGACCCCACCAACTTCACCTACCCGGCCGGCACGCACATCTGCGAGGTGGAGGTGGACCCGAACACAGGCGTGGTGCGCATCGACCGCTTCACCGCCGTGGACGACTTCGGCACCATCATCAACCCGATGATCGTGGAAGGCCAGGTGCATGGTGGCCTCACCCAGGGCATCGGCCAGGCGCTGCTGGAGAACTGTGTGTACGACCGCGAGACCGGCCAGCTCGTCACTGGGTCGTTCATGGACTACGCCATGCCGCGCGCCGACGATGTGCCCGACTTCCGCCTCGGCCACGTGACCACGCCCTGCACCACCAACCCGCTGGGCACCAAGGGCTGCGGCGAGGCCGGCGCGATCGGCTCGCCACCCGCCGTCATCAACGCCGTGCTGGACGCGCTGGCGCCACTGGGCGTGAAGGACCTGGACATGCCTGCCAGCCCCAGCCGCGTCTGGACCGCGATCCAAGCCGCCAAAGCCTGAACGGGAGGAGACACACCATGTACGCATTCACTCTGGAACAACCCAAGAGCCTGGCCGACGCCAAACGCTTCAGCGGCGCAGGCGCACAGCCCCTGGCCGGTGGCCAGACCCTGCTGGCCTCGATGAAGCAGCGTCTGCTGCGGCCCGAGCAGCTGGTGGACCTGGGCGGTGTGGCCGACCTGCGCGGCGTGAAAGTGGAGGGGCAGACCCTCGTCATCGGCGCCATGACCTGCCACCAGGACGTGGCCGACAACGCCGAGGTGCGCAAGCAGATTCCCGGGCTGGCCGCGCTGGCCGGCGGCATTGGCGACCGCCAGGTGCGTGCCCGCGGCACCATGGGCGGCTCCGTGGCCAACAACGACCCCGCCGCCTGCTACCCCAGCGCGGTGCTCGGCCTGGGAGCCACCGTCGTGACGGACCGGCGCCAGATCGCCGCCGACGACTTCTTCCAGGGCCTGTACACCACGGCGCTGGAACCGGGCGAGCTGATCACCGCGATCCGCTTTCCGATCCCGTCCAAAGCGGCCTACGCCAAGTTCCGCCAGCCGGCCTCGCGCTTTGCGCTGGTGGGCGTGTTTGTCGCGCTCACGCCGTCCGGCCCGCGCGTTGCGGTCACTGGCGCGGGCAACGGCGTGTTCCGGCACGAGGGCCTGGAAGCGGCTCTGGCGAAGAGCTTTACCCCCGAAGCGGTGAAGGACGTGAAGATCGACGCCAGCGACATCAGCGGCGACCTGCACGCCAGCGCGGAATACCGGGCGCACCTCATCACGGTGCAGACCCAGGCCGCGGTGCGGCAGGCCAATGGATGAACCGGGTGCCTGAAGACACCGGCAGCATCGACGGTCTCACCCACGCCCTGCAGGGCGTGGGCTACCACGCTCCCCGGCGGCTGGCCACCGCCGTCTTCCTCGCGATGCGCCTGCAACGCCCGCTGCTGCTCGAAGGTGAGCCCGGTGTGGGCAAGACCGAACTGGCCAAGGCGCTGGCGAAAGTGCTCGGCCGCCCGCTGCTGCGCCTGCAGTGCTACGACGGCATGGAGCAGCGCGAGGCGCTCTACGAGTGGAACCACACGGCGCAACTGCTGCACATGCGCGCAGCGCAGGCCACGTCCACCCCCGACGAAATCGAACGCGAGGTGTACCAGGCGCGCTATCTCATCCGCCGGCCCTTGCTGCAGGCCCTGCAGACGCCCGAACCCGGCGCTGTGCTGCTGATCGACGAAGTGGACCGGGCCGACGAACCTTTCGAGGCCTTCCTGCTGGAGTACCTGGGCGAATACCAGGTCAGCATTCCCGAACTCGGCACCATCCAGGCCGTGGCCGCGCCGTTGACCATCCTCACCAGCAACCGCACGCGCGATCTGAACGACGCCGTGAAGCGCCGCTGCCTCTACCAGTGGCTGGATTACCCCGAGCGCGAACGCGAACTGGCCATCGTGCGCAGCCAGGTGCCGCAGGCCAGTACCGCGCTCACCGAGCAGGTGACGCGCTTCGTCTCGCGCCTGCGCAACCAGCCCTTCGCCAACGCCTTCCAGCGCAGCCCCGGCATTGCCGAGAGTGTGGAATGGGCCAAGGCCCTGGTGGCCCTGGACACGCTCACGCTCGACCCCGAGGTGATCCAGGACACGGCCGGCATCCTGTTCAAGCAGCGCGAGGACGTGGCGGCACTGCTGCCGATGCTGGACAAGCTGCTCGAGCCCGAACCGACCTGACGGTTGCCCGCATGATCCTCGGCGACGCCCGCTCCGGAAAATTGCCGGACCACATCACCGCCTTCGGCCGCGCGCTGCGCCGCGCCGGGGTGCCGGTGGACAGCAGCCGCGTGGCGCTGGCCGTGACCGCCGCGCAGGAGGTTGGCGTGGAACAGCGCGAGGACCTGCGCGCCGCACTGGGCGCCGTGATGGTCAGCCGGCAGCAGGACCTGGGCGTGTTCGACGAAATGTTCGACGCCTTCTTCCGCAACCCCGAACTGGCGCAGCAGTTGCTCGCGCAGATGCTGCCCAAGGCCGCCAAGGCACACCCGGTGCGGCGCAAGGCCCGCGTTCAGGAGGCACTGAGCGTGGCGGGCCTGAAGGCGCGCACGCCCAACCAGGGCGAGACCGAACTGAAGTTCGACGCGGCCATGTCCGCCAGCGACCAGCAGCGCCTGCGCCACGCCGATTTCGCGGGTCTGTCGGCCAGCGAGTTCCGCCTGGTGGAGCAACTGGCGCGCGAGATTCCCCTGCCCCTGCCCACGGTGCGCTCGCGCCGCGAACGCGCCGGCACGCGCGGCCACCGCCCCAACTGGGCGCGCGCGCTGCATCAGGCGCGCCGGCACGACGGCGAGCTGCTGCAAATGCCGCTGATGACACGCCGGCCGCAGCCTCTGCCTCTGCTGATCCTGGTGGACGTCTCCGGCTCCATGGAGCGTTATGCGCGGCTGCTGCTGGCTTTCCTGCACCAGGCCACGCAGGGCACGCCGCGCGCCGCGTTCGCCTTCGGCACCGGCCTGACCGACCTGCGCGCGGCGTTCCGCCTGCGCGACACCGACCAGATGCTGGCGCTCGCCAACGAGGCCATCGACGACTTCGCGGGTGGCACACGCCTGGGTGAATCGCTCGCGCAGTTGCGCACCGGGCACCGGCGCTGCCTGGTGGGCCGCCGCACCGTGGTGCTGCTCATCACCGACGGGCTGGACACCGGCTCGCCCGAACTGCTGGATCAGGAACTCACCTGGCTTGGCCGCCACAGCCGCCGGCTGCTCTGGCTCAACCCCCTGCTGCGCTACGACGGTTATGCACCGCTGGCGAATGGCGCCAGCGTGCTGCACCGCCACGCCCACGGCATGCTGGCGGTGCACAACCTCAGCCGGCTCGAAGACCTCGCGCGCGCCATGGCATCGCTGATGCGGCGCAACTGAAAACAGCGAAATCCCTCACCATTCCCACCCGACAGGAGAACCCACGTGGACATGCAAGGAAGCCGGCCGCTGGCCGTGACACAACAACAGGCCTGGGAAGCCCTGAACGACCCTGACATCCTCAAGGCCTGCATTCCAGGTTGTGAAAAATTCGAACTCACCGAGCCGAACACTTACGCGGTCACCACGGCGCTCAAGATCGGCCCCGTGGCCGCGCGTTTCAGTGGCCGCGTGACACTCTCCGACATCGCCCCCCCCCACGCCTACAAGATCGGCTTTGACGCACAGGGCGGCGTGGCCGGCTTCGGCAAGGGCGAAGCCGCCGTGAAGCTCACTCCGGCCGCCAGCGGCTGCGAGCTGAGTTACTCCGTGAACTCCACGGTGGGTGGGAAAATCGCCCAACTGGGGCAGCGCCTGATCGACGGCGCCGCCAGGTCGCTGGCCGAGGATTTCTTCCGCCGCTTCGACGAGGCGCTGCAACAACGCTACCCGAGTGCCGCGCCCACCCCGGCCAGCACCGACCCCACGCCACTGCCCAAACCGGGCCGGGGCATGCCCGGCTGGGGCTGGGCCGCCGTTGCCGTGGTGGTGGCGGTGGTGATTTACCTGACGACGAAAGGCTGAAAGTGGAAAACCTCGATGTCACCGTGCTGCGCGCGCTACAGGGCTGGCGCGCGGAAGGCCGGCGTGCGCTGCTGGCCACGGTGGTGCGCACCTGGGGCTCGTCGCCGCGCCCGGTGGGTTCGGTGATGGCACTGTGCGAAACCGGCGCGGTGGTCGGCTCGGTCTCGGGCGGCTGCATCGAGGACGACCTGATCTACCGCTACAGCCGCGCCCACGGCGCCGTGCAGGGCACCAGCGTGCCGCCGGGCATCACGCACGAGATTCCCACCGGCCCACCCGAACGCGTGAAGTACGGCGTGAGCGCCGACGAAGCCCACCGCTTCGGCCTGCCCTCCTGCGGCACGCTGGAACTGGTGCTCGAATTCAACCCCGATGCCGGTTCGCTCGCCGAGCTGGTGCAGACGCTCGCTTCCGGCCACCTGGTGGAACGGCGCACGGAGATTGACACCGGGCGCGTCGAACTGCGCCCCGCCGCCACGCCCGCCGCCCTGTCCGACGACGGGCAATGGCTGAGCAACACCTTCGGCCCCGAATATCGCATGCTGCTGATCGGCGCAGGCCAGCTCACCGAGTACCTCGCCACCATGGCCGTGTTCAACGGCTTTGCCGTCACCGTGTGCGACCCGCGCGAGGAATACCGCGGTAGCTGGAACGTGCCCGGCGTGGACATCGCCACCGACATGCCCGACGATGTGGTGCGTGGCTTCCGTGTGGACCGCCGCACCTGCGTGATCGCCCTCACCCACGACCCCAAGCTGGACGACCTGGCCCTGCTGGAGGCCCTGGAAACCGATGCGTTCTACGTCGGCGCGATCGGCTCCCGCCGCAACAACGAAGCACGCCATGCCCGCATGATTGAGCACTTCGACCAGACGCCCGAGAGCCTGGCCCGGCTGCGCGGACCGATCGGCATCTACATCGGCAGCAAGACGCCGGCCGAGATCGCGGTGAGTGTGATGGCCGAGGTGCTGGCCGTGAAGAACGGCGTGCCGCTGCCTCGCGACATGGAGGTGGCGACGGCGAAGAACACCCTGTCCGCCGCCGAGCCTTCGGCAGCGGTTTGCTTCGTCCGCGAGCCATCGTGAGCCGCCCGACACAGGGGGCGTCGCAATGAAGACGGGATTCGTCATCCTCGCCGCAGGTGCCGGCCGGCGCATGGGCGGGGTCGCCAAGTGCCTGCTGGAGCTGGAAGGCCGCACGCTGCTGGAGCGGCTGCTTACCCACCTGGAGCCCTTGCGGGGGCCGTCACGGCACGACCTGGTGCTGGTACTGGGCCACCACGCGATCGACATCCAGACCCATGTGGCGCAACTGCCCGACAAGATCGCACCGCTGTGCGTGATCAATCCCCGCCCCGAAGACGACACCGCGTCGTCGCTGCGTGCGGGCCTGCGGGCGCTGGCGCACGACGTCGGGCAGGTGGTGGTGCTGCTGGCCGACCAGCCCCTGATCGATGGCACGGACGTGCAGGCCGCGCTGAACGCGTTCAAAGGCCGCGAGCCCGGCATCCGCGTGCAGGTGCCCATGGTGCATGGCCAGCCCGGGCACCCGGTGATCTTCGATGCCCTGGTGCGCGAGGCACTGATCGCGCCGCTGCAACCCAGCCTGCGCCAATGGCGCGCCGCGCACCCCGGGTCCGTGCGCCTGTGGGTCACGGACAACCCGCACTACACGCGCGATCTCGACACCCCGGCAGACCTCGAAGCGCTGGTGCGCGAAACCCGCTGGAGCTGGCGCTGGCCGGGTTAACCCGGCCACGGCGGGGGTGCGCGAGCCGCCAAACACTGCTCTAATGACAGGCACCCCACCGATCCTCCAGCCCGGCGTCTGCCCAGCCAATACCGTGCCGATCGTGACACCACAGCCCCAGCCGTCAGTTCCACAACAACAGCGCCTGGCCCTGATCGAACAGGCGCGCAAAGCGGTACTCGAATCGCGCACCCCCATCAGCCCACCGCTGCTCGCACCCTGGGTCGAGCGTTCGTGGCGGCGCTGTCTGGACATCGGGCTCGAACCGCGCCAGCACATCACCTTCGACACCGTCACCAGCGGAGCGGCGCGCCACGCCATCGAGGCCAACCAGCCACTGCTGCGCGCAGCAGCGCCGGTGATCCAGTCGCTCTCGCGCGCGATGGCGCACACGCGTTACTTCGCCATCCTCACCGACGCGCGGGGCCTGGTGATCGACGTCAATGGCCCGGTGGACCGCAGCGACCCGCAGGCTGCGAACATCGCCCGCGTCGGGGTCGACCTGTCCGAGCGCGCTGTGGGCACCACCGCCATCGGCACCACGCTGGCGGACCTGCAACCCGTGTGGCTGCACCGGGGCGAACATTTCTTCGACGACACCAGCGTCTACAGCTGTGCGGGGGCGCCCATCTGGGGTCCCGACGGGCAGTGCGTGGGCATGCTCGACCTCACCGGCGTGAACGTGCTCGAGCAACCCGCGCTCAAGCACCTCGTGACGCAATCGGCGCGCAGCATCGAGAACGCGCTCACACTCGGCCAGCCGCACCGTCTGCTGCTGTGCCTGGGCTGGCCCGGCCACATGCCAGGCGACGCGAGCGACGGCCTGGTGTGCGTGGACACGGATGGTCAGATCACCGCGCTCAACCGCCCTGCGGCCGACATGCTCGGCGTCGTCGCCGGCATGACACCTGGCCATTGCAGTGAACTGTTCGCCGTGCCGGTGGAAACATTGTTCGACGCCGCCCGCCAGCAGCGCGGCCCGCTGGAGGTGCCGCTGTGGTCTGGCCTGCGCCTGAGCGTGCGTGCGCAACTCAATGTGGGCGGCGAACGTGGTGCGGTGCATGGCGTAGTGGGTCATGGCCTGCCACTCAAGGACGTGGAGACCGCCATGATCCGCAAGGCGGTGGACGACGCGCGTGGCAATGTGAAGGAAGCGGCGCGCGCCCTGGGCATCAGCCGCGCCACGGTCTACCGCAAGCTCGGCAAGAGGTAGCGAGCACCCCCTGCGCCGCTTCGCGGCTTCCCCCCCTCTGGCGCGCCTTCGGCGCTGGGAGGGGGACGGCACCTTGGGCCGGCGGAGCCGGACCCCCGGTGCCTCTGGAGGGCGTCACTTCATCCGTTGCGCCCCACCTCATTCGTTGCGCGTCACTGCACGCGGCGCGTATCGATGTACGACTTGATCGCCCACACCGCCTCCTGCGACAGCGTGCCCTCGAACGGCGGCATGTAGACGCGGCCATCCCGCACGCGGCCGCGCCGCACGGTGGCCACGAAATACTCTTCCATCTCCTTGTAGCAAGCCTGCTTCTTGCCGGCGTCGGCCATGCCCGAACAATCCTTGTCGAACAGGCGCAGGTCGGGCGATATGCCACCCGAGATGGCCTCCAGCCCATGGCAGCGTGCGCAGTTCTGGTTGTAGGCGGAACTGCCGATGCGCAGCGCCTCCTTGTGCGCGTTGCTTTCCGGCGTGTAAGGGTTCTCGGGCAACCATTTCTCGCCCAGCTGCGGCAGCGTTCTGGTGTCCACCGCCTGCGGCACCATGTCACCGTGTGCATAGACGGCGGCCGCGACACCAGCGCCAACGGCCAGTGCCAGCATGGCCTTGCCCAGGCGCGACGCAAGGGGGTTCGTAGGGAATTGCATGTGCATGTCTCCGTGGATGTCAAAGCGTGAAGGCCGGGCGTTGACCACCCTGACTCGCACCCATCTCTGCAATATGCAGGCCACGACGCGGCCGCCCGCACACCGTGCAGCCGCGCCACACGGTTGTTGCAGATTGCAGCAACCCTTGTTCCAAACTGGACGCTTTCATCCGCCGCAATCGCCATCCACCATGGAAGAGCCGGGGTGGCGAGCAATTTGCTAATCCCATCGCGAGACAGCGTCCCACCGTGGGACATCCGAGGGAAAGCCTGTGTTGATCCATGACACAGCAGCAAGGAAAATCGGCATGAGCAGCGATCACGACAAGAACGACCCCTACCAGGGCGACCCATCCGACCCGATGCTTCCGTGGGACCTCGACCCCTGGAGCACGGGATCCACAGAGGCAGGAGACCACATGAACGGAGGGATGCATCCCCACAGTGCAGGCCGCCCGGCGGGCCATGCACCGGGCAGCGATGCCGATGCCCGGCTGATCACCCAGTCGCACGAACGCTCGCGCGCGCACGGTCTGCGCAGCGCGGACGAGCCCGATTTCTCCAGCCCCGCCCGCGGCACACTCAGCGATGCGCTGGAGGAAAGCCGCTTCCTCTACCAGCACGCCGCGCCGGTGATGGAGACGCTCTACAACCAGATCGTCAACACCCACAGCATGGTGCTGCTCACGTCCTCGTCGGGCTTCGTGCTGCACACGCTGGGCGACAACGACTTCCTGGAGAAAGCACAACGCGTGGCGCTGACCACGGGTGCGGACTGGTCCGAACAGAGCAAGGGCACGAATGCCATCGGCACAGCCCTGACCGAAGCCGAGGCCCTCACCGTGCACGGCGAGCAGCACTACCTGGAGGCCAACCGCTTCCTCACCTGCTCGTGCTCGCCCATCTACGACCCCTATGGCCAGGTGATCGGTGCGCTGGACGTCACGGGTGACCACCGCAGCTTCCACCAGCACACGCTGGCGCTGGTGCGCATGTCGGCACAGATGATCGAGAACCACATGTTCGCGGACATCTTTCCCAAGGCGATCCGGCTGCATTTCCACACACGCTCGGAATTCCTCGGCACGCTCGTCGAAGGCATCGCGGTGTTTTCGCCAGAGGGCCGCTTCATGTCGGCGAACCGCAGCGCGCAGTTCCAGCTCGGCCTGCCGTTCAGCGCACTCAAGGCGCACACGTTCTCATCGCTGTTCGGCCTGCCGGTGTCGGCATTGATCGACCTCTTCCGCAGCGCCGTGCCCACCACCCGGCAGCTGTGCATGCACAACGGCGTCACGGTGTGGTGCCAGGCCAAGGTGCAGGCGCTCTCGTCCTCGTGGTCCATGTCGGCCCCCTCGCGCGAAGCCGCCGATGCGGCACCGGGTGCGGCAGGTGCCACTCCCGCCGTGGCCAGGGTGCCCGCGCGAAAGCCGCAGTTCTCGTCCCTGCAGTACCTCGACACGGGCGACCCGCAGGTGTCCTCCGTCATCACCAAGCTGCGCATGGTCTCCGGTCGCGACATCCCGGTCATGATCCTGGGCGAGACCGGCACCGGCAAGGACCTGCTCGCGCAGGCGATCCACGGCGATTCGCAGCGCAGCAACGGGCCCTTCGTCTCGGTGAACTGCGCGTCCATTCCCGACACGCTGATCGAGGCCGAACTGTTCGGCTACGAGGAAGGCGCCTTCACTGGCGCGCGCAAGCGCGGCGCCACCGGCAAGATCCTGCAGGCCGATGGCGGCACGCTGTTCCTCGACGAGATCGGCGACATGCCCAAGCACCTGCAGGCGCGCCTGCTGCGCGTGCTCCAGGAACGCAAGGTGAGCCCGCTGGGAGCCGGCAAGGAAATTCCGGTGGACGTGGCCATCATCAGCGCCACACACAAGAACCCCAAGGCCATGATCGCCGAGGGCGCGTTCCGCGAAGACCTGTATTACCGGCTCAACGGTCTGGTGGTCCGGCTGCCCGCGCTGCGCGAGCGCACCGACTTCGATTTCGTCGTGCGCAAGATCCTCAAGTCGCTGTGCGACAACGGACAGAACGTGGGCATCTCCCCCGACGTGATGGCCATGTTCAAGCAGTACAACTGGCCGGGCAACCTGCGCCAGCTGCACAACCTGCTGCGCACGGCGGTGGTGATGGTGGGCTGCGATGGTGAGATCGACCGCCTGCACCTGCCCGACGACTTCATCGAGGAGCTCGGCACGTCACCGCCACCAGCGGCAGCGACCCCCACGCCAGCACCTCACCTCGCGCCGCCATCGCGCAGCGCACCGCCCGACACGGCGGAACCACCGGTGGAAATCCAGGAAAGCCAGCGCCTGGAAGACGTGGCCCTGTCGGCCATGGCGCAGGCCCTGCGCGCGCACAACGGCAACGTGTCGGCAGCAGCAAAGGCGCTGGGCGTGTCGCGCAACACCATCTACCGCAAGAAGCACGCGCTACCGCCCGGTCTGCTCGACTGAGGACGTCTCCATCCAGACGGCTTCCAGTTCGCGCCACGCCCTGAGCACGTTGAAGCCGTGGCGCTCGGTATAACCCGCCCAGTGCGCATAGGCCGGCAACGGCACCACATCGGCCTCCTGCGGCAAGCGGCCCGCGTCCATGGCCTGCAGCACGCCTGCACGCAGGGCCTCCAGGTAGCCGAGGGTCAGACCCGGTGCAGGTGGCGGTGAGCCGTCTGGCGAAGCGGCCGCCCAGGTGGCGCCAATCACGGCGTACAACGGCATGTCCTGCAGGCGGCGCAGCGCCGCGATCCAGGCGTCCACATGTCCTTGCGCCAGCTCGGGTACGCGCTCGCCATACACCAGACCACCGGCCCACAGCACGCGGTTCGCCTCGTCCCACAGCAGCAGATCGCCTTCGGTATGGCCCTGCTCCACCCGCAACACCCGCAGGCTTCGCATGCCCACGCGCAGGCGCTGACCCGGCACCAGTGTCTGGTCGGGCAGCACGATGGCCGTGTCCCGCATCGCGGCGTCACCCACGCGCGATGTGAGGCTGGCCAGGCAGGCCGGGCAGCGCGCGCGCATGCTCTCGCGCGTGGCATCGCTCGCCCCGATGCGCAGCCGGCCTTGTGCCTGCCCGTGCGCGAAAGCCGAGTTGCCCAGCACGTTCTCGGCGTGCGCGTGGGTGTTGACCACCCCCACCACGCGTGCGCCGAAACGGCACTGCAGCGACCGCTTCACGCGCTCGCCATGCAGGTGGTTGGGGCCGGGGTCGATCAGCAAGGCTTCCCCTGCGTCCACGACCACTGTCGTGGGCATCACGTGGCCACCATTGACCGCACCGATCTCGCCCTCATGGTCGGGCATCCACACCCACACCGATGGCGCCACCGCCTGCCAGGGAACCTCATCGTCACACACCGTGTGCGGCAAGGTACAGCCCATGGCAAGGCCCGCGCAGACCGTGGCACCGATCTTGCCTTTCTGCCGCGCCACGAAACGACCAAGACAGGAGACAACACGATGGACCGCGAACAACACGACCGCTTTTCGGTGCTGCTGCACTGGCTGATGGCCGCCCTGCTCATCGCTCAACTGGGCCTGGGTCTGTGGATGATCGAGCTGCCCAAGGACAACACCGGCGCGCGCGCCTGGTGGTTCAACGTGCACAAGTCGATGGGCATGCTGCTGGGCATGCTGATCCTCTTGCGCGTGTGCTGGGCCGTGGTGCGGCCTCGCGTCGTGCCGCTGGACATGCCGCGCGGCAAGCAACTGCTGGCCTGCGGGAGCCACCGGTTGATGTACGTGCTCATGCTGGTCGCGCCGCTCTCCGGCTTCCTGGGTTCGGTGTTCTCGCCCTACCCGATCCGCTTCTTCGGCGCACGCCTGCCCCGGCTGGCCGAGCCCTGGGAAGGCGCGAAAGAAGTGCTGAGCGTTGTGCACCTGTGGGCCGTGTACAGCCTGCTGTTCCTGGTCGCCCTGCACCTGATCGCCTTCGTGCATCACCAGTTCATCCTGAAGGACAACCTGATCCGGCGCATGCGGTAGAGCACGGCGCCGAACGAAGCAACCTCAGCCAGAGGCATCCAGGGTCCGGCTCCGCCGGCCCGGGATGCCGTCCCCCCTCCCAGCGCCGAAGGCGCGCCAGAGAGGGGGGGAAGCCGCAAAGCCGCGCAGGTGGCGTTCCCCATCAACACGCTTGAAGATCGACGATACCGTGGCGCACCGCCAGACGCAGCAGCTGGATGTCGCTGTCGGTCTCCAGTTTCTGGCGCACCATCGACAGGTGGTTGTGGATGGTCTTGGGACTCAGGTGCATGTGCGTGGCGATCTGCCGCGTCTCTTCGCCAGACACCAGCATGCGCAGCACCTCGAACTCACGCGGCGTGAGCCGGCCGAACACCTGCTCGCCATCCAGGCTGGCCTCGGCCAGCACCTGCGCCACGTCGCGGGAAAGCACGCGCCGCCCGCGCGCCACGGCGCGGATGCCATCGAGCAGCTCGCCGGGTTCGCTGCTCTTGGTGAGGTAACCCAGCGCACCGGCGCGCATGGCCTGCGTGACGATGCTCGGGTTGTCGTGCATGGAGAGCACCAGCACGCGCACCTGCGCGTCGCGCGCCAGGATGCGGCGTATCGCATCGATGCCGCTGGTGCCGCGCAGGCTGATGTCGACCACCGCGAGGTCGATGCGCTCCTCCAGCAGGCGGGCATAGGCCTCCGCGGCCGTCGACGCCTCCGCGACGACCTGCAGGTCGGGCTCCGCGTCGATCAGGCGCCGATAGCCCGTTCTCACCACCGAATGGTCATCCAGCAGCAGCACGTTCACCATGGCTCTTGTCTCCTTGTGGTTGTTCAATGTCCTCGACGCTTTGAGCGGCCGGCAGCCACAGCGTGAGCCGCAGGCCGCCCAGTTCCGATCTCGAGACGGCGAAGTGCCCGGCAGCCATCGCGGCACGTTCGCGCATGCCCTGCAGGCCGCAACGGCGCGACCGCGATGCCGCCTGCGCATCGCCGCGTCCATCGTCCTCGATGCGCAACCTCACACCTCCGCACGCGCATTCGCAGGCCAGCACCACACGGCTGGCGCCTGCGTGCCGCACGACGTTCGTCAGCGCCTCCTGCACCGTGCGGTACAGCGCCTTCGCGGCCTGCGGTGACAGCGCGGGCATGGCCTTCGGCCAGCGCGCCTGCACCTGAATGCCCGCCGCGCGCAGCCAGTGCCCATCGGCCAGCGCCGCCAGCGCAGCGCCCAGCGAGGCGCCCTGCAGGTCCTGCGGGTGCAGCCGTTGCAGGTGGCCGCGCAACTGCTGCGCCATCTGCGCGGCGGCGGTGCGCATGTCGCGTGCGCAGTCGGCCACCACGGGGGGCGAGGTGGTGGGTGCATACCGCTCCAGAAAACCCGCGGCCGTCACCATCACCGCCAGGTTCTGGCCGAACTCGTCGTGCAGTTCGCACGCCAGGGCGGCGCGTTCGGCCTCCAGCAGACGCAGGCACTCACGCCGCCAGGCGCGCTCGATCCACCACCACACCGCACCGGCGAACACCAGTGCCGAGCCCACGAGAGGCCAGGTGTCACGTGTTGCGAAATGGGACAGGTGTTGCCCATCTGAACGCTGCTCCGTCCCCAGGCAGAACGCCGCCAGCGCCACGCCGCCCGACAGCAGCACCAGCAGCAGCCGAATCCGCAGATCCATGGTGTCTCCAGGTGGTTTTTCCTCCGATGTCGCAAGGCACATGCCAGCCCGGGTGGAACACCCGGTGCGGTCGGGAAGACTTCCCGGAAACGCGTGGCCAGACTCCCGTGGCGAATGCAGGGTGGCGTCTGATACTGCCCCGGCGATGCGGCACCCGCCTCATCGACAAGACCACCACCCCGACATGAGGAGCCAACATGACAAGACTTTCTGCCCCGCGCACACGGATGCTGACCCGGCTCACGCTGGCGGCCGCCGCGCTGCTGGCCGGCGCCACGCACGCGGCCAAGCCCGTCACCTGGGACGACATCGCCAACGACCACAAGACCACCGCCGACGTGCTGAGCTACGGCCTGGGCCTCACCGCCCAGCGCTACAGCCCCGCCAGGACCATCAACACGCGCAACGTGGGTGGCCTGGTACCGGTGTGGAGCTACTCGTTCGGTGGTGAGAAACAGCGTGGCCAGGAAGGCCAGGTGCTGGTGCACGACGGCGTGATCTACGCCACCGGCTCCTACTCGCGCTTCTTCGCGATCGACGCACGCACCGGCAAGCGCCTCTGGACGTACGAACACCGCCTGCCGGAGGACATCCGCCCCTGCTGCGACGTGGTCAACCGCGGCCCCGCCATCTACGGCGACAAGGTGTTCTTCGGCACGCTGGACGCGTCCATCGTGGCGCTGGACCGCGCCACCGGCAAGGTGGTATGGCGCGAGAAGTTCGGCGACCACAAGGTCGGCTACACCATGACCGGCGCCCCGTTCGTGGTGAAGGACCAGAAGAGTGGCAAGGTGCTGCTGGTGCACGGCTCGTCGGGCGACGAGTTCGGTGTGGTCGGCTACCTCTACGCACGCGACATCGACACCGGAGCCGAAGTCTGGGCGCGCCCCATGGTCGAAGGCCATATGGGCCGCCTCAACGGCAAGCCCAGCACGCCCACCGGAGACCCCAAGGCCCCCACCTGGCCGAACGACCCGAACTCGCCCACCGGCAAGGTCGAGGCCTGGAGCCAGGGCGGCGGCGCGCCGTGGCAGACGGCTTCGTTCGACGTCGAGACCAACACCATCGTGATCGGTACCGGCAACCCAGCACCGTGGAACACCTGGAAGCGCACCGCCGAAGGCGACAAGCCGCTGAACTGGCCCAGCCTCTACACCTCGGGCCAGGCCTACGTGGACCCGACCACCGGTGACCTCAAAGGCTTCCTCTCGCACACGCCGAACGACGCCTGGGACTTCTCGGGCAACAACTCGGTGCTGCTGTTCGACTACAAGGACCCCAAGAGCGGCAAGGTGGTGAAGGCCGCCGCGCACGCCGACCGCAATGGCTACTTCTTCGTGACCGATCGCGAGAAACTCGCGAAGCCCGGTGCCGCGCACCCCTGGAAGCAGGACTCCATCATCGGTGCCTGGCCGTTCGTGGATGGCATCACCTGGGCCAGCGGCTTCGACCTGAAGACCGGCATGCCCAAGGTCGATGAGAAGCAGTACCCACCCAAGCCGAAGGCCGGCCAGGACAAGGGCGACAGCATCTTCGTCTCGCCGCCATTCCTGGGTGGCACCAACTGGATGCCAATGAGCTACAGCCCCGACACCGGCCTGTTCTACATCCCGGGCAACCACTGGGCGATGGACTACTGGTCGGAGAACGTGTCGTACAAGGCCGGTGCCGCGTACCTGGGTCAGGGTTTCCGCATCAAGAAGCTGTACGACGACCACGTCGGCATCCTGCGCGCGATCAACCCGGTCACCGGCAAGATCGAGTGGGAACACAAGGAGCAGTTCCCGCTGTGGGCCGGCACGCTCACCACCGCCGGCGGCCTGTTGTTCACTGGCACGTCCGACGGCTACATCAAAGCCTTCGACTCGAAGAACGGCAAGGAGCTGTGGAAGTTCCAGACCGGCTCGGGCGTGGTCTCGGTGCCCGTGACCTGGGAAATGGATGGCGAGCAATACATCGGCATCCAGTCCGGCTACGGCGGTGCCGTGCCGCTGTGGGGCGGTGACATGGCCGAGCTGACCAAGCAGGTGTCTCAAGGTGGTTCGATGTGGGTCTTCAAGCTGCCCAGGCAAGTGGCCAGCCGCTGAAGCCCTCCACCCCTGACCTGGCCAGCGCTCCTTCCCCGGGGTCTGGCCGGGTCTTTTTCTTCGGAGTTCCCCATGTTCCCCACGAAGACCGCCATGCCGATCGCGTCGCTGCTCGCGGCCCTGCTGGCCGGGCCCGCCGCCCTGGCCCAGCCGGCCGCCGACGACAACGGGCCGCAAGTGATCAACGGCTGCCCGATCTGGCCCTACACGCGTTGCCCCGGTGCGGATCTGCGCCACGCCAATCTGGTGGGCAAGAACCTCGCAGGCGCCGACCTGCGTGGCGCCGACCTCAGCCGCGCCGACCTGCGCGGCGCGAACCTGGCCGCCGCCGATCTCGAAGGCGCCAACCTCACCGGTGCGCGGCTCAACAAGGCCACCGCTGCCAACACCAACTTCCAGCGCGCCCGCTTCATCGGCACCGACCTGGAAGCCGCACGCCTGATGCGCTCCGACTTCTCGCACGCCGAGTTCAACGGTGCCAGCCTGGAGATCGCGCGCCTGAACAACGCCTGGTTCGTCGGCACGCGTTTCGTGGCCAGCAACCTGCAGGAGGCCAAGTTCGTCTCCACCAACCTGAAAGATGCCTTCTTCGAGGCCAACGTGCTGCGCTACGCCATCTTCCCGGACTCGCTCATGGAAGGTTGCAAGAACTGCCCGGAGGCCTGGAGGTGAACCCCATGAAAACCTTGCATGCCCTCTTTCTCGGCCTGGCCATGCTGGCCACCGGTGCATGGGCCGACGCACCCGTTGCCCCGAAGGTGGATACCGGCCCGCTGCCTGCCATCGCTGGCGGCTGGGCCGACATCAACCCGCTGCGCGGCAATGCCGCCGCCATCCAGGTGGGCCGCGAAGCCTTCAACCAGGCCTGTGCGGCCTGTCATGGCGCGGACGCCAACGGCGCACGCTCCCCCGCGCCCGACCTGCGCCGCATGGGCCGCAGCTGCCAGCGCGTGCAGGACGAAGCGCTGCGCCAACGCTGCCAGTCCGACGCGGATCACTTCTTCGTGAAATCGGTGCGCTACGGCAAACAGAAGTTCGGCATCGTGCACATGCCGCCGTGGGAGGGTGTGCTGGAGCCTTCGGTGGTGTGGTCGCTGCGGACCTTCGTCGAAAACGCGCCGATGCAGTGAGGCTTCAGTCGAAAGGCGCTGCGAGGAAGGCCTCGAGCCTTTCCGCCTGCTGCGAATGTCGCACCGTGGCCGCACAGGCCTGCGGATCGATATCGCCCGGCACCATTTCCTGCACGAATCGCCAGGCGACGGCCGCCGTGATGCCCGCCTGGTTGATGGACGCCTGGTCCACCGGCAGGGCACGCGCCGCAAGCTCGGCTTCCAGCCCCGCCAGGGCAGCGCTCAGCTGGGCCTTCACACGGAGCATCCAGGGCTCGTGCAGCTTCTCGGCAGGGCGGAGGTTGTGTTCATAGACGATCTGCACCGCCTTCTCGCAGGCGGCCAGCCCCAGGCCGATGATGCGCAGCGCGCGCTGCCGTTCCGCGCCCCCCGCGGGCATCAGGCTGCGCCCGGCCACCGTCTCCACGTGATCGATGATCAAGGTGGAATCCATGAGTGTCTGTCCGTCGTCGCACACCAGCGTGGGCGCCTTCACCACGGGGTTGATGGCGCGGAATTGCTCGAACGTGCGAAAGACCGAGATCGGCCGGTGCACATAGGGCAACCCCAGCAATTGAAAAGTGACCGCCACCCGCCGCACATAGGGCGAATCGAGCATGCCGATGAGTTCCATGTTCCTGTCCTTGGGCAAGAGCCGTTGCACCGCGCGAACCGGCTGGCACCATGCTAGAGAATGGCAGGCGCAACGCCAAGTGAGAACCATCGGAATCCGGGCCTGCAAACCGATGGATCATCGCCCACCCTGTCACGCAACACACCGCCATGAAGCTGGACAAGAAAGACCTCCTGATTCTCGAAGCCCTGCAGCGCGACGCGCGGCAAAGCCTGGCCGCGATCGGCAAGCGCATCGGCCTCTCGCAACCCGCGATGAGCGAGCGCGTGCGCAAGCTGGAGGACGCCGGCGTGATCGATGGCTACGGCGCACGGGTCAACCTGCGTGCCGTTGGCATCGGCCTGCAGGCCATCATCCGCATCCAGACCACGCACGCCGGTATCGCGAAATACGTGAAACTCTTCGAAGAGATGCCCGAGGTGCTGGAAGCGGACCGGGTGACCGGCGAGGACTGCTTCATCGTGCGCTGTGCCATCGCCGAACCGAAGGATCTGGAACGCGTGGTCGACGCGCTCGCCGCACATGGCGGCGTCACCACGTCACTGGTGCTGTCCAGCCCCGTCCGCAAGACAGCCACTGTGCTTGCAGCGCGGCGGGCGTAGCCCTGGCGTCGCGGGAACATGTGCCCCAACGTGGTATTTTTCGGGCCTTTCCCGCTTGCAGAAAAGAGGAGGTGCCCCGATGCAGTCCGATGAGACGTGTGATGTTCTTGTGGTGGGTGGTGGCCCCGCCGGTTCGACCATTGCGACCCTGCTCGCCCGCGAAGGCCGCAAGGTGGTGCTGCTGGAGAAAGAACATCATCCCCGCTTCCACATCGGCGAATCGCTGCTGCCCGGCAACGTGGCCCTGTTCGACAAGCTTGGCGTGCGCGATCAGATCGAGAAGATCGGCATGCCGAAATATGGCATCGAGTTCGTGCCACCCGATCTCGACTACTGCAGCTACGTCGATTTCGCCGAAGGCTGGGATCCTTCGAAAGCATCGGCGTGGCAGGTGCGCCGTTCCGAGATGGACGAACTGCTGTTCCGCCATGCCGCCCGCGTGGGCGCGCAGGCGCTGGAAGGCGCAAAGGTGCGCAATGTCGCCTTCGACGACGAAGGCGCCCGCGTCGAGGCAATGCTGGACAGCGGCGAGTCGCGCCACTGGCGCGCGCGCTTCGTGGTCGACGCCACCGGCCGCGACACCCTGCTGGCCAACAAGTTCAAGTGCAAGGAAAAGAACAAGGACCACAACAGCACCGCCCTGTTCGGTCATTTCCGTGGCGCCCGGCGCCTGGAAGGCAAGCGCGAGGGCAACATCAGCATCTGCTGGTTCGAACACGGCTGGTTCTGGTTCATTCCACTCGCCGACGGCACCACGAGCGTGGGCGCGGTGTGCTGGGCCTACTACCTTAAAGCGCGCAACAAACCGCTCAAGGACTACTTCTTCGACACCATCGCGCTGTGCCCGGAGCTGCACGACCGCCTCAAGGACGCCACGCTGGTGGACGACCAGGTGCACGCCACCGGCAATTTCTCGTACGCGAGCACGCATGCCACCGGTGACCGCTACCTGATGGTGGGCGATGCCTTCACCTTCATCGACCCCATGTTCTCCTCGGGCGTCTTTCTGGCGATGCAGGGCGCCTTCGACGGCGCGGCGTTCGTCGCCACCGCGCTGGACCAGCCGCAGCGTCTGCCCGCCGCCCGTGCCGCGCTGGAAAAACGCCTGCGTGTCGGCCCGCGCGACTACTCCTGGTTCATCTACCGCGTGACCAACCCGACCATCCGGGACATGTTCATGCACCCGAACAACCGCTTCAAGGTCAAGCAGGGCCTCATGTCGCTGCTGGCGGCCGACATCCACCACGGCCCGGCCTACCGGATTTCGCTGGCGATGTTCAAGCTGGTGTACTACGTCGTGTCGATCACGAACTGGCGCCGCACCTACGCCGGCTGGAAGCGGCACCGCGTCAACATCCGCGACATGGGCCCGCTGCGCGGCGAGACGATCATGAAAGCGGAGTAAGGCCCGCCGCGGCAAGCGCCGGGCCTGCGCGGTCAAGGCCGGACGGCCGTGTACTCCGAGAAGATGCCCAGTTCAGTGTGGCGCTTGACCTGCTGGAAGCCCGCGCGCTCCATCGCCTGCAGAATGCGCTCGGGCGGAATGCAGGCCTCGATGGTGTCCCAGTAGTAGCGCCACAGCTCCGCGCTGTTGCGCTCGCGGGCCACGACGCGCGCCAGCGTCGGCACCACGCGGCGCATGTAGAACTTCACGAGGGCGCGCGAGACGCGGCTTGAAGGCTGGCTGATCTCCAGGATCAGCAGGCGGCCGCCCGGCCGCAGAACGCGGTGGAACTCCTGCAGCGCGGCGTCCACGTCCGAGACGTGGCGAAACGCATAACCAAAGCTCAGGAAATCGGCCGCCCCTGTTTCGCACGGCAGCGACTCCGCCCGGCCCGCCCGCAGTTCAACGTCCGGCAGGTCCACCTGCGACAGCATGCCGGGGCTCGGGTCGACACCGATCAGCCGGCCCTGCTCACCGATCACCGTGCAAGCCTGGCGCGCCAGCAGACCCGTACCGATGCCCACATCGACGATCTTGTCGCCGGCCGCGAGACCTGCGCGGACCAGGGCCTGCCGCCGGTACCAGCCGCCGGAGCCGAACGCCATGGCGCGCTCGATCCGGTCGTAGTCGACGGCGGTCTCGTCGAAGATGCGGCGCACGTATTGCGCATGATCGTCCTCGTCGCGGTAGTAAGCGGGCAGCGGTGCATGCGGCAGGTGAGGTGTCGGCTCCATCAGAAATCTGCTCCTTGGGCGGGGGCCCGGACGGGTGGGTGGAATGCGGATCGCGCGGCACCGGTGGCCGCTGGACACGGGTTGCAGCGTAACGCAGGGTCGCGCTCATGCTTGCGGTGTGGCGTCCACGGTGCGCGGTTGGGAGCGGCCATCCACCGTCACTGGCGATGACAACATGACAGTGAACCGGAGGAGCAGGACCGTGACCGACCGGAGTGCTCTTTCGTTGGCGCAGCCCGAATGGTACTAGCGGACACGGTGCACCCTCTCGAGGCGCCTGGCTTCCTCTCCGTCAGGAACATGGCGCGTTGTCCTACCGGCCCGGCCACGCATCCCATGCATCGTAAGTGCATGGATACCCCATCATCGAAATTCCACGCCTGGAAAGCGGCAGAGGCGGAACTGGCGGACATCGAACGGACCTTCCGGGCGATGGCCGCCGACCTCACGCCATCCGACCGCGACAACGTCGTGGCTCAACTGGAAGCACTGAAGCTCGCGAGGCTGCGCGTCCGCCTGTTGTTTGAAGAAGTGATGAGCGAGAGCGAGCTGACCGTCAGGCGGCTGGCCGAGGAAGAGGAGTCGATCGCGGAGCCGCCCAGGCCCGAGGACCCTCCCGAGCAAGGGCACTGGTTGCTGTAGCGACGCCCAGCCCTGCCGGACGGGTCCTGCGCTTCAGGGCTTGACCGTCAACACCCACTCCGCCAGCCGCTTCACATCCGCTGGCGGGAGGCTGGCGTGCCCGGGCATGGGAATGCGGCCCCACTTGCCCGTCGATCCGTTCTGGATCGATTGGGCCAGGTCGGCTGCGGCGTCTTTCTGGCCGGCGTACTTCTGCGCGACGGCAGCAAAGGCCGGGCCCACCACTTTCTCGCCATTGGCATGGCAGGAGTAGCAGCCACTGGACCTGGCCAGTTCGGCGACGGCGCTCACGTCGGCGGCGCGGGCCAGGGTGGTGGCGCCCGACAGGGCGATGACGAGGGAGGCGGAGAAGATGAATCGGCTCATGGGGCAGTCCGGTTTGTCTCGATGAAGTTGGAATGGGGAACGGCTCAAGGGCTCGGCGCAAACTCCGTGCCCGCGTTTTCGGGGCCACATCTGTTCAGGAATGACACACCGCGAGGCCCAGGGGGCCACACGCTGCGACACACCACCGCCGGTTCAACGTCCGCCCAGTGCACGGCGTTCGTACACCGGATACCACTGCGCCAGCGTGCGGTGCAGTTCGGCGGGTTGCGCGGCCCAGTACGCGAAACGGGCGGGCACGGGCATGTTCAGCACCTCGGTCAGATCAAGGCCGACCTCGGCGTGGCCCCGCATGTGCCCGGTCAGCCAGCGGATCCAGTCGCGCGTCTGTGCAATGCCCCACCCGCCCTCATGCACAGGCCCATGGCTGGGCACCACCCAGCGGAAGTGCCCCACCCCGAGCAGGCTCTCGAGCCGGTCCAGGCTGGCGAGCCAATGGTCGAAATCGGCGTTCGGCGTGGTGGGCACGCGGTCGGCGAACACGAGGCCGCCTGCGAACAGCACACCGGTGCTGTGGTCAATCAGCACGAGGTCGTCGCGCGTATGGCCCTCGAGACGCACGAGTTCCAGCCGGTGCTGTCCCAGCGTGTGCACGCCGGCCTGCGCGGCGGCGCGCGCGGGTGTGGCTTCGGTGCCCTGCATCCAGTCGCCGCACAGGCGGTACAGGTTCTCGGCGTAGGTGTCGCCCGAGGCTTTCATGCCGTCGATGCTGCCGGGCAAGGCGGTGGTGATGCGATCGGCCCAGGCCTGGTTGCCCAGGAAGTAGTCGGGGTGCAGGTTGAGGTTGAACACCTGAACCACGGGTTCACGGGTGGTGCGCTCGATCAGGTGGCGCTGCTGTTCGCCATAGCGGCGCGATGGGCCGGTGTTGATGACGACCACGCCCGCACCCGTGGCGATGAAGGCGGTGTTGATGATGTTGCAGCCGTTCTCGCGGCCGAAGTCGGCCACGGCGCCTTCGATCACCCAGGTGCGGGGTGCGACAGGCCGCGCCTGCAGTCGGTAGTCGAGCCGCTGCGCATCGGCGCGCGGTGCGGCCTGCGTGGGCTGGGGGTGCAGCGGTGGCGATGCCATGGTGATGAGGGTCGCGGTGAGCACGCAGAGCAAAGGCTTCATGCGGGCACCGCCGCGTCGATGCGGTTGCCGTTGTTGTCGCGACCGACGAGCCTGAAGTGCCCGGTGAGCTGCCGGGGCAGCTCGAAGGTAATGAGCGGGTTCTCGGACACGGGCTCGTGCAGCACGAGGCGCCAGCATGGGCGGTCGGTGGCATCGAGCAGTTCGAGTTGCTCCAGGTGGAAGGCCGGGATGCCGGCCACCAGCCCGGTGTCCATGGGGTGCATGATGCGCACGCGCAACCGCCGGCTGCCTTCGAGCACGCTGCTGAAGAAGCGCGCCTGCACCTGGTTGAGCGTCTGGCTCCAGCTGCCGTCGGCGCGCGTGGCGCCGGGCACGGTGCAGCCTCCGCCTGCGGCCTGCACCCAGGTGCCGCCCGCGTGCCAGCGCCCGTCCTGCGTCTGCACCAGCGCGCGCACGGGCGAGGCCTGTTCCAGCCGCAGGCGAAAGGCCAGCACGGGTAGCGACAGCAAGGGCTCGTAATCGAGCACGTGGCGGATCGGGTTGCGGTCGACCACCACGCGGATGCGGGCCACCGCCGCACCCGCGCTGGCCAGCGCACGGGCATCCACCATCACGGGCACGTTGAGTGCGTCGTCCGCGAACGCGGGGCCTTTCACGGAGACCTGCCCGCTGAACCTCACGGGGCCGGCTCCGACGAAGGCGCGTTGGATGTCGGGCCACTGCGTGGAACCCAGCGGGTCGCCCTCGGTGGGATCGCCAGCACCCCAGGCCATGTGCCACGGCAGGGCGCCCATCAGCACACCGGCACCGAGCAGCTGCCGGCGCCGCAGGCGTTCGCCCACCTGCCAGAAGGCCGAACGCCAGACGTGGTTCAGGGCGTTCATCAGAACGCATAGCTGGCGCTTGCGCCCAGCCCCCATTGCCGGCCAGGGGCCGGTTCGAAAAAGCGGCGGTTGCTCTCGTTCGCAATGACCGAACCCACGTAGGCCTTGTCGGCGATGTTGTCGATGCGCACGTATTGCTTGAATCGCCAGGCGCCCACCCGTTGTTCCCAGCCCAGACGCGCATGGAACACGGTGGCCGCATCGGTGCGGTCGGAATTGAGGTCGTCCACCGCCATGCGGCCGGTGTGCACCATTTCCAGCGCGGCGGTGAAGCCCGGCCAGATCTGCGGCTGCCAGACGACTTCGCCGAACAGCGTGCGCTGCGGCGTGCCGGGAATGCGGTTGCCGCGCGGCACCGTGCTGCCACTGCTGGAGAAAGCCTCGACAAACCGCGCGTTCAGCGTGGTGAGCGCCAGGTGGGTGCGCCACTGCGGCGTCCACTGCGCGCTGTGCGCCAGCTCGATGCCCGAGCGGCGCGTCTTGCCCGCATTGGTGTAGAAGGTGCGCCCACCACTGCTGGAAGCCACGACGATCTCGTCGCGGGTATCGACGTGGAAAAGCGCCACGTCCAGCCGCTGCCGCTCGGAGAGCCGGGTCTTGAAGCCGAGTTCGGCCAGGGTGCTGCGCGCATCGCGCAGGGCGAGGTTGGGGCCACTGGCACCCGCGCGGTAACCCAGCTCGGCAAAGGTGGGCGTTTCGAAACCGCGCCCGATGTTGAAGTACAGGTTGCTGTCTGCACCGAAGTGCCGCGTGAGGCCGATCACCGGGTTGGTGGCACTGAAGCTGGCGCGTCCGCTGTCATCGGGGTTGCCGGGGCGGATGAAGAAGTCGTTCACGCGGAAGACCACGCGGCTGGCGCGCAGACCGGCCACGGCGCTCCAGTCTTCGTTGATGAGCCAGTCGGCCTGCGTGTACAGGCCGGTGCTTTGCACGGTGTCGTCCTCATCGCGCTTGAGCGCGCCCTGCACGCCGAAGTTGTTGATGAAGCCCTGCCGGTGTTCGCCCATGCGCTCCACATCCAGCCCCACGCTGTAGCGCACCTGCCCCAGCCCCACCGCGTCGCGGCGGCTGTAGCGCAGGCCGGCGCCACTGTAGTCACGGTCCAGCCGCACCACACCGCCGGCGGAGGTGGCGGGCAGTTGCGCAGCCAGGGGAATCGAGAGGCGGTTGTCGAGGTCGCGCTGCCCGGCGTACACGCGTGCGGTGAAGTCGCTCTCGCCATCGATCCGGTGGTCCAGCACCACGCCCAGCTGTCGTTGCGACACATCCTTGCCGGCCTTGTAGTCGGTGGAGCGCACATCGGCCTGGCGCGGGTTGGCCTGCATCTGTGCGCGCGTGAGGCCCAAAGGGTCGCCCGACACGGGCTGGTCGAACACGTTGGCCACCACGGTCAGGCGTGTGTCTTCGCCGACGCTGGTGCGCAGCCTGGCGTTGAGGTGGCGGCGCTCGGCGGCGCTGTTGGCGCGCCAGCCATCGGTGCGGAAGTCGCTGTAGTCCACCACGTAGTTCACGCCGCCTTGCTGGCCGGCGGCCTGCACCCCGTAACGCCTCAGGCCCTGGGCGCCCGCGTCGACGCTGAAGCGCAACTCGGGGCGCGCGGGTCCGTCGGCCGTGAACACCTGCACCACGCCGGCGGACGAGTTGCCGTACAGCTGCGCGAGCGGGCCGCGCAACACCTCGATGCGCCGGGCGGACGCCAGGCTGATGGTGGAGGCCTGGCCCTGCCCGTCGGGCATGGTGGCGGGAATGCCGTCAACGATGAGCCTGGCGCCCCGTATGCCGAACGGCGCACGCGAGCCGGAACCCCGGATGGACAGCTGCAGGTCTTGTGCGTAGTTCTGGCGGTTCAGCACTGTGATGCCGGGCACGCGGTTGAGCGATTCCGACAGGTTCACGCGCGGTCCGGCGGACTCGATCACGTCCTGCCCCACGGCCTGGATCGCGGCGGGCGCGTCGAAGCTTTGCTGCTCCTGGCCGCTGGCCGAGATGACGACCTCCTGCAGGATCTGCGCGTGGGCCCCGTCAGAGAGGGCCAGGAAGGCGGCCAGGCAGGGGGCGGCGCGCAAGGGCCGCATCGGGGCGGTGAATCGCTGGGGCATGTGTGTCTCCGGTATGGCGGCGGGGACGTGCCCTCGCCGTCTTCTTCTGTGTCTCACCTGGGCATGCAACAAGAAACATGCCATGCCCCAGGCGGGCCAGAGTGTTCAGAAATGGAACACCCGGTACAACTTCACGGCGTTTCCTGCGCTTCCAGCTCGGCCATTTCCTTCACCGTGAACACCCGCGAACGCGTGTGGAACGCCTTGCCCTCGGGGCCTTCCAGCGAGAAGGTGCCGCCATGCCCTTCGATCACGTCGATGATGAGTTGTGTGTGGCGCCAGTACTGGTACTGCGCCTTGCCGATGTAGAACGGGCAGCCGCCGATGTCACCCAGGTAGACGTCGCCCGCCCCGGTGGTGATCTCGCCGAGCAGGTAGCAATTGGCCGCGCTGTTGTCGCAGCAGCCGCCGCTCTGGTGGAACATCAGGCCGGGGCCGTGCAGGCGCTTGAGGTGCTCGATCAGCTCCACGGCCGCAGGCGTGGCAATGACTCTTTCAACCATGAGAGATCTCCTTGGGTCTTACCGGAGCGAAATGTCCCGACAAGAACGCGGCGGGTCCGGCTTCACCGGCCCGCACGCGTTGCCCCCTTGAGGGGGTGACGCGCCGCGGGTGCGGCGCGGGGGTGGATCAGAAGAACCCCAGCTTGTTTTCGGAATAGCTCACCAGCAGGTTCTTCGTCTGCTGATAGTGGTCCAGCATCATCTTGTGGGTCTCGCGACCGATGCCCGATTCCTTGTAGCCGCCGAAGGCCGCGTGCGCGGGGTACGCGTGGTAGCAGTTGGTCCACACGCGACCGGCCTTGATGGCACGGCCCATGCGGTAGGCCACGTTGCCGTTGCGACTCCACACGCCGGCACCCAGGCCGTACAGCGTGTCGTTGGCAATGGCCAGCGCTTCGGCCTCGTCCTTGAAGGTGGTCACGGCCAGCACAGGGCCGAAGATCTCTTCCTGGAAGATGCGCATCTTGTTGTGGCCCTTGAACAGCGTGGGCTGCACGTAGTAGCCGCCCGACAGGTCACCACCCAGGTCGGCCTGGCCACCGCCGGCCAGCACTTCCGCGCCTTCCTGCCTGCCCAGGTCGAGGTACGACAGGATCTTGGTGAGCTGTTCCTTGCTGGCCTGTGCGCCCATCATGCTGTCGGTGTCCAGCGGGTTGGCGTGCTTGATCGCGGCCACGCGCTGGAGCACGCGCTCCATGAACCTGTCGTAGATGCTTTCCTGGATCAGCGCGCGGCTGGGGCAGGTGCACACCTCACCCTGGTTGAAGGCGAATAGCACCAGGCCTTCGATCGCCTTGTCCAGGAACGCGTCGTCCTTGTCCATCACGTCGGCGAAGAAGATGTTGGGCGACTTGCCACCGAGTTCCAGCGTGGCCGGAATCAGGTTGTTGGCGGCGGCCTGCGCGATCACGCGGCCGGTGGTGGTGGAGCCGGTGAAGGCGATCTTGGCGATGCGCTTGCTGGTGGCCAGCGGCATGCCAGCCTCGCGGCCATAGCCGTTGACGATGTTGAGCACACCCGCGGGCAGCAGGTCGGCGATGAGCTCGGCCAGAATCAGGATGGAGATGGGCGTGGATTCGGCGGGCTTGAGCACCACCGCGTTGCCCGCGCCCAGCGCGGGCGCGAGCTTCCAGGCCGCCATGAGGATGGGGAAGTTCCACGGGATGATCTGGCCCACCACGCCCAGCGGCTCGTGGATGTGGTACGCCATCGTGTTCTCATCGATCTCGCTGATGCCGCCTTCCTGCGCGCGCAGGCAGCCCGCGAAGTAGCGGAAGTGGTCCATGGTGAGCGGGATGTCCGCATTCAGCGTTTCGCGGATCGCCTTGCCGTTGTCCACGGTTTCGGCGTAGGCCAGCAGTTCCAGGTTCTGCTCGATGCGGTCGGCGATCTTCAGCAGCACGTTGGCGCGCGTGGCGGCGTCCGTCTTGCCCCACTTGTCAGCGGCGGCGTGTGCCGCGTCGAGCGCGAGCTCGATGTCTTCGGCAGTGGAACGCGCGGCCTTCGTGTACACCTTGCCATTGACCGGCGTGATGACGTCGAAGTACTGGCCCTTCACCGGCTGGACCCAGCGGCCTCCAATGAAGTTGTCGTACTGGGGCTTGTAGGTGATCTTGGCGCCGGCGGCGCCGGGTGCGGCGTAGAGCATGTTGTCTTCCTCTGGGTGGACATGGATGGCAGTGGCCTGCATGCGCAGGTTCCCACCTCACCTCAAGTTCCATGCCACCGGAAATGGCCAGCAAATCGCTGCACGACAGAACACCCGCCGGCGGAACATTGCTCCAGGGCCGCGCAACGCCGCCCTGCGGCTGTGCCAAACCGGCACAGGCGGTGTGCCATCATCGCCCGATGAGCAAAGACGCCAGCGAACGCTCGAAGACCGTCATGCAGGTGATCGGCATCGCCGGCCTCGTGGGCATCATGGCCATGCTCTTCCACAAGGGTTTCACCGACATTTCGGTGATCTGGCAACAGCACTCGGGGCCGGATTTCTGGATCGCGCTGGCGCGCTACCTCTTCCGCAACCTCGCGGGTTGAGCCCCGCAGAAACGGCAACGCCCCGCAAGCGGGGCGTTGTGCCAGGCCGAAAGCGGCCGATCAGCTGAACAGTTCCTTCGGCACGTTGCCGCCGTTGGCCGCGATGTGCGCCAGCACGTTCTTGTGCAGCCACATGTTCATCTGGGCCGAGTCCTTCATCAGCTCATCGGGGCAATACAGCTCCTTGGCCAGTTGCTTGCGCGCCTCCAGGCTGCTGTCGAGTTCCAGCAGCTTGAGCAGGTCGACAATGGAGGTCTTCCAGTTGAGCTTCTGCGGATTGGCCTTGGCTTTCTGCTCCATGAGGGCCATCACGTCGACCATGGTGATGGAGGCCACCGCCGGTGCGGCGGCGGGCGCTGGAGCAGCGGCCGGTGCCGGGGCGTCAGCGGGTGCGGACGGCGGCGTGATCACTGGTGCCGCGGCGGCTTTCGACATGCCGAGCTTTTCGAGAATGTTGCTGAAAAATCCCATGAAGGTACTCCTTGTCGTTGATGGCAGGCGGAACATGGACAAACCATGCGCTCGGCGAGTATGGCCGCTGTGCGATGACAGGGCAAGCGCGTTAACAGATCATCAAGAATTCGCGGCCGGCGATGCCCCCGGCGCCGGCTCGGGCAGGAACGCGGGCAGGCCACCGGCCGCATCGTGCACCGTCAACACACCGGCGCCGTACAGCGCCCGCAGCGCGCCGGCCTCGATCACCTGCCCGGCAGCGCCCTCGGCCATCACGCGGCCTTCGCGCATGAGCATGGCGCGATCGGCACAGCGCAGGGCCTGGTTGGGGTCGTGCGTGGTGAACAGCACCGCGAGGCCCTGGGCCGCGAGCGCACGGATGGCATGCATCACCAAGCCCTGGTTGCCGAAGTCGAGGCTGGCGGTGGGCTCGTCGAGCAGCACCGCGTGCGGCTGCTGCGCGAGCGCGCGGGCGATCAGCACCAGCTGGCGTTCGCCACCGCTGATCTCGTGCACCGAACGCGCCGCGAGGTGCGCAATGCCCAGCCGCGCCAGTGCCTCGTGCGCCACGGCGCGGTCTTTCGCGCCGGGCCGCGCGAGGAGGCCGAGGTGGGCGGTGCGCCCCATCAGCACCATCTCCAGCGCCGTGAACCCGAAGGTGCTGGTCTGGCCCTGAGGCACGTAGGCCAGCGCGCGCGCGCGCTCGGCCAGCGGCCATGCAGCGAGCGTGCGGCCTTGCAGTTGTACCGCCCCGCCCAGTGCGGGCAGCAGGCCCAGCAGGGTCTTGAGCAGCGTGGTCTTGCCACAGCCGTTGGGGCCGAGCAGCGCGAGCACCTCGCCACCCGTGAGCGAGAGCGAGAGGCCCGAGCCCACCAAGCGGCCCGGATAGCCCACGCCCAGATCGGTGGCCTCGAGCAGGGCGGTCCCAGGAACACCTTCGCCCTTTGGGGCCGACGCGGCGCTCATGTCCATCCCTTCGAGGCGCGCCGCAGCAGCACGATGAAGAACGGCGAGCCGATCAGCGCGGTGAGGATGCCCAGGGGAATTTCCACCGGGGCGGCCGTGCGCGCCAGCGTGTCGATGAGCAGGAGCAACCCGCCACCCAGCACGGCGGAGGTAGGCAGCAAGCGCACGAACGAGGGGCCGACGAGAAATCGCGCCAGGTGCGGCACCACGAGCCCGATCCAGCCCACGATGCCCGCCGCCGCCACGCTCGCGGCCGTCACCAGCGTGGCCGCCGCGACGATCAGCAGCCGCAGGCCGGTGGTGCGCGCGCCGAGCGAGCGCGCCTCTTCCTCGGGCAGCGACATCACGTCCATGCGCCAGCGCAGCAGCAACAGCACCACGGTGCCGAACGCCACCGGCACGATCAGCGACGGCACGTCGTTCGCGTGCGCCGCGGCCAGGCTGCCGAGCAGCCAGAAGGTCATGGCGGGCAACTGGTTGTAGGGATCGGCCAGCACCTTCACCATGCCGATGCCCGCGCCCAGCAGCGAGCCGATGACGATGCCCGCCAGCAGCAGCACCAGCACCGGGTCGCCATGGCGCACGGTGGAGCCCACGCCGTAGACCAGCGCCACCGCCATCAGCCCACCGGCGAACGCCGCCATCTGGATGCCGAAGACACCAAACGAGAAGAAGATGCCGAGCACCGCGCCCAGGGCCGCGCCGGCCGAGGCGCCGAGGATGTCCGGCGATACCAGGGGATTGCGGAACAGCCCCTGGAACGCCGCGCCGGCCACCGCGAGTGCCGCACCCACCGCGATGGCGGCCAGCACACGCGGGCCACGCACCTGGAACACGATGGTCTGCACCTGCTCGTTTGGCGCGGGCGCGCCCTGCAGCACCGACCACACCAGCTGTGCAAGGTCGGACAGGGGAATGTCGATGCGGCCCTGCGTGAGCGCCAGCAGCACCCCCATGACGAGCACCAGCACCGCCCACAGGCCGCCGCCCCGCATGTTCAGTCCCGGCCCGCCAGCACGCGCTGCACCTGCGCAGGCGTGAGGTCGACCTGGTAGAAGAGCTTGTAGAAATCGCGCGTGAGCGTGCCCAGGTCTTCGGGGAACAGCGCGGGAAACACCTTGCTACCCAGCCACCACAGGCCCGGCAGGCGGTTCACGCTGGGCGGAAAGTCGATCCAGCCGAAGGGCAGCTTGGGCGAGAGGTGCACGCGCCCGCTCTTCACCGCGCTCACGCTTCGCCACAGCGGGTTGTTGTGCACGGTCTGCGCGAAGGTCTGGTCGATGGTGACGATGACTTCCGGGTCCCAGGCGAGCACCTGTTCGATCGACAGCGTGGCCAGCCCGCCCTGCAGGCCGGCGGCCACGTGGCGGATGCCCATGGCCTCGAACATCTCGACGTTGATGGAGCCGCCCAGCCCGGTCTCCAGCCCCTCGGGGCCTCGCGCGTAGTACACGCGCGGTGGCGAGGTGGCGCGCGCGACGCGTTCGCGCACGGTGCGCAGCGTGTCGGCGGTGTAGCGCGCGAGCTGTGCGGCCCGTTCGGTGCGGCCGGTGAGTTCGCCCAGCAGCGTGTAGCCCTGCGCCGTGGCATCCAGCCTTCCATCGAGCAGCGCGTAGGGAATGCCGGTCTGCGCCTGCACCCGGTCGGCCAGTTCGACGAAGGTCTGGCGCGTGGAGCCGGCGTCGACGATCAGGTCCGGCTTGCTGGCCAGCAGCTGTTCGAGGTTGGTGGTGTTGCCGCGGCCGGTGAGCCGCCCCACTTCAGGCCGGTTGCCGATGCCGGGCAGCAGGAATTCGAGTTCGGGGCCGCGGTTGGCACGCGGCCAGCCGATGAGCGCGTCGGGCGCGAGCGTGTAGAGCCAGATGGCCGCCGGCGGACCGGCCGGAAAGATGCGCTGCACCCGCGCTGGCACGCTCACGCGCCTGTTGGTGCCGTCGGTGACGCTGCGCGTCTGTTGTGCCCACGAGGGCAGGCAGGCGGCAGCACCGGCGGCGATCAGCAGATCGCGCCGGCGCAGCAGAGCGTGCTCAGGGTGTTCCAAAGCCGTAGCGCGCGAACGTGGCCTGCGCAGGCGGGGCGAGCAAGGCCTTGGCAAACGCATGGGCCTCCGCGGGCGCGCCTTGTCGCACCGTGAGGCCATACGCCGCGCCCACCTGCAGTTCGGTGGGCACCTGCACCAGCTTCAGGCGCGGCACTTCCTTCTGCGAGGCCACGGCGTTGGTGCAGTACGTCAGGAAAACATCGGCCTGGCCCTGTTCCATCACCCAGGCGTAGGTGCCCCGGCCAGCCGGCGGCTTGGGCGAATCGGGGCCGCCAGTGAGCTTGAGCGCCTTGGCGTCGAGCGCCGCGTAGGCGCCGGCACGCACGCCCTCGGCCTTGCGGAACAGTTCCCACGCGTAGTCGCCCGAGGGGTCGGCCTTGGGCGTGGACGTGCCCAGCTTCACCGCCGGGTTGAGCATGGTGTCCAGCAGGTTCTGCGGCGTGGCGTTCACGTTCGCCTGTGTCAGCGCGCACAGGCTGTTGCGCACGAACACGGTGTGCGGTGCCCAGTCACCCGCGGCGGCCAGGCGCTGGGGGTGCTGGGTGTCTGCGGAAGCGAACACCATCGCGCCCTCGCCTTTCTCGATGCGCTCGCGCAGCAGGCCCGAGGCACCGAACGTCAGCGCGATCTTCTGCCCGGTGCGCGTTTCGTGGTCGCGCGCGATTTCGGTGAGCACCTCGCGCAGGCTGCCGGCGGCATAGACCTGAACCGGTTCATTCATGGGTGCATTCTGGGGTGTGGCGCAAGCCGAAAGCAACAGCAGGCAACCCGTCAGTGCCCCCAGCAGCAGCCCCTTTCCAGAGGCACCGCGGAAACGGCTCCGGCGGGCCGCAGGTGTTGCCCCCTGAAGGGGGGATGCGGCTACACGCAGTGAGCGAGCAACGGGGGTAGGCACTATTTCGCCGCATTCGGGAAGAACAGCTGCTCGCCACCAATCCTGTAGCTGGCAATGGCCGCCTGGCCGGCCGGGCCGGTGACCCAGTCGATGAACTTCTGGCCTTCAGCGGTCTTGACCTGCGGGTGCCTGGCGGCGCTCACCAGCATCACGCCGTACTGGTTGAACAGGCGCTTGTCGCCCTCCACCAGCACCGCGAGATCGGCGCGGTTCTTGAAGTTGAGCCAGGTGCCGCGGTCCGACAGCACATAGCCGCCGCTGCTGGCCGCGATGTTGAGCGCCGGGCCCATGCCGCAACCGCATTCCTTGTAGCCCGTGCCCTTGTTGGCGTCGGTGTCGGTCATCTTCCAGAAGCGCAGCTCGGCCGCGTGCGTGCCGCTCTTGTCGCCACGCGAGATGAATTCGGCGTTGGCCGTGGCGATCTTCTTCAGTGCCGCCACGATGTCGTCGCCCTTGGTCTTCGCTGCATCGGCCTTGGGGCCGATGAGCACGAAGTCGTTGTACATGACCTCCTGGCGCTTGGCGGAGAAACCGTCGGCGACGAACTTCTCTTCGGCCACCTTGTCGTGCACGAACAGCACGTCCGCATCGCCCCGGCGCGCCATGTCGATGGCCTGGCCGGTGCCCAGCGCCACCACCTTCACGTCGATGCCGCTGGCCTTCTTGAACTCGGGCAGCAGGAAGGAGAACAGGCCCGACTGTTCGGTCGACGTGGTGGACGCCACCACGATGCTCTGCGCGAAGGCGCCCGCACTGGCGAGCAGGCCGGCGGTGCCGAGCACAGCGGCGAGGGTGAGTTGGCGGAAGGTGCTTTTCACAGGCTTTCTCCTTGGACAAACAAATGGGCCTGCGGGCAGAGGGACCGCAGGAGATCGTGGTTGAAAAAATCCTTCACCGGCAGATCCGCCAGCAGGCGGCCTTGCTCGAGATACACGACGCGGCTGGCCAGGCGCTTGACCTGGCCCAGGTTGTGGCTGCTGAAAACCAGCGTGGTCGGCCGCCCGGTGGGCTGGCCGTCCACATCGCGCTGGCCGGCGGCGGTGAACTCGGCGATGAGCGCTTCCACCTCGCGCTTGGCGTGCGGGTCCAGGCTCGCCGTGGGTTCGTCGAGCAACCAGACGGCCGGGCGCAGCGCCCAGGCACGCGCGAGCGCCAGGCGCTGCTGCTGGCCACCCGACAGGGCGCGGGCGTTGCGCTCGGCCAGATGGCCCATCTCCACGCGCTCCAGCGCCTGCAGGGCCAGCGCCCGGGTCTGCCGCGCGGGCACGCCGCGCAGCCACAGGCCGAGCTGGATGTTGCGCCGCGCGCTCATGCGCAGCATGTGCGGTCGCTGGAACAGCATGGCCACGCGCTGGTGGGCCGGCGTGTGCAGCTCGCCGGTGCTGGGGCGCTGCAGGCCGTGCAGCGTGCGCAGCAGCGTGCTCTTGCCACTGCCGTTGGCACCCACCAGCGCCACGCGCTCGCCTTCCCCGATGCGCAGGAAGATGTCGGTGAGAGCCTGCAGGCGCGACGCGGGGCCCAGGTGGACCTGCACACCGCGCAGGTCGAAGCAGGGTGTGGCGGCCACGGCGTGGCGGGCGGTGGAAGGCATGCCACTCATGTCAGGTCGCCACGGGCACCACGGCCGTGCCACCCGCGCCGTCCGCGCGCTCGCGCCAGCGGCTGAGCAGCGACACCATGGCGTTGAGCACCAGCACCACGGCCAGCAGCACCACACCCAGGCCGAGCGCCAGGGGCAGGTCGCCCTTGCTGGTTTCCAGCGCGATGGCAGTCGTCATCACACGGGTGAAACCTTCAATGTTGCCGCCCACCACCATCACCGCGCCCACCTCGGAAACCGCGCGCCCGAAAGCCGTGATCAGCACGGTGAGCAACGCGTAGCGCTCGTCCCAGGCCAGCAGCAGGCTGCGCAGCACGGAACCTGCGCCCAGCGAGGACAACTGCTCGCCGTGGCTGCGGTCGGCGTCTTCCACCACCTGACGCGTGAGCGCGGTCACCAGCGGCAGCACCAGCACGGCCTGCGCCAGCACCATGGCCTTGAAGCTGAACAGCCAGCCCAGAAAGCCCAGCGGGCCGGAGCGCGACAGCAGCAGGTAGATGACGAGACCGACCACGACCGAGGGGATCGCCAGGAAGGTGTTGAGCACGGTGAGCACCGCGCCACGGCCGGTGAAGCGGGCGGCGGCGAGCCAGGCGCCCATGACCAGTCCCAAACCGCAGGCGATCAGGCAGGCGGTGGCACTGACCGCGAGCGAGCGCATCACCACCGTCCACAGCCCCGGGTCGCCGGAAAGAATCAATCGCAGCGCGGTGGCGACGCTGTCGGAAAACGTGTTCATATGTTCGTCCGAGCTTATGGGACCGCTCTGAAATTGAGAGTACGTAATGACGCGGTATGAAATGGCCTGCATAGGCTGGCCAGGCCGGGCGACATCGACGTTTGGTGCACACTCGGCGTCCATGCGAAAGATCGAGCTCTCTTACACGCTGACGCCCCCCTCGTCAGAGCGCTCGCCCCATCCCGCCCTGTTGCGCAATCCCATGATGGATGTGCTGCACGCGGTGCGCAGCAGCGGTTCCATCTCGGGTGCGGCGCGGGAACTGGGCCTGTCGTACCGCCACGTATGGGGCCAGTTGAAAGACTGGGAGGCCGGACTGGGCCAGCAGCTCATCTTCTGGGAACGCGGCCAGGCCGCTCGCCTGACCCCCTTCGGTGAACGCCTCCTGATGGCCGAGCGCCTTGCGCAGGCGCGCCTGGGACCGCAGATGGAGAGCCTTCGGGCCGAACTGGAGCGGGCCTTCTCGATGGTGTTCGACGAAGGCCGGCACGGAAGCCCGGGTGGCGTCCTCACGCTTTACGCCAGCCACGATCACGCCCTCACCGAGCTGCAGCGGTACGCCGACAAGGCCACCGAGAACCGCCATCCCGCGCCACCCCTGCACATGGACATCCGCTTCTGCGGCAGCGTCGACGCCATTCGGGCGCTCAACGAAGGCCGGTGCGAACTGGCTGGATTCCACACCCAGCCCTTCGCGGCAGCCGGCAGTCTGAGCGCACGCGCGTACCGGCCACTGCTCAAACCTGGCCTGCACAAGATCATCGGCTTTGCCCGCCGCTCGCAAGGCCTGATGGTGGCACCGGACAACCCGCTGCGCCTGCGCGAAGTGGGTGACGTGGCACGCCTGCAGGCGCGGTTCGTGAACCGGGCCATCGGCACCGGTACGCGCCTGCTGCTTGATGAGTTGCTGGCCCAGGCCGGGCTGCTCCCCCAGGACATCGTGGGCTACACCCACGTCGAGAGTTCACACGCCGCGGTGGCGCATGCGGTGGCGAGCGGCACTGCGGACGTCGGCCTCGGTACCGAGTACGCGGCGCGCGCGCAGGGTCTGGGGTTTGTTCCCCTGACGCAAGAGCGCTATTTGCTGGTCTGTCTCAAGAGCGCACTCGAACAGCCCGCCGTGCAGCAATTGCTGCAACGCCTGCGCAGCCGCACCTGGCATGACCACCTCAACAGCCTGCCCGGCTACGCCACCGATCACTGCGGTGAGGTGGCGGCCATGAAGCGACTCTTGCCCTGGTGGGATTGACCTAGGCAGGCGGCCAGTCGCTCATCACGTCGGCCGCGTCGGGCTTGTCAAACTTGGGGGTTCCTGTCTTGCGCGGCGTGCCCAGCACCATCCAGCCCACCAGCTGTTCGCCGGGGCCGCAGAAGGCCTGCATCACCGGCACCGAGCGCACCTTGGCGCCGGAGAGCATCTTGCCCCCGTAGCCCATGGCGTGGGCGGCATTGAGGAAGTTGGTGAGGGCGCCACCGACGGTCATCCATTGCTCATGCACGGTGGCCACCGGGTGGCCGGTGTCGATGCGCGCAATCACGGCGACCAGCAGGGGGATGCCCAGCGCGCGGTGACGATCAAGAGCCGCATCGGCAGCGCTCTTGCCGGCGTTCGCAGCAGCCTGTTCGAACAGATCTGCGAGTCTTTCGAGCGCGGAGCCTCTCACGGCGGCAAAACGGAAAGGGATCAAACCCGCGTGGTCAGGGGCACGTAGCGCGGCAGCGGTCATCTGCAGCAATTCGTCCTGCGCGGGCGCGGGGTCCACCAGGTGCTTGCCTCCCACCGAGTAGCGGCTGAGCAGGACACCGACAGTGCTGCCGCTCGTCGGATCCGTTCGTCTCATGGGCGAAACATTCAAGACGTCAGTCGCCGCGCGATCTCGCCCACCAGCTGGCGCGCCAGCACCAGTTTCGGCGCCCGGGGCAGTTCCTTCATGCCTTGCTCGTCGACCAGCAACAGCGCGTTGTCGTCCTGGCCAAAAGTGGCCGGGCCGATGTTGCCCACCAGCAGCGGCACGCCCTTGCGCTTGCGCTTGGCTTGCGCATGCTCCTCCAGGTCGTGGCTTTCGGCCGCGAAACCCACGCAGTAGAGCGCACCGCTTTTCGCACGCGGCGAGGCAGCGATGCTGGCCAGGATGTCCGGGTTCTCGACGAAGGACAGCGTGGGTACCGCGCCGGAGCCGTCCTTCTTGATCTTGTGTTCCGCCGATTGCGCCGGGCGCCAGTCGGCCACCGCTGCGGCGGACACGAAGACCGTGGCGCTGGGCAGCAGCAGATCCAGGCTCTTCTGCATGTTCAGCGCCGATTTCACGTTCACCCGCCCCACGCCGCGCGGCGTGGGCAACCCGACGGGGCCCGCCACCAGCGTGACCTGCGCGCCGGCTTCGTGCGCCGCCCGCGCGATGGCAAAGCCCATCTTGCCGCTGGACAGGTTGGTCAGGCCGCGCACCGGGTCGATGGCCTCGAAAGTGGGACCGGCGCTCACCAGCACGTGCTGGCCCGCCAGGGGCTTGGGCTGGAAGAAGCGCCCGATGTCGTAGAGCAGCTCCTCGGGCTCCAGCATGCGGCCGTCGCCCGTCTCGCCACAGGCCTGTTCGCCCGCCCCCACATCGAGCACGGTGGCGCCATCGGCGCGCAGCTGCTGCACATTGCGCATCGTGGCCGGGTGGGCCCACATCTCGCGGTTCATGGCGGGCGCCAGGATGAGCGGCACCCGGTCGATCGGCCGGGCGAGGCACATCAGGCTGAGCAGGTCGTCGGCCCGGCCATGCACCAGCTTGGCCATGAAGTCGGCGCTGGCGGGCGCCACCACGATTGCATCGGCCTCGCGGCTCAGGTTGATGTGGGCCATGTTGTTGTCCACCCCGCCCGACGTGCGCGAGTCCCACTGCGAGGTGAACACCGGCCGGCCGGAGAGCGCCTGCAGCGTCACGGCGGTGGCGAACTGCTCGGCCGCCTCGGTCATGACCACCTGCACGGTCGCCCCGTCCTTGACGAGCGCGCGGCAGAGTTCGGCGGCCTTGTAGCAGGCGATGCCTCCGGAGAGGCCCAGGACGATGTGTTTACCCGTGAGATCGTTCATGGGCGCAATGTAGCAGTGAGTACCGGCAGGGGTAGCACCTGCGGGGAAAGGGTCGGCCTTTATAATCGCCATTTCCACCTCCTGCGAGCAACCGGCTCGCCCGAGACATGACCAAATTTGTGTTCGTCACCGGCGGTGTGGTGTCCTCCCTGGGCAAGGGCATTGCCTCCGCATCACTGGCCGCTCTCCTCGAG
>QFCS01000204.1_pt1 | contig 58531 bp, 61 predicted proteins | sample 3576561 | NCBI WGS metagenome assembly QFCS01 | reverse complement strand
GTACAGCTTCTTCATCATGTTCACCATCGGCATCACCAAGGGCCGCTGGAACACGCTGCTGACCGCGCTGCAGCAGTTCAAGGACGACTACGCCAAGAACCAGCCGATGTGGCGCATCCTGCCGGAGTTCTGCCAGAAGCACCCGCGCTACGAACAGATGGGCCTGCGCGACCTGTGCCAGCACGTGCACGAGCTGTACGCCCGCTACGACATCGCGCGCCTCACGACCGAGATGTACCTGAGCGACCTGACGCCGGCGATGAAGCCCACCGATGCCTTCGCGCACATCGCGCAACGCACCACCGAGCGGGTGCCGATCGACGCGCTGGAAGGCCGCATCACCACCAGCCTGGTGACACCGTACCCGCCGGGCATCCCGCTGCTGATCCCGGGTGAGGTGTTCAACAAGAAGATCGTGGACTACCTGAAGTTCGCGCGGGAGTTCAACCTGCAGTGCCCGGGCTTCGAGACCGACATCCACGGCCTGGTGGAAGTGGTGGGCGACGACGGCCGCAAGAGCTATTTCGCGGACTGCGTGAAGGCCTGAGGCCCGCGGGCTTCCGTGCCGCGAGGCGCCCCGGCCACGTCAGTGGCGCGGGGCGTTTTCCATTTCAGAGCATGGCCTGGCTGTCGCGGCTCACGCCCGTGGTCTGGGCGTAGCCGCCGTCCACGTAGGTGATCTCGGCCGACACGCCCGAGGCGAGGTCGGAGAGCAGGAACGCGGCCACGTTGCCCACTTCCTCGATGGTGATGTTGCGGCGGATCGGCGCGGCGGAGGCCACCAGGTTGAGCAGTTTGCCGAAGTCCTTGATGCCGCTGGCCGCCAGCGTCTTGATCGGGCCGGCGCTGATGCCGTTGACGCGCATGCCCTTGGGGCCGAGCGATTCGGCGAGGTAGCGCACGGATGCTTCCAGGCTGGCCTTGGCCAGGCCCATGGTGTTGTAGTTGGGCACCGCGCGGATCGCGCCCATGTAGCTCAGCGTGAGCAGCGAGGCCTTGTCGTTCAGGTAGGGCAGGGCCGCCTTGGCCATGCCGGGGAAGCTGTAGGCGCTGATGTCGTGCGCGATGCGAAAGGCCTCGCGCGAGAGGCCTTCGAGGAAGTCGCCGGTGATGGCCTCGCGCGGGGCGAAGCCGATGCTGTGCACGAAGCCGTCGAACTTGGGCCAGGCCTGCGACAGGTCGGCGAACATCTTGTCGATCTGGGCGTCGTCGCTCACGTCGCAGTCGAAGATGAGCTTGGAATCGAAGTCGGCCGCGAACTCGGTGATGCGGTCCTTGAAGCGGTCACCGACGTAGCTGAACGCCAGCTCGGCGCCTTGTTGGTGGCAGGCCTTGGCAATGCCGTAGGCGATGGATCGGTTGGACAGCACGCCCGTGATCAGCAGTTTCTTGCCAGCGAGAAAACCCATTTTTCAGTCTCCAGAGAAAAATCCTTCAGAATTGTCTCATGCGTCGTTCCGCCCCTTGCCTCCACAGCCGTCTCGCGACGCTGTGCGCGGCCGTGGCCCTGGTGGCGTGGAGCCCGGCCAGTTGGGCGGCCCATGGCTATGCGCTGTGGGGCGACCTGAAGTACCCGGCGGGTTTCACGAACTTCGACTACGTGAACCCGAACGCGCCGCAGGGTGGCGAGCTGCGGCTGGTGAGCAACCAGCGGGTGTCCACCTTCGACAAGTACAACCCGTTCACCATCCGGGGTTCGGCGCCGGCCTACCTCGCCGCCTTGGTGTTCGACACCTTGCTCATACCCTCGCTGGACGAGACTGCGTCGGCCTACGGGCTGCTCGCCAGCGATGTCGCGGTGGCGGACGACGGCCTGTCGGCCACGTTCAAGCTGCGTGCCGAGGCGCGCTTTCACAACGGCGACCCCGTGCTGGCCGCGGACGTGCGCCACAGCTACGACACGCTGATGAGCCCGCAGACCATGCCGGCCTACAAGACGCTGCTGGAGGAGGTGGCGGGGCTGGACGTGATCGACGAGCGCACGGTGCGCTTCCGCTTCAAGCGGCCGAACCGCGAACTGCCGCTGACGGTGGGCACCATTCCCGTCTTCAGCCGCAAGTGGGGCATGGTGGACGGCAAGGCCAAGCCGTTCGATCAGGTGGTCATGGACGTGCCGATCGGCAGCGGGCGCTACAAGATCGGCCCCGTGGTGTTCGGGCGCGACATCACCTACGTGCGCGACCCGAACTACTGGGCCCGCGATCTCAACGTCAAGCGCGGCACGGACAACTTCGACCGCATCACGGTCAAGATCTACAAGGACAACACGGCCCGCCTCGAGGGCTTCAAGGCCGGCGAATACGACCTGCTGCAGGTGTTTTCCGCGGGAGACTGGGCCCGCCGCGTGAATGGGCGCCGCTTTGACAGCGGTGAGCTGGTCAAGGGCGAATTCGCCCATCGGCTGCCCTCGGGTTTCCAGAGCTACGTGCTCAACACGCGCAACCCCAAGCTGGCCGATGTGCGGGTGCGCGAGGCGCTGGGCCTGGCCATTGACTACGAGTGGATGAACCGCCAGATGTTCTACAGCTCGTACCACCGTGTGAATGGCTTGTTCGGCAACACCGATTGCGAAACCACGGGCCTGCCCACGGCGGAGGAACTGGCGCTGCTGGAGCCCTGGCGCGGCAAGGTGCCTGACGCGGTCTTCGGCCCCATGACCGTGCCCCCGCGCACCGATGGGGACTCCTCGCTGCGGGCGAACCTGCGCAAGGCCCGCACCCTCCTGAGCGAGGCGGGCTGGGAGGTGCGCGACGGCGCGCTGCGCAATGCCAAGGGCGAGCCCATGGTGCTGGAGTACCTGGACAGCCGCGAGGGCGGCGTGCGAACCGTCGGCCCGTGGATCCGCAACCTGGAGAAATTGGGCATTCGCCTGAACTTCCGTTCCGTGGACTACGCCCTCTACCAGCAACGGGTCGATCGTTTCGAGTACGAGATGATTTCGATCGCCTTTCCCGGCACCAACAACCCGGGGCAGGAGTACGTCGAGATCTTCGGCAGCAAGGCGGCGGACATGCCGAGTTCGGGCAATTTCGCGGGCGTCAAGAGCCCGGCGGTCGATGCCCTGTTGCGCCGCATGACCAGTTCCCGGACCAAGGCCGAGCTGCTGCCGGCCTGCCACGCGCTGGAGCGCGTGATCGCGCACAGCCACTACCTGATCCCGCAATGGACGGTCAACGAACACCGCATGGCCTACAACGCCGCGCGGCTGGACAAGCCGGCCAGCATGCCGCCCTACACCCAGGCCGAGACCTGGGCCATCAGCACCTGGTGGGCCAGAAAATGACCTGCCGCTGACGCCTATGTTGTCTTACATCCTCAAACGCCTGCTGCTCATGCTGCCCACGTTGTTCGGCGTGCTGCTGCTGACGTTTGTGGTGATCCAGTTCGTGCCCGGTGGCCCGGTGGAGCAGTACCTGGCCGATGCGCGCGCGGCGGGCGGGCCCGGCGGCGCGGAGGGCAGCGGCATGACCTACCGGGGCGCGCAGGGCGTGGACCCGCAGCGCCTGGAGCAGATCAAGGCGCTCTACGGTTTCGACAAACCCGCGCACACGCGGTTCGTCGAGATGCTGGGCCGTTTCGCGCGCTTCGACCTGGGCAACAGCTTCTTCCAGAACAAGCCGGTGAGCCAGCTCATTGCCGAGAAGCTGCCGGTGTCCATCAGCCTGGGTTTGTGGACCTTTCTCATCAGCTACGGCGTGGCCGTGCCGCTGGGCGTGGCCAAGGCCGTGCGGGCCGGCACGCGCTTCGATCTGGTCAGCACCTTGCTCGTGCTCGTGGGCTATGCCATTCCGGGCTTCGTGCTGGGCGTCGCGCTGCTGGTGATCTTCGGCGGGCAGCTGCAGTGGTTCCCGCTGCGTGGGCTTACCTCCGCCAACTGGGAGGAATTGAGCTGGGGCGCGCGCATCATCGACTACCTCTGGCACATCACGCTGCCCGTCACGGCCATGGTGCTGGGCAGCTTCGCGGTCACGTCCATGCTGACCAAGAACGCCTTCCTGGAGGAGATCCGCAAGCAGTACGTGATGACGGCGCTGGCCAAGGGGCTGTCGGAGCGGCAGGTGCTGTGGAAACACGTGTTCCGCAACGCGCTCATCCCCATCGTCACCGGTTTTCCGGCGGCCTTCATCGGCGCCTTCTTCACGGGGGCGCTGCTCATTGAAACCCTGTTCTCGCTGGATGGCCTGGGTCTGCTGAGCTACGAGAGCGTGATCCGGCGCGACTACCCGGTCGTCATGGGCACGCTGTTCCTGTTCACCCTGATCGGACTGGTCACCAAGCTGATCTCCGACCTTTGCTACGTGTGGGTGGACCCCCGCGTGAAGTTCGACTGATGGCCACGGTGTCCATGAGCCCCAGCCGGCGCGCCTGGCTGCGCTTCAAGCGCAACCGGCTCGGCTACTGGAGCCTGGTGATTTTCTGTGCGCTGGTGGTGGCCAGCCTCTTCGCCGAGGTGCTGTCCAACGACCGGCCGCTGATCGTGCGCTACGAGGGCAAGACCTATTTCCCGGTGGTGCAGGACCATGCGGAGACCGTCTTCGGGGGCGACTTCGAGACACCCACCGACTACCTCGACCCCTTCATCCGCGAGCAGATCACCCGGGGCGACAACTGGGCCCTCTACGCACCCAACCCCTATGGTGCGCAGACCATCAACTACTTCGCCAAATCGCCCAATCCGTCGGCGCCCACGTGGGACAACTGGCTGGGCACCGACGACCGGGGGCGCGACCTGCTGGCGCAGCTGATCTACGGCTTTCGCGTGAGCGTGCTGTTCGCGCTGGCGCTCACCGCCATCGGCGTGGTGCTGGGCGTCATCACCGGCGCGATCCAGGGCTTCTTTGGCGGCAAGACCGACCTGGCCTTCCAGCGCTTCATCGAGATCTGGAGCTCCATGCCGGAGCTGTACCTGCTCATCATCTTCTCGGCCGTGTTCTCGCCCAGCCTGGGCTTGCTGCTGATCCTGCTCAGCCTGTTCGGCTGGATGGGCCTGTCCGACTACGTGCGCGCCGAATTCCTGCGCAACCGCCAGCTCGACTACGTGCGCGCGGCCCGCGCCATGGGCCTGTCGAACGGGCAGATCATCTGGCGCCACGTGCTGCCCAACAGCCTGACGCCCGTGGTCACCTTCCTGCCGTTCCGCATGAGCGCGGCCATCCTGGCGCTGACCTCGCTGGACTTCCTCGGCCTGGGGGTGCCGCCGGGCACGCCATCGCTGGGCGAGTTGCTCAGCCAGGGCAAGAACAGCATCGACGCCTGGTGGATTTCCCTTTCCACGTTCGCCGTGCTGGTGATCACACTGCTGCTGCTCACCTTCATGGGCGATGCGCTGCGCGACGCGCTGGACCCCAGAAAGGCCGACAAATGACGGCCCCCATGCTGCTCGAAGTCAGCGATCTGCGCGTGGCGTTCGCCGGCCAGGAGGTCGTGCATGGCGTCGATTTCTCGATCCGGGCCGGCGAGAAGCTCGCGCTGGTGGGCGAATCGGGTTCGGGCAAGACGGTGTCGGCGCTCTCGCTGCTGCGACTGGTGCACAACGCGGACGTGTCCGGCCGTGCGCTGCTGCAGGGCAAGGACCTGCTCGCCATGACCGAGCGCCAGCTGCGTGGCGTTCGGGGCGACGAGGTGGCGGTCGTGTTCCAGGAGCCCATGAGCGCGCTCAACCCGCTCTACACCGTGGGCGATCAGATCCGCGAGGTGCTGCAGCTCAAGAAGGGCCTCACGCTCCGCCAGGCGGTGGTGGCGTCCCACGAGCTGCTGGCCTCCACCGGCATTCCCGAGCCGGCGCGCCGCGCCAACGCCTTCCCGCACCAGCTCAGCGGCGGCCAGCGACAGCGCGCCATGATCGCCATGGCCCTGGCCAGCGCGCCCAAGCTGCTGTTGGCCGACGAACCCACCACCGCGCTGGACGTGACCCTGCGCGTGCAGATCCTCGACCTGCTCGCGGACCTGCAGCGGCAGCACGGCATGGCGGTGCTGCTGATCACGCACGACCTGAACCTCGTGCGCCGCTTCGCCGACCGCGTGGCCGTCATGGAACGTGGCCACCTGGTGGAGCAGGGCGGGGTGGGCGACGTGTTCGCCGCGCCCGAACACCCCTACACGCGCAAGCTGCTGGCCAGCAAGCCCGAGCGCGACGTGGCCGAGCCGGTGGTGCGGGCCGATGCGGCGCCTGTGTTGAAGTCCCAGCGTCTGCGCGTGAGCTATCCCGTGCGGCTGCCAGGTTTCAAGGGGTGGTTCAGAAAGGGCGAGTTCGTGGCGGTGCACGGCGCCGACATGGTGATCGCCCCGGGGCAGACGCTGGGTGTGATCGGCGAGTCCGGCTCGGGCAAATCCACCCTGGCGCTGGCCGCGCTCGGCTTGCTGCCGCACCAGGGCAGCCTGCAGATCGATGGCACCGACTGGGCGCAGGCGAAAAAGGCCGGCCGGGACCGCGCCCTGCGCCAGCGCATCCAGGTGGTGTTCCAGGACCCGTTTTCCTCGCTCTCGCCGCGCCTGACCGTCGAGCAGATCGTGGGCGAGGGTCTGCAGGTGCACCAGGCAGGGCTGTCGGTGGCGCAGCGGCGCGAGCGGGTGGTGACCGCGCTGGCCGACGTGGGGCTGGTTGACGACCCCGAGCACGGCAGCGACTGGCTGCAGCGGTACCCGCACGAGTTCTCGGGCGGTCAGCGGCAGCGGCTGGCGATCGCCCGCGCCTTGATCGTCGATCCGCAACTGCTGGTGCTCGACGAGCCCACCAGCGCACTCGACGTGACGGTGCAGAAGCAGGTGCTGTCGCTGCTGCAGCGCCTGCAGCGAGAGCGGGGCCTGAGCTACCTGCTGATCACGCACGACGTGGACGTGATCCACGCCATGGCGCACGACGTGATGGTGATGAAGGACGGTGTGGTGGTGGAGCATGGGCCGGTGGACCGGGTCCTGCAGGCGCCCGAGCACCCCTACACGCGCGCGCTGGTGCAGGCCGCCGCCTGAACCCACACCGTTCTTGATCTGCGTCAGCCGCTGGCGCGGGTGCTGAGGCTATAACGCGCTCAATGGATGTGGATCGCATGCCTTCGTCGCCAGTCACGCTGACTTCGCCCGCGCGCTGGGTGGCGGCGGGCTGGGCCGACCTCTGTCGCAACCCCGTGCCGGGTCTGGTGCATGGCCTGCTGGTCACCGCCTTCGGCGCCTGGCTGCTGTGGATCGCGCGCGATCGCTTCTGGCTGCTGGCCGGCGCCTTCTCGGGTTTTCTCATCGTCGCGCCCATTCTGGCCACCGGCCTGTACGCGGTCAGCCGGGGGCTGGAACGCGGGCAGCGCATCGGTATGGCCGAGGTGTGGGCGCTCTGGCGCTCGGGCGACGCCCGGCTGGTGCGCTTTGGCTTGCTGCTGGGGCTGGCGGGCACCGGCTGGGTGCTGACTTCGGCGGCGCTGATCACCCTGTGGTCGCCCGTGCCCATTCACAAGCCGATGGATTTTCTGCGCCACGTGGTGCTGGTGCGCGAGATCGGCCTGTTCGAGGTCTGGCTGCTGCTGGGCGCGTTGCTGGCCGCCCCGGTTTTCGCGTCCACCCTGGTGGCGCTGCCCATGCTGGTGGATCGGCCGGTGGCGGTGAGCGCGGCGGTGTTCCGCAGCTGGCGCGCCGTGGCCAGCCACCCGGGCCCGGCCACGCTGTGGGCGGTGTGCATCGCGCTGCTCGCCGGCCTGGGCATGGCGTCGGGCCTGCTGGGCCTGATCGTGCTCATTCCGCTGATGGGCCACGCCAGCTGGCACGCCTACCGCGATCTGACCGCCGGGGACGGGCAGGGCTGAGCGATGGAAGCCACCGTCCTGGGCTTCACCGAGGGCCAGATCGCGCAGTTCGGGCTGACCTTCGGTGTCGGCGCCTTCATCCTCTACATGCTCTTCATCGTGCTCAACCTCGCGCGCGAGTCCAAGGCGGGGAAATTTGGTACTTTTGTCCTCTTCCTGGTGCTTTCTTTCGGCATGTTGGGCTTTCTGGCCAAGAACCTCATCCAATGGGTGCTGGGCATCTGAGCGAGGTTGCCAGATAGCGCACAGAAGCGTTACAATGCTGGCTTCACGACCAAATGGGCGGGTAACTACCGGCCCATTTTTTTTGGCCGAACGCTTTTGGCCCCACGGACCGCCGGGGGGCGAACCCTGGGCAGACACCACACGCAATGGCTTGGCAAGACACCGTAGAGCAGACCGTCACCGGACTGGGCTTTGACCTGGTGGAACTCGAACGCTCCGCTGGCGGTCTGTTGCGCGTGACGATCGACTGGCCCTGGCAGGCGCCCGTGGAGGGGCAGCCGATGCCCGCCGAGCGCTTTGTGACGGTGGAAGATTGCGAGAAGGTCACGCGCCAGCTGCAGTACCTGCTGGAAGTGGAAGGTCTGGAGTACCGGCGCCTCGAAGTGGGCTCGCCGGGCATCGATCGCCCGCTCAAGCGCGAGATCGATTACGTGCGGTTTGAAGGCCACGTGGTGGACCTGACCCTGAAGGCGCCGATCGGCGCCACGGGGACCGATGTGGCGGCGAACCGCAAGAAATTTCGCGGCACGCTCGAACGTGCCGACGACGGTGTGCAGTGGCAGGTGGTCTGGAGCGATGCGCCCGAACCCAAGCCGGGGCAGCGCGTGAGCAAGAAGCGCGCGCCCGTGCCGCTGCAGGCCCTGGCTTTTGCGCTGGCGGATGTCCAGCAGGCGCGGCTCGCGCCGATCGTGAATTTCAAGGGCCGGCAGGCCCCTGGCGCGGCCGCTGCGCCGGGCGATGAATGAGAGAAAACGTTGTGATTACGGAAAAGCTATTCGGAAAGGTGGGCGAGTGAAATGAACCGCGAAATGTTGATGCTGATCGATGCGATCTCCCGCGAGAAGAACGTCGAACGCGACGTGGTGCTCGGCGCCGTGGAGCTCGCACTGGCCTCGGCCACCAAGAAACTCTACAAAGGCGATGTCGACATCCGCGTCGCGATGGACCCGGACACCGGCGCCTACGAAACCTTCCGCCGCTGGCTGGTCGTGCCCGATGAGGCCGGCCTGCAGAACCCGGATGCCGAGGAAATGCTCAGCGATGCGCGCGATGAACTCGCCGACATCGAGGAGGGCGACTACATCGAGAAGCCGGTGGAAAGCGTGCCGATCGGCCGCATCGGTGCGATGGCCGCCAAGCAGGTGATCCTGCAGAAGATCCGCGACGCCGAGCGCGAGATGCTGCTCAACGACTTCATGTCGCGCGGCGACAAGATCTTCGTGGGCACCGTCAAGCGCATGGACAAGGGCGACCTGATCGTCGAGAGCGGCCGGGTTGAAGGCCGCCTCAAGCGCGGCGAGATGATCCCTAAGGAAAACTTCCGCACCGGCGACCGCGTGCGCGCCATGATCATGGAAGTGGACCTGACGCTGCGCGGCGCGCCCATCCTGCTGTCGCGCTCGGCCCCGTCCTTCATGATCGAGCTCTTCCGCCAGGAAGTGCCCGAGATCGAGCAAGGCCTGCTGGAGATCAAGACCTGCGCCCGCGACCCGGGTTCGCGCGCCAAGATCGCCGTGCACAGCTTCGACAAGCGCATCGACCCCATCGGCACCTGCGTCGGTGTGCGCGGTTCGCGCGTCAACGGCGTGACCAACGAACTCGCCGGCGAGCGCGTGGACATCGTGCTGTGGTCGGAAGACCCGGCGCAGTTCGTGATCGGCGCGCTGGCCCCGGCCAACGTGGTCTCCATCGTGGTGGACGAAGAGCGCCACGCGATGGACGTGGTGGTTGACGAGGAAAACCTCGCGATCGCGATCGGCCGTGGCGGCCAGAACGTGCGCCTGGCTTCGGAACTGACCGGCTGGCGCATCAACATCATGACCGCCGACGAATCGGCGCAGAAGCAGGCCGAAGAGGCCGACGGCATCCGCAAGGTGTTCATGGCCAAGCTGGACGTGGACCAGGAAATTGCCGACATCCTGATCGAGGAAGGTTTCACCAGCCTCGAGGAAGTGGCCTACGTGCCGCTGCAGGAAATGCTTGAGATCGAATCTTTCGACGAAGACACCGTCAACGAGTTGCGCACGCGCGCCAAGGACGCCCTGCTGACGATGGAAATCGCGCGGGAAGAAAGCGTCGAGGAAGTCTCGCAGGACCTGCGCGACCTCGAAGGCGTGACGCCCGAGTTGATCGCCAAGTTGGCCGACGCCGGTGTTCACACCCGCGACGAGCTGGCCGACCTGGCCACCGACGAACTCACCGACATCACCGCACAGACGCCTGAAGAGGCCACGGCGCTGATCATGCTGGCACGCGCGCACTGGTTCACCGGTGACGAAGCGCAATCCACGAACTGACCAGCGGAGGCCCCAGCGGAGAAAAGAACCCATGACCAGTACCACCGTCGCCGAATTGGCTGCCGAGCTGAACAAGCCCACTTCCGTCCTGCTGGAGCAACTCACAGCAGCCGGAGTGCCCAAGACTTCCGGGACCGATGCGGTCACCGAATCCGACAAGCAGTCGCTGCTCGGCCACCTCAAGGCCAGCCACGGCACGGCGGGCGGTGAACGCAAGAAGATCACCCTCGTCAAGAAATCGACCTCCGAGATCAAGCAGGCCGATGCGACCGGGCGCGCCCGCACCATCCAGGTGGAAGTGCGCAAGAAGCGCACCTTCATCAAGCGCGACGACGAGGTCGCGGTGCCCGAGGCCGTGGCCGAAGCCGCGCCGGCCGCACCCGCGATCGACACCGAGGAACTGGCCCGGCGCGAGGAAGACGCGCGCCGCCAGGCCGAGTTGCTGCGCCGCCAGGAAGAAGAACTGACGCAGAAGCGCCAGGCCCGCGAGGCCGAGGAAGCCCGCCAGGCCAAGGCCGAGCAGGAGCGTGCCGCCGCGGCCGAGGCCGCTGAGGCGGCCGCGCGCGTCGCCGCCGAGGCCGCCGCACCGGTGTCGGTGGACGAGGCTGCCGCCGCCAAGGCGAGCAAGGACGCCCAGGCCAAGACGGCTTCGCTGGAGCGCGAGTCCGCTGCCCGCGTGCTGGCCGACAAGAACGCCGAGGCCAAGAAGGCCGAGGAACTGCGCGCGCAGGACTTGCTGGAGCGCCGCCGCAAGGCCGAGGCCGAAGCCGCGAACATCCGCGCGATGATGTCCGCTCCCGCCAGGACCCTGGTGGCCAAGAAGCCGGAGCCGGCGCCTGTCGCCGACCCGAAGGCGGGCATCAAGGGCACGCTGCACAAGCCAGCCGGCACGCCGGGCAAGGCACCCGCCACGGCCGGCGCCACGGCGGCCGCTCCGGGCGGCGCCGCGGGCAAGAAGGAAGTCAAGTCCGAAAACCTGTCCTCCACCTGGAAGGACGACGCGGCCAAGAAGAAGGAAATCAAGACCCGTGGCGACACCAGCGCCGGGCGTTCCAACTGGCGTGGCGGCCCGCGTGGCCGCCGCAACGACCGCGATTCGCGCGATGCCGGCCAGAGCAGCTTCGTGGCACCGACCGAGTTCAAGGTGATCGAAGTGCACGTGCCCGAGACCATCACCGTGGCCGAACTTGCGCACAAGATGAGCCTGAAGTCGTCCGAGGTCATCAAGCAACTGATGAAGCTGGGCCAGATGGTCACCATCAACCAGCCGCTGGACCAGGACACCGCCATGATCGTGGTGGAGGAACTGGGCCACAAGGCCATCGTGGCCGCGCTGGACGACCCCGAGGCCTTCACCGACGAGGAAGCCGCGCAACAGGACGCCGAGGCATTGCCTCGCGCGCCGGTGGTCACCGTCATGGGTCACGTTGACCACGGCAAGACCTCGCTGCTCGACTACATCCGCCGTGCCAAGGTGGCCGCGGGCGAAGCCGGCGGCATCACGCAGCACATTGGTGCGTACCACGTGGAAACCGAGCGCGGCATGATCTCGTTCCTCGACACCCCGGGTCACGAGGCGTTCACCGCCATGCGTGCCCGTGGTGCCCAGGCCACCGACATCGTGATCCTGGTCTGCGCGGCCGACGACGGCGTCATGCCGCAGACCAAGGAAGCCATCAAGCACGCGAAAGCGGCGGGTGTGCCGATGGTCGTGGCCTTGACCAAGATCGACAAGCCGGGCATCAACCTCGAGAAGGTTCGCTCGGAACTGATCGCCGAAGAAGTGGTGCCGGAAGAGTTTGGCGGTGACACCCCGTTCGTGGGCGTGTCGGCCAAGACCGGTGCTGGCGTGGACGCGCTGCTCGAACAGGTGCTGCTGCAGGCTGAAGTGCTGGAGCTCAAGGCGCCGGTGGACACCATGGCCAAGGGCCTGGTGATCGAAGCGCGCCTGGACAAGGGCCGCGGCGCCGTGGCCACGGTGCTGGTGCAGAGCGGCACGCTCAAGACCGGCGACGTGATCCTGGTCGGCCAGACCTCGGGCCGCGTGCGAGCCATGCTCGACGAGAACGGCAAGCCCATCAAGGCGGCCGGCCCGTCGATTCCGGTGGAAATCCAGGGCCTGTCCGAAGTGCCTCAGGCTGGCGACGACTTCATGGTGATGACCGACGAGCGCCGTGCGCGCGAAATCGCCACCTACCGCGCCGGCAAGTTCCGCAACACCAAGCTGGCCAAGCAACAGGCCGCCAAGCTGGAGAACATGTTCTCCGACATGACGGCGGGCGAGGTCAAGCTGCTGCCCATCATCGTCAAGGCCGATGTGCAGGGTTCGCAGGAAGCGCTGTCGGCCTCGCTGCTCAAGCTCTCGACCGAAGAGGTCAAGGTGCAGCTGGTGTTCGCCGGGGTCGGCGGCATCAGCGAATCGGACGTCAACCTGGCCATCGCCTCCAAGGCGGTGATCATCGGCTTCAACGTGCGTGCCGACGTGGGCGCGCGCAAGCTGGCCGAAGGCAACGACGTGGACCTGCGCTACTACAACATCATCTACGACGCCGTGGACGATCTGAAGGCGGCCATGTCCGGCATGCTGGCGCCCGAGAAGCGCGAAGAGGTCATCGGCTCGGCCGAGATCCGCACCGTGTTCGTGGCCTCCAAGATCGGCACGGTCGCAGGCTGTATGGTCACTTCCGGCATGGTCACCCGCAGCGCGCATTTCCGCCTGCTGCGCGACAACGTGGTGGTCTACACCGGCGAGATCGACACGCTCAAGCGCCTCAAGGACGATGTGCGCGAAGTCAAGGAAGGCTTCGAGTGCGGTATCAAGCTGAAGAACTACAACGACATCAAGGAAGGCGACCAGCTCGAATTCTTCGAAGTCAAGGAAGTGGCTCGCACGCTGTAAACCATGCCCCGCAAAGCATCATCCACCCCCAACCGCGGTTTCCGCGTGGCCGACCAGATCCAGCGGGATCTGGCCGAGCTGATCGCGCGCGAGCTCAAGGACCCGCGGGTGGGCATGGTCACGATCAATGCGGTGGAGGTCACGCCCGACTACGCGCACGCCAAGGTGTTCTTCAGCCTGTTGACCGGCAACCCCGATGAGACCCTGCAAGGCCTCAACGCGGCGGCCGGTTTCCTGCGCAATGGCCTGTTCAAGCGCCTGCACATCCACACCGTGCCGACGCTGCATTTCGTGTTCGACCGCACCACCGAGCGCGCGGCCGACATGAACGCCTTGATTTCCAAGGCCGTTTCTTCTCGTTCAAAGGAAGAATGAGCATGCACGCGCCACGCACACGGGTGCAGCGGCGCCCTGTGCATGGGGTGCTGCTGCTCGACAAACCGCTGGGTCTCTCCAGCAACCAGGCTTTGCAGAAAGCCAAGTGGTTGCTGCGCGCGGAAAAAGCGGGCCACACCGGCACGCTCGACCCGCTGGCCAGCGGGGTGTTGCCGCTGTGTTTCGGTGCCGCCACCAAATTCAGCCAGATCCACCTGGACGCGGACAAGACCTACGAGACCACCGTGCGCCTGGGCGTGAAGACCCGCACGGGCGATGCCGAGGGCGACGTCATCGAGTCGCGCGCGGTGACCTGCACGGTGGGGCAGGTGGTCGAGGTGCTCGACCGCTTCACCGGCCCCATTGCCCAGGTGCCGCCCATGCACAGCGCCTTGAAGAAGGACGGCAAGGCGCTCTACGAATATGCGCGGGACGGCGAGACGGTGGAGCGCGAAGCGCGCCACGTCGTCATCCACGACCTGGAGCTGCTGGACATGCAATTGCAGGGCGAGGCCCCGCAACTGCGCCTGCGGGTGCGCTGCAGCAAGGGCACCTACATCCGCACCTTGGGTGAAGACATTGGCGAAGCCCTGGGTTGCGGCGGCCACCTCATCGCGCTGCGGCGCACCGCCACCGGCCCGTTCGACGTCTCGCAATGCATCGCACTGGATGCGCTGGAAGCCTTGAGCGAAGAGGACCGGCTGGCGCGGCTGCTGCCGGTGCAGTCCCTGCTGGAAGGTCATGACCCTGTCACGCTCGGCGCCGACGATGCCGGGCGCTTTCTCAGCGGCGTGCGCCGCCGGGGCGGGTGGGCTGACAGCGCCCGCGTGGCGGTCTTCGGTCCCGTGCCCCACACGACTACCGACCCATCTTCCCTCCCATCTTCCGTGCTGCTGGGCAGTGCCCACACCCAGGCCGGGGAGTTGATCCCGGGGCGACTGCTGAGCCCCTCCGAAATACAGCAAATCCTGGAAACCTCACCGGAACTCACATCATGAGCAAACAAATCCGCAACATCGCCATCATTGCCCACGTTGACCATGGCAAGACCACCATGGTGGACCAACTGCTGCGCCAGTCGGGCACCTTCGCCGAGCACGAGAAGGTGGTCGACACGGTGATGGACAACAACGCCATCGAGCGCGAGCGCGGCATCACCATCCTGGCCAAGAACTGCGCGGTGAGCTGGGAAGGCACGCACATCAACATCGTCGACACCCCCGGCCACGCGGACTTCGGTGGTGAGGTGGAGCGCGCCCTGTCCATGGTGGACGGTGTGGTGCTGCTGATCGACGCGCAGGAAGGCCCGATGCCGCAGACGCGCTTCGTGACCAAGAAGGCGCTGGCGCTGGGCCTCAAGCCCATCGTGGTGGTCAACAAGGTGGACAAGCCGGGCGCCAATCCCGACAAGGTGATCAACGCCGCCTTCGACCTGTTCGACAAGCTGGGCGCCAACGACGAGCAGCTCGACTTCCCCGTGGTCTACGCCTCGGGCATCAACGGCTGGACCTCGCTGGTCGAGGGCGCGCCCGGCGAGCAGTGGGGCCCGGACATGTCGGCCCTGTTCAACACCGTGCTCAAGCACGTGCCGTCGCAGAAGGGTGACCCGAGCGCACCGCTGCAGCTGCAGATTTCCGCACTCGACTTCTCGACCTTCGTGGGCCGCATCGGCGTGGGCCGCGTCAGCGCCGGCATCGTCAAGCCCGGCATGGACGTGGCGGTGATGGAAGGCCCCGATGGCAAGACCATCAAGGGCCGCGTCAACCAGGTGCTGACCTTCCAGGGTCTGGACCGCGTGCAGGTGACCGAAGCCGGCCCGGGCGACATCGTGTTGATCAACGGCATTGCCGACATCGGCATCGGCGTGACCATCACCGACCCGCTCAACCCGGCGCCGCTGCCCATGCTCAAGATCGATGAGCCGACGCTGACCATGAACTTCTGCGTCAACACCAGCCCGCTGGCCGGCCGCGAAGGCAAGTACGTGACCAGCCGCCAGGTCTGGGACCGCCTGCAGAAGGAACTGCAAAGCAACGTCGCGCTGCGCGTCAAGGAAACCAGCGAAGACGGCATTTTCGAAGTGATGGGCCGGGGCGAACTGCACCTGACCATCCTGCTGGAGAACATGCGCCGCGAAGGCTACGAACTGGCCGTGTCCAAGCCGCGCGTGGTGTTCCGCGAGATCAACGGCGAGCGCCACGAGCCGATCGAAATGGTGACGGCCGACATCGAAGAGCAGCACCAGGGCGGCGTGATGCAGGCCCTGGGCGAGCGCAAGGGCGAGCTGGTGAACATGGAACCCGATGGCCGCGGCCGCGTGCGCCTGGAGTACCGCATCCCGGCCCGTGGCCTGATCGGTTTCACCAACGAGTTCCTGAACCTGACGCGCGGTTCGGGCCTGATCGCCAACATCTTCGACGGCTACGAGCCGCACAAGGGCGACATCGCCAGCCGCAAGAACGGCGTGCTGATTTCCATGGACGACGGTGAAATCTTCACCTACGCCCTGGGCAAGCTGGACGACCGCGGCCGCATGTTCGTGCGCGCCGGCGACCCGGTGTACGAAGGCATGATCGTCGGCATCCACAACCGCGACAACGACCTGGTGGTGAACGCCACGCGCACCAAGCAGCTGACCAACTTCCGCGTCAGCGGCAAGGAAGACGCGATCAAGATCACGCCGCCCATCGAGTGCACGCTGGAGTACGGCGTGGAGTTCATCGAGGACGACGAGCTGGTGGAGATCACGCCCAAGAGCATCCGCCTGCGCAAGCGCCACCTGAAGGAGCACGACCGCAAGCGCGCCAGCCGCGAAGGCTGATCGCTCCGCACAGGCCGTTGTCTCCCGGGACGCGGCCTTTTTTACGAACAGACCATGCCCTTTCGTGCCCTCAGTCGCCTGACGCACACCCAGGCGGTGTTCATGATGATCGTGGTGACCCTGATGTGGTCGATCGCGGGGGTGGTCTCGCGCCAGCTCGAATCGGCGGCGCGCTTCGAGGTCACGTTCTGGCGCAGCGCCTTCACCACGCTGTCGCTGCTGGTGATCCTGCCCTGGTGGCGCGCCGCCGACCGCGCGGCGGGGCAGATCGCCGACGACCCCGGGCAGGGAATGCTCGAGCGCCATTGGGGCGTGCTGGCGCGCTCGAAGGCGTTCTGGATCTCGGGCGTCTGCTGGAGCGTGATGTTCACCGCGTTCATGCTGGCGCTGACGTTCACCACCGTGGCCAACGTGCTCATCATCATGTCGGTGGGCCCGCTGTTCACCGCGCTGGTGGCGCGCGCGGTGCTCGGCCAGCGGCTCGCGCTGCGCACCTGGCTGGCCATCGTGGCGGCCGGCGCGGGCATCGTGTACATGTACGGCAGCCAGTTCCTGCAGGCCTTCAGCGACCCCGCCACGCAGACCGTTGGCCTGGTGGCCGGCTCGCTGGCGGCACTGTGCGTGCCGGTGGCCGCTGCCATCAACTGGACCGTGGTGCAACGCGGCCAGACCCATGGCGAAAAGATCGACCTCGTGCCCTCGGTGCTGCTGGGCGGCCTCCTGTCCTCGCTGGCGACGCTGCCCCTGGCGCTGCCATTCGAGGCCACGGGCACCGACGTGGCCTGGCTGGCCCTGCTTGGCCTGGTGCAGCTGGCCATTCCCTGCGCGCTGGCCGTTGTGTGCGCCCGTTCGCTCAAGGCGCCCGAGGTGTCGTTGCTCGCGCTGCTGGAGGTGATCTTCGGCATCCTGCTGGCGTGGGCCGGCGCGGGCGAAGTGCCCGGCCCGGAGGTGCTGACCGGCGGCTCGCTGGTCATTGGCGCGCTGGTGCTCAACGAACTGCTTGGCTGGCGTTCGCGCGCCGGCACCCCGCGTATCCAGACGGTGGACAAACAGCCACAATGATCGACTGACCCCGGAAGAACAAAGATGACTTCTCTGACACCCGAAACCCATGTTGTTGCCGAAATCCGGGGGCGCGTGGGCTGCATCACCCTGAACCGCCCCAAGGCCCTCAACGCGCTCTCGCTCGACATGCTTCGCAGCCTCACGCAGACCTTGCAGGCCTGGCGCGACGATGACGCGGTGCTCGCGGTGGTGGTGCGCGGGGTCAACAAGGAAGGCCCGTTCGGCGCGTTCTGCGCGGGCGGCGACATCCGCTTCTTCCACCAGGCCGCCCTGGCCGGTGATGCAGCGCTGGAAGACTTCTTCACCGAGGAGTACGCGCTCAACCACCTCATCCACACCTACCCCAAGCCCTACATCGCCCTGATGGACGGCATCGTGATGGGCGGTGGCATGGGCATCAGCCAGGGCGCGAGCCTGCGCATCGTCACCGAGCGCAGCAAGCTGGCCATGCCCGAAACCAACATCGGCCTGTTTCCCGACGTGGGCGGGGGCTACTTCCTGAGCCGCTGCGCGGGCCGCCTGGGCGAGTACCTGGCGCTCACGGGCCTGGTGCTGACCGGCCGCGAGGCCATCACGGCGGGCCTGGCCGATGGCTTCATCGACGCCGGCCGCTTGCCCGGCCTGTGGGCCTCGCTCGAGCGCACGCCGTTCGAAAACGGCGCGTCGGTGGAACGCTGGTGCACGAGCCACCTCAGCACCACCGCAGCGCCCGCCCCCTGGCCGGCGAAAGAGGTGGACCGGATCTTCGGCCTGCCCGATGTCCCGACGATCATCGCCGCGCTCGAAGCGACCGACAGCGACTGGGCCCGCCAGACCGCCACCACCCTGCGCCAGCGCTCGCCCTTGATGCTGCACGTGGTGCTCGACCAGATTCGACGGGCGCGCGGCATGGGCCTGGCCGACGACCTGCGCATGGAGCGCGACATGGTGCACCGCTGTTTCCACCTGCGCCCTGGCGCCGCCAGCGAAACTGTGGAAGGCATCCGCGCCCTGGCGGTGGACAAGGACCATGCGCCCCGGTGGAACCCGGCCCGCATCGAAGACGTGACGCCAGCGGAGGTCGCCGCTTTCTTCGAGAGCCCCTGGCCGGTGGACGAGCACCCGCTGCGGCGGTTGGGCTGAGGGCCGCGGCTTAGAGCTGGCGGTACACCGCCTCGGCCAGGGCCATGAGTGCGTCGCGGCTCAGCGGCCCGCTCAGGGCGTAGCCGAACCCCTGGTCCACCCAGTAGAAGCCGGGCACCGGGCCCTCCTGCGCGAAGCGGAAGGCGGTTTCGCCGCTGACCTCGGCAGGTTCCGTGGTGGGGGCGAGGGCGCCCAGGTACAAGGTGATGCGCACGCCCTGGGCGTTCTGGAACATGAACTGCGCGCGCGCGCCCACGTCGCCCGGCAGCAGGCGGCCACCGACGAGTTCGTAGCCCAAGGCATCGAGGCGCGGCACCTTGAGCGCCTTGCCGGTGCGGCGCGACAGCCATTGCACCAGGTGCTCCTGATCCACCGCGCCCACCTCCACCGGGTGCCGCTTCTCGGGGGAGTACACCGCGTGGGCGACCGATGCATCGCGCGCGAAGGCGGGCAGGGTGGCCAAGGGGGCAGAACCTGGCGCGGGCCCGCTCGGCCACTCGTGGTTCGACAAACGACCGACGCCGAAGGCCAGCACGATGCCGGCCGCCATGCCGCCCCAGCGCCACCAGCCGGACACGCGGGCCTGTGCATCGCTGGTGCGGTGCGCGGCTTCCCGCATGCCGGGCGGCACGGGTTCCTGCAGCAGGCCGGCATGCAACTGTCGGATGGCGTCGCGCTGGGTCTGCCAGTGGGCCAGGCGCTCGCGGCCGTGCGGATCGCCCTGCAGCCGTTGCAACAGCGCGTCCCGCTCGCCGCCTTGCACCTCGCCATCGAGCAGGCGATTGATCTCGGCGTCGGTCAGCGGCTGGGTGAGGGGGGTGTCCATGGTCTTGCGGGCGGTGCTATTTCAGCCGCCTCAGGTGGGGAGGAGCGTAGGCATCGGGCGGCACGCTCTGGGCCGCCGCGTTCATCAGCGCCTGCAGGCGGGTGCGGGCGCGCGAGAGCCGCGACATGACGGTGCCGATGGGGCTCCCGGTGATGCGGGCCACCTGCTCGTAGCTCATGTCCTCCAGGCTCACCAGCAGCAACACCACGCGCTGTTCTTCGGGCAGGCGCAGCAGGCAGCGCTGCAGGTCCATGGCCAGGTCCTGCGCGGCGTCGGGCGCCACCAGCTCGGCCGCCACGTCGTCCGGGTCCACCGGCAGGCCGCTGCCTTCGCGGCGTTGCACCCGGCGCAGGCCGCTGACGTGCAGGTTGTGCATGAGCGTGAAGAGCCAGGCCCGCAGATCCGTGCCGACCGTCCAGAGCCGCCACTTGGCGCAGGCCCGCTCCAGCGTGTCCTGCACCAGGTCATCGGCCGCCCAGGGGTCGCCGGTGAGCGCGCGCGCATAGCGGCGCAGACCGGGAATCTGGTCGATCAGCTCGGCGCGTCTCATGTCTCGGCGCGGCAGTGGCCGTGGTGGGCTGGAGGCGGCTCAGGGCTTGGCCACGCGCCAGACGTTGTTGAAGCCGTCACCGGTCTTGTCGCCGGGCTTGGTGTCCTTGGCCCAGTAGTACAGCGGCTTGCCCTTCAGGGCCCACTGCTTCTGGCCGTCGTCGCGCGTGATGACGGTGTAGTCGCCGTTGCCCTTGTCGTTCCCACCGGCCATCAGCGGCGGCCAGTTGGTGGCGCAAGGCCCGTTGCAGACCGACTTGCCACTGCCCGCCACGTCGCGGTCGAAGGTGTAGAGGGTCATGCGATTGGGGCCGACCAGCACGCCATCGCTGGTCATGGCAGGGGCCGGGGCGGACGACATCGAGGCGCAGCCACCCAGCAGGGCCGCTGCCAGGGTCAGGGGAATCAGGAATTTCATGGCGTTCTCCGTTGAAGGTATGGGCAGACAGGCTCTGCACAGGGATGAACGCCGGCTGTGGCGGGTTTATTCCCGCGCCACGAAAAAACCTCAGCGGCTGCGCGACTTCATCGCACGCTCGACCTCGCGCTTGCCTTCGCGGTCCTTGATGGTGTCGCGTTTGTCGTGTTCGGCCTTGCCCCTGCCCAGCGCGATCTCGCATTTCACCTTGCCGGTCTTCCAGTGCAGGTTCAACGGCACCAGGGCATAGCCCTTCTGTTCGACCTTGCCGACAAGGCGGCGGATCTGCTCCTTGTGCAGCAGCAGCTTCTTGGTCCGCACCGAGTCCGGGCTCACGTGGGAGGAGGCGGTGTGCAGCGGGTTGATCTGGCAGCCGATGAGGAACATCTCGCCCTCGCGGATCACCACATACCCGTCGGTGAGCTGCACCTTGCCCTCGCGCAGGGCCTTGACCTCCCAGCCTTCCAGCACCATGCCCGCTTCGAAGCGTTCTTCGATCGCGTAGTTGAAGAGCGCCTTGCGGTTCTCGGCGATGCGGCTGTCAACGCCTTTGGTGGAAGATTCTTTGCTGCTTTTGGTGGACATGAAGCGGAAGGTGCGGCCGTTTCAGGCCAATACAATGAGTTGGATTGTATGAAAACCATTCACAAGTCCGTTTTGCTCTGGCACAGCGCACACGAAATGTTCGCGCTGGTCACCGACATCGAGCGTTACCCCCAGTTCCTGCCCTGGTGCGATCAGGGCCAGGTGCTGGAAAAAAACGAAGCGGGCATGGTGGCCTGCGTGGGCATCGCCATCAGCGGCCTGCGCCAGAGCTTCACCACCCGCAACACGCACGAGGCCGACCGCAAGGTGCACATGGAGCTGGTGGACGGGCCGTTCTCCCAGCTCGATGGTGTGTGGGAGTTCACCCCTCTGGGTGAGGGTGACCAGCGTGCCTGCAAGGTCGATTTCAAGCTGAGCTACGGCTTCGCCAGTTCGGCCCTGGCGGCCCTGGTCGGCCCGGTGTTCGACAAGATCGCCGGCAGCCTGGTGGACGCTTTCGTGAAGCGGGCCGACCAGGTATACGGCGCGGACTGATCACCACCCCATGAAGATCACACTGATGCACGCTCCGGCGCCCCGCGAGGTGGTGGAAGAGGTGCTCGACGTGCCCGAGGGGTGCACGCTGCGCCAGGCACTCGATCAGGCGGGTTGGCTGCAGCGCTTTCCCGACATCGAGGCCGAACCGCTGGCGCTCGGCATCTGGGGGCGCAAGGCCGGTTGGGACCGGTTGTTGCGCGAGGGCGATCGGGTGGAGGTGGTGCGTGGGTTGCGGGTGGACCCGAAGGTGGCGCGCCGCGAACGCTTCATGGGGCAGGGCGCGCGCTCCACGGGGCTTTTCGCCCGCCGGCGCCCGGGGTCGAAGGCCGGTTACTGAGGGCCGGACTTGGGCATCGGCCCGCAGTTGCCGCGCATCACGTCATCCAGCCGCTTGGCCTCGGCGGTGCGGGCCTTGTCGTCCATGATCTCGCGCTCGCCCTTGGCATTGGTGGTGGCCAGGCGCACACCGGAATCCAGGGTGGCCTTGGCCTGTTTGGCGCGGTTGCAGCTCTCGGTGCGCGCCTGCGCGACGCGCTGCTCCTCGGCCTTCTGGCGAGCGGCCTCGGTCTGTTCGGTCTGTTTCTTCTTGGCCTCGAGTTCCTTGTCGACCGTGGGCAGTTGAGGGGCGGCCGCCTGAGGCGCCGCACCCGCAGGGGACGCTGCGCCGGTCTCGGTGCTGGCGGGCGCAACCGCGGCCGGCGCGGGCATCGGGGCGCTGCCGCCGCCGGGGCGCTTGAGGATGTTCTTGTCGGGCACGCTGGCGGGGGGCGCGGTGTCGCTGAACACCTTGCGATCACCTTCCTTCCAGACCCATTGCGCGGAGGCGATCGAGCAGGCCAGCAGCAGGAATCCCGCCGCCAGAGGGGCTCGCCAGGACGGCTTCGAAGGGCGTTTTTGAGGCATTGGCGGAGTTTAGCGGCGGGCCCCTGCGCGCATGGTGGCATCTGCGGTTTTATCGGCCACAAGCCGCAGGAGCGGTAGCTTTTCGAGCCTGAGCGGTACCCGGGGTGGGACGGGGTGTGCGGGTTTGCCCGAAGGTCGGCCGGCTACAATCGACGCTTTTGGAGCTTTACCCATGCGCCTCCTCGGCAAAGCGCTCACCTTCGACGACGTGTTGCTGGTGCCAGCGTACTCCCAGGTCCTGCCCAAGGACGCCTCGCTTGCCACCCAGTTCTCCCGCAACATCCAGCTGAACCTGCCCCTGGTCTCCGCGGCCATGGACACCGTCACCGAAGCCCGTCTGGCGATCGCGATCGCCCAGGAAGGCGGCATCGGCATCGTGCACAAGAACCTCACGGCGCAGGAGCAGGCGGCCCACGTGGCCAAGGTCAAGCGCTACGAGTCGGGCGTGCTGCGCGACCCGGTGGTGATTTCTCCCCAGACCACGATCCGCCAGGTCATGAAGCTCTCGGACGACCTGGGCGTCTCCGGCTTCCCGGTGGTCGACGCCGGCAAGGTGGTGGGCATCGTCACCGGCCGCGACCTGCGCTTCGAGACCCGCTACGACCTGCCGGTGAGCGAGATCATGACGCCGCGCGAGCGCCTGGTCACCATGCCCGACGGCACCACGCCCGCCGAGGCCAAGAAGCTGCTCAACAAGCACAAGCTGGAACGCCTGCTGCTGGTGAACGACGCCTTCGAGCTCAAGGGCCTGATCACGGTGAAGGACATCACCAAGCAGCTCAACTTCCCCAACGCCGCGCGCGACGCCGCCGGCCGCCTGCGCGTGGGCGCGGCGGTGGGCGTGGGCGAGGGCACCGAGGAACGTGTGGAAGCGCTGGTCAAGGCCGGCGTGGACGCCATCGTGGTCGACACCGCCCACGGCCACAGCAAGGGCGTGCTCGACCGCGTGCGCTGGGTCAAGCAGAACTACCCGCAGATCGACGTGATCGGCGGCAACATCGCCACCGGCGCCGCCGCGCTGGCCCTGGTGGAAGCCGGTGCCGACGCGGTCAAGGTCGGCATCGGCCCGGGCTCGATCTGCACCACCCGCATCGTGGCCGGCGTGGGCGTGCCGCAGATCATGGCGATCGACAACGTGGCCACCGCGCTGCGGGGCACCGGCGTGCCGATGATCGCCGACGGCGGCATCCGCTACAGCGGCGACATCGCCAAGGCCATCGCGGCCGGCGCCAACACCGTGATGATGGGCGGCATGTTCGCCGGCACCGAAGAGGCGCCGGGCGAGATCGTGCTGTACCAGGGCCGCAGCTACAAGAGCTACCGCGGCATGGGCTCGATCGGCGCCATGCAGCAGGGCAGCGCCGACCGCTACTTCCAGGAAAGCAGCACCGGCAACCCCAATGCCGACAAGCTGGTGCCCGAGGGCATCGAAGGCCGTGTGCCCTACAAGGGCTCGGTGGTCTCCATCATCTTCCAGATGGCCGGCGGCCTGCGCGCGGCCATGGGCTACTGCGGTTGCCCGAGCATCGAGGACATGCGCGACAAGGCCGAATTCGTCGAGATCACCTCGGCCGGCATCCGCGAAAGCCACGTGCACGACGTGCAGATCACCAAGGAAGCCCCGAACTACCGGGCTGAATGAGTTCCCCCCGCGCCGCCTGCGGCGTCACCCCCCGGGGGGCGGCACCAGCGGCCCGGCAAAGCCGGTTCCGCGGTGCCCCTGGACGGGGTGGCCGCTTGCTCAACGGGTCGTCCTTCGGGGCGACCTTTGTTTTTTTCTGAAGTCCCCCGTCAAGCCATGCAGCACCAGAAAATCCTCATCCTAGATTTCGGTTCCCAGGTCACCCAGCTGATTGCCCGCCGCGTGCGCGAAGCCCACGTGTACTGCGAAGTGCACCCCTGCGACGTCAGCAGCGAGTGGGTGCGCGAGTTCGCCGCCGACGGCCAGCTCAAGGGCGTGATCCTCTCCGGCAGCCACGCCAGCGTGTACGAGGTGGACGACAAGGCGCCCGAGGCGGTGTACGAGCTGGGCATTCCCGTGCTGGGCATCTGCTATGGCATGCAGACCATGGCGCAGCAGCTGGGTGGCAAGGTGGAAGGCTCGCACACGCGCGAGTTCGGCTACGCCGAAGTGCGCGCCCGGGGCCACACGGCGCTGCTCAAGAACATCGCCGACTTCACCACCCCCGAAGGCCACGGCATGCTCAAGGTGTGGATGAGCCACGGCGACAAGGTCACCGAGCTGCCCCCGGGCTTCAAGCTCATGGCCAGCACGGCGAGCTGCCCGATCGCCGGCATGGCCGACGAGGAGCGCCGCTTCTACGCGGTGCAGTTCCACCCCGAGGTCACGCACACCGTGCAGGGCCGGGCGCTGCTGGAGCGCTTCGTGCTCGAGATCTGCGGCACCAACCCCGACTGGGTGATGCGCGATCACATCGCCGAGGCGGTGGAGAAGATCCGCCAGCAGGTGGGCGATGAAGAGGTCATTCTGGGCCTGTCCGGCGGGGTCGATTCCTCGGTGGCGGCCGCCCTGATCCACCGCGCCATCGGCGACCAGCTCACCTGCGTCTTCGTCGACCACGGCCTGTTGCGCCTGAACGAAGGCGACATGGTGATGGACATGTTCGTCGGCAAGCTGCACGCCAAGGTGATCCGGGTGGACGCGGCCGACCAGTTCCTCGGCCACCTCGCCGGCGTGAGCGACCCGGAGGCCAAGCGCAAGATCATCGGCCGCGAATTCGTCGAGGTGTTCAAGGCGGAAGCCGCCAAACTCATTTCAAGTGGTGCTTCAACAAAAGGCGCCAAGTGGTTGGCACAAGGCACTATTTACCCGGATGTGATCGAATCCGGCGGGGCCAAGAGCAAGAAGGCCGTGACCATCAAGAGCCACCACAACGTGGGTGGCCTGCCCGAGCAACTGGGCCTGAAACTGCTCGAACCCCTGCGCGACCTGTTCAAGGACGAGGTGCGCGAATTGGGCGTGGCGCTGGGCCTGCCGCACGACATGGTCTACCGCCACCCGTTCCCGGGGCCGGGCCTGGGCGTGCGCATCCTGGGCGAGGTCAAGAAGGACTACGCCGACCTGCTGCGCCGGGCCGACGCCATCTTCATCGAGGAACTGCGCTCCACCGTCGACCCGCACAGCGGCAAGACCTGGTACGAACTCACCAGCCAGGCCTTCACCGTGTTCCTGCCGGTCAAGAGCGTGGGCGTGATGGGCGATGGCCGCACCTACGACTACGTGGTGGCGCTGCGCGCGGTGCAGACCAGCGACTTCATGACCGCCGACTGGGCCGAGCTGCCCTATGCGCTGCTCAAGAAGGTCAGCGGCCGCATCATCAACGAGGTGCGCGGCATCAACCGCGTGACCTACGACGTGAGCTCCAAACCGCCAGCGACCATCGAGTGGGAGTAAGCGTCGTCGCCAACGCCGCCCCCGAATGGAGGCGGCGATGCGACGCCTGGGTGCTCAGGCCGACACCCCATCGAGGCTCAGGGACTCGAGGGCTTCCTTCTCGATGTCGTGGTCGTAGAGCGATTTGCGCAGCGTGGCGGAGTTCGCGATCTCCCGATCGCGCTGGCCGAGGTCCGCGTACTTGGAGTCGTAGCGCATGCCGTTCTTGCGGGCTTCCGCCTGCACCATGGACGTGCGCGGGCGGCGCAGCGCCTCGTAGCGCCTGAGCGCGTCCTCCACGGAGCGGCCTTCGGCGCAGGTCTGCAGCAGAACGGCCAAGGCCGTGCCGTCTTCGATGGCCTGGTTCGCGCCCTGGCCCAGGTGGGGCAGCATGGGGTGGGCGGCATCGCCCAGCAGTGCCAGGCGTCCGTTCACCCATTGTCCCAGCGGCTTGCGGTCGTAGAGGCCCCACCAGAAACACGTTTCCACCTTGTCCAGCAGGCCGGTCACGCGGGGATCCCAGCCGGTGAACGAGGCCGCGAGTTCGTCGCGGTCGCCGATGGCGGACCAGGACTCGGCGGTCTCGCTGGTCGTCGGCACGAAGCCGACGTAGTTCACCAGTTCGCCACCTCGGACGGGAAACACCATGAAGTGCTTGCCATCGCCCATCCAGACCTGGTGCGCCTCGCGCCGCCACTCGGGGAGCTTGTCCGCGGAGATCAGGCCCCGGTACGCCCGGAAGCCGGCGTACTCGGGGGCGGACGGCTCGACGACGTGCTTCTGCAAGACCGAGTTGATGCCGTCGGCAGCGATCACCACATCGGCGTTCGCCACATGGCCGTTCTCGAAGACCAGGCGGGCGCCGTGCTCGTCCTGGCTGAAGTCGACGCACCGATGGCCGGTGTGGATCGAGCTGGGTGGGAGCGCGTCGGCCAGCGCCTTCAGGATGTCGGCCCTGTGCATGCCGTACATGCCGCTCCAGCCACTGGAGTCGGTGGTCAGGATCTTGCCCACGACCGTGCCGTCCATGCGGTAGTACTCGGACCCGGCGCCGACCTTGGCGCCCACGCGGGCGAGGGCATCGCCCAGGCCCATGCGCTCCAGTTGCCTCAGGCTGTTGGGGTAGACGAAGATGCCCGCACCGACCTCACGCAACACGCCCGACTGTTCGTACACCGCGACGCTGATCCCCCGATGGCGCAACGCGACCGCGGCGGCGAGACCGCCGATGCCACCGCCCACGATGGCCACATGAATACCCTTTGACATCACAACCGCTTTCATTTGGTGTTCTTGGAAGCCGGGCCGAGCAACTCGCTGACGGCCCGGTATTCGTTGGTGATTTCTTCGGAAAGGGCCCTGGCGGAGCCCCATTCCTGCACGATCCCCGCCGGCAGCAGTTGCGCCGAGATGCTGGCGTTGCGGGCGACCTCTTCCAGGGCGGGGACGATCTTGTCGAGCACGTCCTTGGGAACGCCGGCGGGCATGAAGAAGCCGAACCACACGCCCAGAAGATCGGCCTTGTAGCCCGCCTGGCGCAGCGTGGGCACGTTGGGGAACTCGGGGAAGGGCGAAGAGATGGCCAGGGCGCGCAACGCGCCGGTGCGCATGTGGGCGCTGACCGCCCCCAGCGCGAGAACGACGGCATCGATGTGGCCGCCGAGCAGGTCGGTGACGGCGGGTGCCGCGCCCTTGTAGTTCACGGAGCTCAACGAGGCGCCGGTGGCCGCGTTCATCAACTGCACGGTGATTTCGCCGACGGAGCCGGGACCGGCGTTGCCGATGCGGATGCCGTGGGCGCTCTTGGGCGCCTGCTCGATCATTTCCTTCACGGTCTTGAAGGGCGCGTCCTTGTAGGTCACCAGCACCGAAGGGCTGCGGGTGGTCAAGGCCAGAGGCACGAGGTCCTTCAAGGGATCGTAGTTGGCGGCATCCGGTTCGATCACGCGCCGGATGGTCAGCGGGCTGTTCTGCGCGTAGAGCAGGGTGTAGCCGTCCTTGGGCGCGCGGATCACGGATTGGGTGCCCAGGGAGCCACCGGCACCGGGGCGGTTCGCCACCGTCACGGCGGTGCCCAGCAACCTCGAAAGCTCCTGCCCCATCAGGCGCGCGGCCCGGTCCGCCGCATCGCCCGCGGCCAGCGGCGTCACCAGGTTGATGGGCATGCGGGGATAGTCGTTCGCACGCGCGAGGAGGGGAACCGCCAGCAGCGGTGCGATGCCTAGAAGTTGTCGTCTCTTGATCATGGTTGGGCGCTCTGAAAGTTGGGGGAGCCTGCCCTGTGCCCACCGGGTCGGGCGAGGCATCGGAACAGCCAGCGAATTCTGTCGACAGGGCCGTTCTGAAGCAATCCAGTTTTGCGCATTGCGCAATAATGCGCCCATGACCGACGCCCAACGATCGCACCCGCGCGATTTCATCGCGTCCCTGGAGAAGGGGCTGAAGGTCCTGCTCTGCTTCGAGCGCAAGCACGCCAAGCTGAACCTGTCCGAAGTGGCGCGCCTGACGGGTTACACACCGGCCACGGCGCGCCGGCTTCTGCTGACGCTGCACGAACTCGACTACCTGCACAGCGATGGCAAACGCTTCTGGGTGGCGCCGCGCACCTTGCTGCTGGCCAGGTCGTACCTCATGTCGAGACCGGCGCCCCAGGTGGCGCAACCGGTGCTCGACAAGCTGGCCGATCGCACGCGCCAGTCCGCCTCGCTGGGCTTGCTGCTGGACCACGAGGTCCTCATCATTGCCAGGTCCACGGGCCGGCGCACGCTGTCGACCGGGCTGGGCATCGGGTCGCGCCTGCCGGCTTTCTGCTCCGCGCTGGGCCGGGCGGTGCTGTCGACGCTGCCCCGCGAGGAGGTGGTGAGCTACCTCGCGACCACCCCCCTGGACCCCTGGACGCCGAAGACGGTGCAGGACATCGCCTCCGCGACGGGCCAGGTGGAGCATTGCCGGACCTTCGGATGGGCCGAGTGCGACGAAGAGCTGGAGCTGGGCGTGCGCTCCATCGCGGTGCCGATCTCCAGCATCTCGGACAAGACAATCGCCGCGGTGAGCCTGTCGGTGCGCGCGGAGCGGATGTCGATGGAAGCCTTTCGGGCCGCGCACCTGGCCGCGATCCGGGAAGCCAGGGACGAGCTGAGGGCGACAGTGACCTTCGATTGAGCCCGGCGCCGTCAGGGCGCCGTCAAACGGTCCAGCAGGCGGTCGAGGGCCAGCCGGTAGTCCGCCTGCAGGGCCAGGGCCCGCTTCGGATCGCCGTGGGCCGAGGCCAGGGCCAGGCCGCTGCCGTGGGCATGGTCCACCAGCACGTCGCGCCACAGGTCGGGCTCGGCCGTGATCTGCGCCAGCAGCAGGCCCAGGCGATCGGTGATCTGGTGCGTCACCCCGGCGAAGGCCTCCGGCGTGGCGAAGATGGCCAGCGTCAGTTGCGGATGGCGGCCCACGGCGCCGTGGTAGCGGGTCAGGATCGCCTGCAGCTCTGCCCGAGGGGCGTCCAGCCCTGGCGCACCCTCCAGCACCTCGGCATACACGCGATCCGACAGCGCCCGCAGCAGCCCGGCATGGTTCTCCACGTGGTGGTAGAGGCTCATCGGCGTGACGCCCAGCCGCGTGGCCAGGGCGCGCATCGTCAAGCCTTGCCCACCGCTTTCATCCAGCAGCGCCAGCGCCGCCGTCAGGATGTCGTCGCGGGCCACCCCCGTCCCCTGGGCTGGGCGTCCCCGTGGTCGGTTCACGGGGCGAGCCGGTAGGTGGATTGCACCAGGCCGGAAGGAAAGCTGCGGCTGGCCACCAGGCGCCAGGCCACGTCCTGTGCCAACGCGCCGAACAGCGGCCTTCCCGACCCGATCAGCACAGGGACCGTGGTGACCACCATGTCGGCGATCAAACCCTCGCGCAGGAAGGACTGCACCACCTGCCCTCCATCCACATAGACCCGGCGCACGTTCTGTTCGGCCAGGTGCTTCATCGCGTCCCGGGGCGCGAGGCTGGAGAAGCGGACCTTGCCCTTCAGCGCTTCGGGCACGGGCGCGTCGGCCAACTGCCTGGAGAGCACCATCACGGGCCGGTCGTAGGGCCAGGTGTCGAAGCTCAGTGCCTTTTCGAAGCTGCCCCGGCCCATCACGATCGCCTCCTTGTCGGCGATGAACGCGGTGTAGCCGTGGTCCTCGGCGGGATCGTCGCGTTGCAGCAGCCAGTCGATGTCGCCGTCCTGGCGCGCGATGAAGCCGTCCAGGCTGGTGGCGATGAAAACGTGTGCGGTGGTCATTCGGTGTCCTTATTTATACGTCGTATATTATTGTCTGGACACGGATCGAACACAAGGCACACCCTTACCGGTCTGGGCCCACCCCCGTCAGGTGACCGACGTCCACGATGTACATCTGCCGGCCTTCCCCGTGCACCGAGTCGATGCAGACCTGGCGGCCGTCCCGGCTCCAGCGCGGATGCAGGTCGCAGCGGTTCTCCTTGCTCAGGGCCGGGTCCGCGTGGAACGAGCCCAGGTCGTGGCGGGCGCCCGTCCGCATGTCGTAGAGGAACAGGATCCGCTCGTGCGTGCGCGCGTCCGGGTAGGTGTCGCTCAACAACCAGCGGTCGTCCACCGGCGAGAAGGTCATGTGGCCGTTCTCCGTCAGCACGTGGCGCCCGACCACCTGCACCGCGCCGCCCTCGGCGTCGTCGTACAGGTGGTAGTGAATCTCGCCGGCATGCGGCCCCCACACGATGACCTGGCGGTCGTTGCGCCACAGCGGGTGCGAGATCTGGTACTCGGACTTCTCGTAGTCGAAGGTGCCCACGGCGCTGGGGTCGAAGGCCTCGTCCAGTTGCGGCAGCGGGTGGTCCGAGCATTCCAGCAGCCGCATGCCGCTGCCGTCGGGGTTCATGGTGATCAGGCGGTGGAGGAAGCAGGTCTCGTCCTTGATCCGCTCGGTCCAGCGGTGCAGGAAGAGCACGCGCGTGGACGAGGGATTGACCTCGATGTGGCTGACCCAGTGGATGGCCTTGTCCATCGATGGCTTCGGATGGAAGTCGCGCAGCTGCCGGTAGCTCACCAGCAGGCGCGATTCGCCCGTCGCCAGATCCATGCGGTGGATGCCATCCTCGGCCGGAGCCCGTGGCAGGTCGAAGGGGGCGCCCGGCTCGCTGTAGCCGATGGTCTCGTGGGTGAGGTAGAGCCGGCGGTAGTCCACGCACAGGGCGTAGCGGCTGTCCGGCGCCACGACGTAGACCGGCAGCGGCAGGCTGCGCCGCTCGCCGGTGTCGGCATCGAGGATGACCGCGCCGAAGTGGGGGTAGCGGGCCTCGGCCTCGGTGGTCCTCACGTTGTAGATCAGCTGGCGCCCGCCCAGGCCATCCAGCCATTGCAGCTGGCTGCCCATCTGCCAGTTCCAGGCGCGGGTGCGATCGAGCTCGCGGAATCGCGCCCCCTCCTGCAGATCGAAATAGCCGATCCCGGCCTCCAGCGTGGGCGTGAGCGGTGCGTCCTTGAACGGCACCTGCTGCGCCAGCAGGTAGCGGCCGCCGCGGTGCCAGTTGCTCTTGTTGTAGTAGCCGAAAAAGTAATGCTGATCGGTCGATCCGACCCGGCGCACCGCGCAGGGTGCCTGCGGATGGCTCGTCATTCTGCCACCAGCTTCGCTTTGTCGATGATGCCGTCCCAGCGCTGTTTTTCGGCCGCGACGAAGCGGGTGGCCGCCTCGCGGGTGTTGGCCACGGGCGTCATGCCTTGCGCGGCCAGCGCCTGCGTGAACGCCGGCGAGGAGACGATGGCCCGGATGTCGTTGCTCAGCCTGTTCGCCAGCGCATCCGGCACCTGGGCACCGACGGCCACCGTGGTCCAGGAGGTCGCGAGAAACCCCGGGATGGCGGCTTCCGCCACGGTGGGCACGTCGGGCAGGGCCGGGGAACGGGTCTTGCCCGTGACGGCCAGCGCCTTCAGCCGGCCGTTGCGCACATGGGCCAGCACGGTGGGCGGGTTTTCGAACATGAGCTGGATCTGCCCGCCCATCAGGTCGTTCAACGCGGCGGAACTCCCCTTGTAGGCGACGTGGGTCATGGGCACCTCGGCCGAGGCCTTGAACAGCTCGCCGATCATGTGCACGGACGACCCCACGCCCGCTGAGCCGAAGTTGAGCGCGTCGGGCGACTTGCGGCCCAGGGCGATCAGCGACTTCAGGTCCGTCACGGCCAGCGCTTCATTGGCCACCACCACATGCGGCATTTCCGCCAGGATGGTCAGCACCTTGAAGTCGGTGGCGGGGTTGTAGGGCAGCTTCCTGTACACGCCATAGGTGGCATGCAGGCCAATGGAGCCGAGCATCAGCGTGTAGCCATCGGGGGGCGCGTCAACCACCGCCTTGCCGCCGATGTGCCCGCCGGCGCCGGGCCGGTTTTCCACGACCACGGACTGCTTGTAGAGCTTGCCAAGGTGGTCGGCGAGCAGCCGCCCCTGCACGTCGGAACTGCCGCCGGCCGTGAACGGCACGATGATGCGGATGGGGCGGTTCGGGAAGTCCTGTGCCCCGGCGGTGCCGGCCAGCGGGCCGAGGGCCAGGGCCGCCAGGCCGGCGGCGGCGAGGGTGCGGCGGGGGATGCGGGTGGTCATGGGTGGTGCTCCTGTGAGGGCCCTCGGGGTGGGGCCTGGGAGAAAGTCTAGGGATCGGGCATCATTCCGAATAATTCATTCTTGCGAGCACCCTATGCGCTGTGGGTATAGGGTGGATCTGACGCTCCGCCATGCCAAGACCCCTCAATTTCCGCGAAATCGAAGCCTTCCGCGCCGTCATGCAGACCGGCACCACCACGGCCGCGGCCGCCGTGCTCAACACCACCCAGCCTTCGGTCAGCCGCCTGTTGTCCCAGGTCGGCATGGCCACCGGCCTCAAGCTGTTCGACCACACCAAGGGCCGGCTGGTGCCCACCAAGGAGGCGAGGGAGCTGTTCGACTTCGTGCAGCGTCAGTTCCTGGGCCTGGACCGGGTGGAGCAGCATGTGGCCCAGCTGCGCAAGTCCGGCTCCGGTTCGCTGCGCATCGGCTGCACGCCCGCGCTGGGCCTCAGCGTCCTGCCGCGCGTCATCGGCGAGTTCTGCCGGCGCCACCCGCACGCGCATGTGGACCTGCAGACCACCAGCGCCCACCAGCTGCGCGAGGGCTTGCTGCACGGGAACTTCGACGCCGTGCTGTCCACGGCCGCCCAGGCCCATCCCGAGCTGGACGGCACCGTGCTGCACCAGGCCCCGATGGTGTGCGTGATGCCGCCGGGCCATGCGCTGGCCCAGCGGCCGCGCGTGCATGTGCGCGACCTGAAAGGGCAATCCTTGCTCACCCTGAACGCCGACGACGAATCGCAGGTCCAGGTCCAGCGCCTGCTGCAGGCGCACGGGGTGGACGTCGCCGCGCGGGTGGCCACCAGCTACTCGTTCACCATCTGCCTGATGGCCGCCGAGGGGGCGGGCATCGGCATCGTGAACCCCTATGTGGCTTCGGTGTTCGCGCGGGACTTGCACGTGGCGCCCCTCGCGCCGCGTTGCCCTGTGCAGGTGCTCATGGCTTACCCGCAGCACGTCAGCCGCTCTCGGATGACCGAAGAGTTCACGGGCCTGATGGTGGCCGATCTGCAGAAATTTCCTCGCGGTTGACGCCGCCGCGGCCTCAGGCCGAGTCGCGCAGCACGAGTTCGAAAGGCAATTCGACATTGCGGCCCCCCTCGGCCGCCTCGGCACCGTTCAGCCGGCCGATGAGCAGCTCGGCCGCCATGCGGCCGATCGACAGCTCGGATCGGCGCACCGTGGTCAAGGGCGGCTGCAGCAACTGGGCGGCGGGAATGTCATCGAAGCCCGCCACGGCCACGTCCTCGGGAATGCGCCGCCCCGCCGCGCGCAGGGCCGACATGGCGCCGATGGCCAGCAGGTCGTTGGCGGCGAAGACGGCGCTGCAGCGGAAGTCGCCGCCTGCCAGTTCGGCCACCATCGCGCGCGCACCGGCGGCCTGGGTGAAGTCGTCGGCGGCGATGATGCGGGCCGTCAGCCCCGCCTGCCGCATGGCGGCCCGAAAGCCGCGCTGCCGCTGCGCGCCCGGGCCCAGCGGGGCGGACAGCAGGGCGATGCGCCGGTGGCCCTTGTCGATCAGGGTCTGCGTCATGGCCTGCGCCGCCGCCGCGTTGTTGATATAGAGCTTGTCGATGGTGCGCGATGGCTTGTGCGCCTGGCTTTCGATCTGCACCACGGCCAGGCGTCCCCGCGTGGCCTTCAGCAGCTCGGTTTCCTGCACGTGGAAGAACACCGCCATCACGCCGTCCACATGCCCCTGCGACAGCCATTGCAGCGCCCGCTGCTCGCGCTCGGGCGTGCCGTCGGTGTCGAAGATCATGGTGTCGTAGCCCGCCGCGTCGGCGGCGGACTGGAAGCCGCGGATCAGGGCCGGATAGGTCGGGTTCGTGATGTCGGGAACGATGCAGGCCAGCGTGCGCGTGCGCGCGGACTGCAGGTTGCGGGCCATGCGGTTGGGCACGTAGCCGAGCCGCCTGGCCGCTTCCTGGATGCGTTCGCGCGCCTCCGCCGACACAGTGGACGGCTCCACGCCGTTGAGCACCAGGGACACGGAGGTTTGCGACAGGCCGGTGGCCTGCGCAATGTCGCGCTGCGTCGGCCGTTTCTGGGGAGCCGCAGGCGCTGACGGGCCGTTCTTGGGCTTCTTCATGTTGGGTTGCCATCCATAATGCTTGTAGCCATTTTTGCACGCCATTCCCCATGAACCTTTCGCGCCGCGCATTCGCTCTTTCGGGCATGGGGGCGGCTTCGCTCGCCGCGATGCCGCACGGGGTGGCCCAGGCGCGCGCGCACCCGCTCACCGTGCTGGTGGCGCAACCCGCCGGCGGCGTGACCGATGCCTTCGCCCGCGCCGTGGCCCCCGCGCTGGGCCGGGGGCTCGGGCGCGCCGCGGTGGTGGAGAACGTCACCGGCGCCAGTGGCTCCATCGCCGCCAACCGCCTGCTGGCGGCCGCGCACGACGGCTCCACGCTCTTCATCGGGTCGCCCTCCGAGACCGTGCTGGCGCCGCTCACGCTGCGCGCCGTCCGCTACAAGCCCACGGACTTTCGCCTGCTGGGCCTGGTCAACGATTCGCCGCTGGCGCTGTACGCGCGCACCGACCTGCCGGCCAACAACCTGGACGAGCTCGTGGCCCTGGCGCGCCAGGGTGGCGAGCGGCCCATGAGCTATGGCAGCACGGGGCAGGGCTCGCTGTTCCACCTCGTGACGGAGCGGCTGTTGTCCAGCGCCGGCATCCAGGCCACGCACGTGCCTTACCGCGGCGGCATGCCCATGCTGGCCGATCTGCGCAGCGGCGCCATCGATTTCACGGTGCTGCCCGTGGACGCCTTGCTGGGCAGCCTGGTGGCCGATGGCCGCATGAAGGTGCTGGGTGTGTTGTCCGCGCAGCGGCTGGACCGGTTCCCCACCGCCGCGACCTTCGACGAAAGCCGGCTGGCGCCCGACGTGGGCCACCCCAGCATCTGGGTGGGCGTGCTCGTGCCCGCCGCGATGGATGAAGACCTCAGCGCGCGCCTGCACCGCGTCGTCGTGGAGGCGCTGGGCAGCGCGGACGTGGGCCAGGCCGTGCAGGCCGTCGGCGGGCGTGTGCCACCCCGCATGTCGCTGCCGGAGGCCGCGCGCTTCTACGCGGCCGACACCGTGAAGCTGCAGGCCCTGGCCCAGGCCGCGCGCGTGAAGCCCCTGTAAACGTCGAACCCGTTTCAACGGGCGGCGCACCGATCGCCGGGCAATCGGTTGAAGCCCAGACATAATACGTATTACAATCCCGGCCGACCCTGTCTCTCGCAGGGCAGGGAGGGTTTCGCTTCATGAACCACCGGGCTTCGCCTTGAGCACCGTCTCGCCAGAACTGCCGATCTCCGAGCCGACGCAGCGCGTGCATCCCACGGTGCGCCTGGACTACGGCCTGCGCATCGGCGGGCATGGCTTCTGTGCCGCCGTGGCGCTGTCGGTGCTGCAGCTGCGGCCCATCGCCGCCGGCACCCTCGCGCTGATCTGCACCATTGCCGTGCTGTGGCCGCACCTGGCGTATGCGATCGCCAGCCGCTCGCGCGACAGCAAGGGCGCCGAGCAGCGCAACCTGCTGGTGGACAGCTTCCTGATGGGTGTGTTCACCTTGCTCACCGGCCTCGATCTGTGGATCGGCGTGGTCTCGTTCACCGCCATCAACGCGGCCAACCTGAGCATCGGCGGGCTGCGCCTGGGGCTGATGGGCGCCGGGTGCTTCGTGCTCGGCGTGCTGGTGGCGGGGGCGGGCGCGGGCTTCGAGGTGCTGCCGGTGTCGCTGCTGGCGCAGGCCATGACGGCGCTGGCCGTGGTGGCCTACACCGCCGCGTTCGGCCTGGCCTCCCACTTCCAGACGCGCCAGGCCATCGGCGCCAAGCGCGAGCTTCGCGCGCGCAACGAGGTCATCGAGCAACAGAAGCGGGACCTGGAGCAGTCGCGGCTGGCGGCCGAGCAGGCGAGGGAGCAGGCCGAAGCCGCCAACCTCACCAAGAGCGCGTTCCTGGCGAACATGAGCCACGAGCTGCGCACGCCGCTCAACGCCGTCATCGGCTACACCGAGATGCTGGAGGAAGACTTCTCCGACCGGGGTGAACTCGACGCCGAGCTCGCCGACCTGGGCCGCATCAAGGGCGCCGCGCGGCACCTGCTGCAGATGATCAACGACGTGCTCGACCTCTCGAAGATCGAGGCCGGCAAGATCGAACTGCACGTCGAGTCCTTCGAGCTGGCCGAGCTGCTGGACCAGGTGGTCTCGACCACCCAGCCCTTGCTGGCCACCAACCGCAACACCTTGCAGGTGCATTGCGCGCAGGGCCTGGGCCGCATGCAGTCCGACCTGACCAAGCTGCGGCAGGTGCTGATCAACCTGGTGTCGAACGCGGCCAAGTTCACCCAGGACGGCCGCATCCTCATCGAAACCACCCGCGGGCTGGACGAAGAGGGCGGCGCCCTGGTGGTGTTCGAGGTCCGGGACACCGGCATCGGCATGACCCCCTCGCAACTGGGCCGCCTGTTCCAGCCCTTCGTGCAGGCCGATGCCGAGACCACGCGCAAGTACGGCGGCACCGGCCTGGGCCTGGCCATCAGCCGCCGCCTGTGCCGGCTGATGGGGGGCGACGTGACCGCCACCAGCACGCCGGGCGAGGGCAGCCTGTTCCGCGCGACCGTGGTCGCCCGCCTGCCTCTGGCCGAAACCTCCGCCACGGATTGACCCACAAGCACTGGAGACGCCCATGCCCAGGATCCTGCTGGTCGAGGACAACGAGCTCAACCGAGACATGCTGTCGCGGCGGCTGCTGCGGCGCGGCCACGAGGTGGTGATGGCCTTCGATGGCTCGCATGCCCTGAGCACCGCCGCGAGCACCCGGCCAGCGCTGATCCTGATGGACATGAGCCTGCCTGTCATGGACGGTTGGGAGGCCACGCGCCGCCTCAAGGCCCACCCCGAGCTGGGCGCGATTCCGGTGATTGCGCTCACCGCGCACGCCATGGAAGGGGACCGCCAGCGCGCGCTGGACGCCGGTTGCGACGACTTCGACACCAAGCCGATCGAACTCGACCGCCTGCTGGGCAAGATCGACGCGCTGCTGGCGCGGATCGAGGGGCCGCTGTGACGATGGCGCTGCCGGGCCTGTCCGAGCCCCGGCGCCTGTACGGCGGGGTGCGCGTGAACTACCCGGTGCGCATCGGCGCGCACCTGGCCGCCGGCCTGCTGCTCGGTTCGGTCTTTGCGATGCAGCCGCCAGCCACGCTGTGGTGGGCGCTGGCGGTCATGCTGACCTGGCCCCACATCGCCTACTGGCTGAGCTGCCGTTCCAGCGACAGCCGGCGCAGCGAGATGCGCGCCTTGCTGATCGACTCTTTCCTGATCGGTGTCTATGGCGGGCTCTCGGGCCTGAACCCCTGGATCATCGTCGCGCTGGGTGGCGCCATGCACGCGTCCAACCTCGGCTCGGGCGGCGGTCGCCACGCGGTGCGTGGCGTGGTGGCCATGGTGATCGGCGTCGCGGCGGGCGCGGCCGCGAACGGCTTCGAGTTCCGCCCCGACACCTCGCTGACGACGATTGCGCTGTCGGCCGTGGCCGCGGCGATCTACCTCTCGCTGTTCGGGCACGCGATCCACGCCGAATCCCAGCGCACCGCCCGCACGCGCGCGGCGCTGGAAGAGCGCAACCGCGAGATCGAGGCCCAGGCGGTGCACCTCGAACAGGCGCGGCAGGAAGCCGAACAGGCCAACAAGGCCAAGAGCGCCTTTCTGGCGAACATGAGCCACGAGCTGCGCACACCGCTCAATGCCGTGATCGGCTATGCCGAGCTGCTCGAAGAAGAGCTGGCCGACAGCACGACCCCCGAGGCCCGCGCCGACCTCGGGCGCATCACGCGGTCGGCCAAGGACCTGCTCGCGATGATCAACGCGGTGCTCGACCTGACGCGGCTGGACGCCAACCGGATCCGGCTCAACCTGGAGGACGCCGATCTGCGCGGCCTGCTGTCCTCCGTCGAGGCGGCCGTGCAGCCGCTGCTGAGCGCCAACGGCAACCGACTGCAGGTGGACGTGCAGCCCGGCCTGGTGCTGGTGCATGCGGACGCGCTGCGCCTGCGGCAGGTGCTGATCGCGCTGGTGTCCAACGCCGCGAAGTTCACGGCCCAGGGTCAGGTTCGGCTGCGCGTCTTCACGCGCGAGCGCGAGCCCGGCGCGCCCGTGCTGCGCTTCGAGGTGGAAGACACCGGCATCGGCCTGAGCGCCGAAGAGATCGGCCAGTTGTTCCAACCTTTCCTGCAGGCCGACGAAGGCACCACGCGCGCCTTTGGCGGCAGCGGCCTGGGGCTGGTGATCAGCCGCCGCCTGTGCCGCCTGATGGGGGGCGACATCGAGGTCACCAGCACACCGGGTCAGGGGTCGTGCTTCACCGCCTGGCTGCCCCAGCCGGTCCCGCCACCGGAGCACGGCGCATGAGCCGCCTCGAGTGCCCGGCGGAACCGGCCCAGCTGCCGGCGCTGCTGGCCCTGGTGACGGACCTGTGCCAGCGCGAGCGCATCGACGACGCCACCTGCCACGACCTTCAGCTCATCGTCGAAGAGGCCTGCGTCAACGTCATGCACCACGCCTATCCCGCGGGGCAGGCCGGGCCGCTCGCGCTGGAGGCGCGCGTCGTGCAGGACGGTGTTCCCCGCCGCATCGTGCTCACCCTGGAAGACCAGGGCCGGCCCTTCGACCCCTTGTCGGTGGCGCCCCCGGACACCACGGCCGCCGCCGAGGCCCGCGCGCCCGGTGGCCTGGGCGTGCACCTGATCCGGCAACTCTCGCACCGCCAGCGCTACCAGCGCCACCCGCGCCTGGGCAACGTCTTCACCATCGAAAAAGACCTGGTGCCGCCCGCACCCCACCGACCCCTGGAGAACCCCTTGCAGATCACCCTCACACCCCACGACACGATCGCCGTGCTGGCCATCACGGGCAGCATCGACAGCCTCAACGCCGACGAGCTGACCCAGCGTTTCGCGCAGGCCATGGACCAGGGCCATGTGCGCCTGGTGGCCGACTTCTCGCTGGTGAACTACACCAGCAGCGCGGGCCTGAGGTCCTTGCTGGGCGCGGTGAAAACTTGCCGCCTCGCCGGTGGCGACCTGCGCGTGGCCGCCGTGCAGCCCCAGGTGAACCGGGTGCTGGAGATCGCCGGCTTCACCAGCATCCTCAACATCTTCCCCGACGTGCGCCACGCGGTGGACAGCTTCAAGGAGGCCGCATGACGCCGCGCGCCGCGCCATCGACGCAGGGCCCGGTGGTCACGCTGGTGATCGGTTCGGGCAGCGTCAAGTGCGCCGCCGCCATCGGCGTGGTCAAGGCGCTGGCCGATGCCGGCATCGGCATCGAGCGCGTGGTCGGCTGCAGCGGCGGCGCCCTGTTCGCGGCCGGAGTGGCCATGGGGTTCGACGCCGCGAAGATGGCCGACATCACCGTGCGCACCTGGACCCGCAAGATCACCTCCAGGCGCAACCACATGGGCTTTCTGCGCCTGCTGGCGCCCCGGCTGTTCGGCTTCCGGCCCGACAGCTTCGGCCTGCGCGACGACGCCCCGATGCTCGCCGCCTTTCGCGCCGTCTTCGGGCAGCAGCGCATCGAGGACACGCCCATTCCCCTGCACATCACCGCCACCGACTTCCTGAATGGTGAGCTGGTGGACATCACGCGCGGCGACCTGGTCGAGGCGATCCGCGCCAGCGCCTCGCTGCCGCTGGCGTTCGCGCCGGTGAAGCTGGGCGACCGGCTGCTGATCGACGGCTACATGGCCGACCCGCTGCCGGTCAGCGTGGCGATGAAGAACGGCGGCCGCGTGATCGTGGCGGTGGGCTTCGAGAGCCCGTACCAGAACAACATCCGCAGCGCGGGCCGTTTCGCGGCGCAGCTCAGCGCCATCCTCGCGAACAACCTGCTCAAGTCGCGCCTGGCCTTCCAGAGCGCGGCCCACCATTCCGAGATGATCCTGATCCTGCCGGAGTTCAAGCAGCGCGTGGGCCTGTTCGACACCGCCAAGGTGCCCTACCTGATCGAGGAGGGCGAGCAGGCCGCCTTGCAGCAGCTGCCGTACCTCCATGCCTTGCTCGACGCGGAGCGCCAACGCCGTGAACCCCTCGCGGCCTGAGCCGCAGGCGCCGCTGGAGCGGCCGATGCGCATCCTGGTGGTCGACGACCTGGCGCTCAACCGCGACCTGCTGGCGCGCCGCATCCAGCGCCTGGGCCACGAGGCGGGCATCGCCGTCAACGGGCGCGACGCGCTGGACCAGCTCGAGCGGCAGGACTGGGACCTGGTGCTGCTGGACATCACCATGCCCGAGATGGATGGCTACGAAACCCTGAGCCGCATCCGGGCCAGCCCGCAGTCGGCGCAACTGCCCGTGGTGATGGTCTCGGCCATCGACGAGACCGAAAGCGTCGTGCGCTGCCTGGAGCTGGGCGCCGACGACTACCTGCCCAAGCCCTTCAACCCGGTGGTGCTGCAGGCGCGCATCGAGTCCTCGCTGGCCAAGAAGCGCCTGCAGGACCACAGGAGCCAGCTGCTGCAGGCCCTGTCGCGCGAGTTGCAGATCGGCCAGCGCATCCAGCTGGGCTTTCTGCCGATGGCATTGCCGAGCCTGCCGGGCTGGTCGCTGGGCGCGAGCTGCACGCCAGCCCGCCAGGTCGGCGGCGACTTCTACGACGCCTACGCGCTGCCCGGCGGCGCGCTCGCCTGCGTGGTGGCCGACGTGTGCGACAAGGGCGTGGGCGCCGCGCTCTACATGGCGCTCTTTCGCACGCTGCTGCGCGCCATGGCCACCCAGGCGGCGCCCGATGAGCCGCTGCCGCAGACGCTGGTGCGCAGCGTGGCCTTCGTCAACGACTACATCGCCACCGTGCACGGGCACGAGAACATGTTCGCCACCGTGTTCTTCGCGCTGCTGGAGCCGGGCAGCGGGCGCATGCACTACCTCAATGCCGGCCATGAGGCGCCCTATGTCCAGCAGGCGCCCGGTGAAGCCCCGGTGCGCCTCGACACCACCGGCCCGGCCGTGGGGCTGGAGGCCGGCCGGCGCTGCACCGTGCAGACCCTCACCCTGCGGCCCGGCGCCCGGCTGCTCGTGTACACCGACGGCGCCAGCGACGCGCTCGGCGCGTCGGGGCCGTTGGGCGAAGCGGCCCTGGGGCAGGTGCTGGCCCACGAAACCGGCTCGGCGCAGGCCTTGGTCGATGCCGTGCGCGCGCGGCTGGCGGCCCACGTGGGCAGCTTCGAGCCGCACGACGATGTGACCCTCTTCGGCCTGGCGCGCGAAACCACGGAAGAGGTCGGCCCATGACGCCTACCGCCCGGCCGCCCGTCTTCGTGCGCCGCGTGCGCACCGAAGACTCGCAAACCATGCAGGGCTTCGTGCTGGGGCTCAGCGGCTCCTCGCGCCGCAACCGCTTCCACGGCAGCGTGAACGGCGCCTCGCCCAAGCTGATCGCCTACCTCGTCAACGCCGACGGCGTGCGGCACGCGGCCTGGGTGGCCTGCATCTGGGGCCCGGACGGCGAGGAAATCATCGGCGAGGCGGGCTGGTTCGTCGTCGATGCCGAACAAGGCAGCGCCGAGCTGGCCCTGAGCGTGCTCGACGGCTGGCAAGGCTCCGGGGTGGCCAGCCGCCTGATGACCACCCTCATCGCCGGCGCGCGCGAGGCCGGCCTGCGCCATCTTTACGGCGACGTGCTCGACGTGAACCTGCGCATGCTCGCCTTCATGCGCAAGCACGGCCTGGAGGCCGGTTTCGACGAGCCGCCCGACCGGGGCGTGGAGCGGGTCAGCTGTCTGCTGACCTGAGGTCTGCCGGCCGCCCTGGATGGGCATTTGCAAACGAAGGTGATATTCTGCGACAGGCTGTGTCAGGGGGCCCCGGCGGCCGGGATCCCCGTGACTTCCAGTGCCTGAGGAGGGACGCGGAATGTCGATCGAATACACCTTCACACCGTACGGCACGATCCAGATCCAGTGTGGACGGGACTGGATCGAAGTGAAGCTCCCCGGTGGCGGCGATGGCGGGGGCAGCGCCAAACCCAGCCCCGCCGCCAGCCCGGCGCCCGCGCCCTCGCCGGTGGCATCCCCCTCGCCACCACCGCCCCGACCGCCCGCACCCGAACCGGCCACGCCGCCGGGGGTGATGTTCATCGAATCCAGCACGCAGGAGCCGTTTGACGCCCGCGAACTCTTCGTGGTCGAGGTCGCCGGCATCGAACGCTGGAAGCTCGCCGAATTCAAGGGCCTGGACCCGGAGAGCCTGCAGCGCCTGGTGCGCCAGCGGGTGACGCGCGTGAAGCCCCTGCGCTTCGGCGCGATCACGGTGCTGGACGTGGACGTCGGCACCCTGTCGTCGCCCGACGCCAGCCATGAACTGGGCCGGCTGCAGAAGCTGCTGAAGGAGCCGGACCTGGGCCTGGACGTGCTGCGCTTCTGGCACAACGATCCGCTGGAGTAGGGCGCCATGGCCGCCGCCGATCCCTATGTCGTCGCCAAGGCCAGCCTGCGCGACAACGTCAAGACGCTGATCGCGGTGTTCGGCGGCATCGCCGGCGTGCTGCTGGCCGGTGCGCCGTTTTCCGGCTACGGCTCGCTCGAACTGTTCAGCCCGCGCTGGATCGTGGCCTCGCTGGCCTTGCTCGTGTCGCTGCTGCTGCTGGGCTGGTCCGTGCGCCGCCTGCTGTTCGTGCTCACGCCCGATCTGGCGTACACCAACCTGCTGATCGACACCACCCAGGACGCCGAGATCCTCGCCGTGCAGGCCGAGTTCGCGCGGCGCAAGGACGAGCTGCTGCCCAAGCGCAACCCCAACGACCCGAACAGCCCGCGCATCGATTCGGTGAGCCGCCTGATCGAAGAGAAGCGCCTGGCCTGGGAGCACTACCAGGCCGACACCACGAAGGTCGATCGCAAGGAGGAGTACGACCGCCTGGCCGACGCGCTGGCGGCCGTCAACCACTGGAGCGCGTTCACGCGCCTGCACGTGCGCGTGTCCAGAGGTACCGACACCGTCTTCTGGGCCGGCCTGGCGGCCATCATCTCCATCGCGGTGTTCGCGGTGGCCTCCAACGCGCCGAAGAAGGAGACGGCCGGCGCGCCCATGGTCTACGTGGTGCTGCCGTCGAGCCCCTCGCCGGTGGCGGCGGCCGACCCCTTGCCGGTGCTGCCGCCGGTGCTCTTCGCGACCGGCAAGGCCGAGCTCTCGCGGCAGGCCGTGGCGGACATCGACAAGGCCCGCGACCACCTGCGCGCGCACCCCGACGTGGGCATCCTGATCGTGGCCCACACCGACACGGTCGGGGGCGATGCGCTCAACGACGCGCTCGCGATGCGCCGCGCCCGCAGCGTGGCCGAGCTGCTGCGCGAGCAGGGCGGCATTGGCGCGGCCCGCATCTTCGTGGCCCCGCTGGCGAAGAAGGACCTGCCGGCGCTGACGGCGCAGGACACCGAGAACCCGGCCAACCGGACCGTCCAGATGATCCTCATCCCCTTGCCCCCCCAGCGCCCGCGATGAGCCGCGCGATCGACCGTCCGCTCGGCCTGCTGCGCTCCTTCCTCGTGTACCGCGCCATCCCCTGGCGCGGCGCGCAGCTGCGGCGCTTCTACCGCCGCTTCCTGCCGGTGGGTGGTCTGGCGTTCGACGTCGGCGCCCACGCCGGCAACCGCGTGGCGGCGTTCCGCCAGCTTGGCGCGCGCGTGGTCGCGCTGGAGCCGCAGCCCGATTTCGTGCGGCTGCTGGGGCGACGCTTCGGCCACGATGCGCAGGTGGCGCTGCTGCCGCAGGCCCTGGGCCGCGCGCCCGGCGAAGCCCGCCTGATGGCCAGCCCGCGCACGCCCACCGTGGCCACGCTCTCCACCGATTTCGTGCAGCGCGCGGGCGCGGCACCGTCGTTCCGCGGTGTGCGCTGGGAAGCCGGGCCGCTGGTGCCCGTGACCACGCTGGACGCGCTGATCGCCACGCACGGGCGGCCCGATTTCGTGAAGATCGATGTGGAGGGTTTCGAGCTGGAGGTGCTCATGGGCCTGAGCCAGCCCCTGCCGGCGCTGTCCTTCGAGTTCGTGCCGGCCGTGCGCGACGTGGCGCTGGGTTGCATCGACCGGCTCGAAGCCCTGGCCGGGCCCGGGCGTTACCGCTATGCGGTGTCGCTGGGCGAGCGGCAGCACCTGCTCCAGCCCGAAGGCGAGGGCGCCGAGGCGATGCGCGGCTGGCTGCGCGCCTTGCCGGCGGACGCGCCCTCGGGCGACGTGCACGCCTGGCTCGTGGCCTGAACCGCCTCAGGACCCGGTGTGCGGCGGGCTGCTCGCGGGCGCGCCCACATGCTCGAAGCCCTGCACCTCGTGCGCCCCGGGCGCGTTGAACACCGCCAGCAGCACCTCGGTCAGCCGCTGCATCGGCCCCAGCGCCTCCGCCGGTGGCGTGAGCCCGGGCGCGAAGCCGCTGCCCAGCAGGCGCTGCAGCAGGGCGCGGTCCTCGCTGATCACGTGCACCGGCACGTCCCACGACACCGCGGGCCCGCTCACCAGCGCGGGCGGCTGGTGGTCGCCCACCACCACCATCACCAGCGGCCGGGCCGAGCGCTGCTTCAGGTAGTCCGCCAGCCAGGCGTGCTGGTAGCGCAGGCTCTCCAGGTAGGGCGGCAGGGGCTCGCGCACCGCCAGCGGCGCCGCCTGCGCGGCCGTGGCCTGCGCTGCGCTGTAGGTCTGGGGGCCGGTGCGCAGCGAGCCGCCCGGCACGAAGGGCGCGAGCGGGTGAAAGGGGGCGTGCGTGCTGGTGGTCGGGAACACCACGAAGCGCGGCGCGCGATCCGTGGTGGGCGCGAGTTCCTGCGTGTGCAGCAGTGCCAGCGCCGCCTGGTCGGGGATGCGCCAGTAACCGAAGTCGGGGCCCGTGTAGCCCATGTCGGCGTCCTTCGCGAGGCGGTCGAAGCCGTAGAAGGCGCCCTCGGGCCAGGGGCGCTTGAGGCCCGGCATCCAGCCCACGGTGCGGTAGCCGTGGCGCGCGAAATGGCGCACCAGCGTGGGCCGGTCGCTGGCGAGCAGCAGGTCGTGGTCGCCCGGGTCGCTGGTGTCCACGCCGGCCAGCAGCGCGGCGTGCGACAGCCACGAGGCACCGCCGAAGGTGGGTGCGGTCACGCGGGCGCTGACCACGGTGCGGCCGCCGGCGTGGATGGCCTCGTCCAGCGCCGCGCGCGCCGCCACCAGCCCGGCGGCCTGCTCGGGCCGGTCGAAGCTCACCGTGCCGTAGGACTCGGCGAACACCAGCAGCACGTCCGCCGGGCCCCGTGGCCCGATCAGACCGGAGAGATCGCCGTCGAAGGCCGGGCCCGCGCCCAGCACCGACTCGGCCGAGGCCGGCCTGGCCACGCGCGCCAGCAACTGGCCCTGGTGCACGAGCGTGGGTGTGAGCGGCAGCGAGAAGAACCAGCGCGTGTCGCGCTCACCGGGCACGTAGGCGGCGAAGCTGAGCGTGCACGCGGCCACGGCGGCCAGCAGCCAGGGCTGGGGACGCTCCCAGGCCAGGCACCGCGCCAGCACCACGATCGCGCGGCGCACCAGGCCCACCAGCAGCACCGCGCCCAGCAGCAGCGCCAGCGCCAGGCCCAGCAACTGCCAGGCGGGCAGGGTCTGGGCGGCCAGCCGCAGCAGTTCGGCGGCGTGGCGCCCGTCCCAATACACATTGACCGGCCGGCCCAGCACGGCCGGGGCCGTCACGTCCGCGTAGCGCACCAGAACGAGAAAGACGAAGCCGAGGGACCACGCGGTGGCCGCGCGCGCCGAGAGCCGGCCGCGCCAGCGCACCCAGCCCATCAGCGCCACCACGGCCAGGCACAGCTCGAACGACAGGCGCGGCATGGTGCGCACGTCGAAACCCGGCCAGCGGTTCTCGAAGGTCCACAGCGCGTTGAGCAGCGCGAACGCCAGGCCGAAGCGCAGCAGCCACGGCAGCCACCGAGGCGGCGCGGCGCGCGCGCCGTTCACTGGCGCACCGCTTCGAACTCGATGATCAGCGGCACCTCGTCACCGACCCAGCCGTTGGACACCGCGTAGTTCATGCCGTAGGCGCTGCGCTTGAAGCTGCCGCGCGCGGACACGCCCATGGTGTAGGGCTTGCGCAGCGGCCCGCCCATGGGCGACTCGGCGCTCTTGTTCCAGGTGGCCTGCAGCGTGAGCGGCTGCGACTTGCCCAGCAGTTCCAGCTGGCCGCTGATCTCGAAGTTGCGCTCGCTGGTGCGCTTGGCGCTGCTGGCGGTGAACACCATGCGCGGGAACTCGCCGCTGTTCAGGAAGTCCGGGCCCTTCAGGTGCTCGTCGCGCTTGCGCTGGTTGCTGAAGACGCTGGCCGTCTCCACCTCGATGCGCACGTCCGACAGCGTGGCCGTGGCCTCGTCGAAGCGGTAGCTGCCGCGCGCCGAGCGGAACAGGCCCAGCACCTTGGCGTAGCCGATGTGGTCCACCAGAAACGCGATGGTGATGTGGTCCGGGTCCAGCTCGTATTTGGCTGCCTGGGCGTGCGCGGGCGAGCTGGCCAGCAGGTGGGCGCAAAGCGCCAGCGGAAGGAAAAGGGCGGTGGAAGTGCGCATGGCTCAGGTCTCCGTGAGGGTGGGGCGCTGCCGCGCCAGGGTCCGGATGTCGACGGCGAACGAAAGGCTCAGCAGGGCCAGGCTGAAGGCGGCCAGCGAGGCCGCCAGCCAGGGCGGCACGATGGGCCCCAGGCAGATGATGAGCGCGGTGATCTGCACCACGCACACCGTCTGGCGGCGCTTGCTCGGCGGCAGGGCACCGGCCAGCCAGGGCCAGGGCTTCGAGGCGGCCACGAAGGCGTAGCGCATCAGCCCCGACGCCAGCACCCAGGGGCCGGCCTGGCCGGCCTGCAGCACCAGTGCGCACAGCACGAGGGTGAAGGCCGCGTCGGTCTCCATGTCGAAACGGGCGCCGAAGGCGCTGGCCAGGCCGCTGCGCCGGGCCAGCGCGCCGTCCACCGCGTCGAGCAGGGCCGTGGCGGTGGCGATCACCACCAGCCACCAGGCCGCCGGGGCCATCGAAGTCAGGGGCGGGCGGGGCAGGGCCTCGCCCACCAGGGCCGCGAGCAGGGCCATCGAGCCCAGCCGCACCAGGGTCACGCGGTTGGCGGGGCCGAAGCGCGGATGTGGGTGGTGGGCCAGGGCACGCCACACCAGCCAGGCGCCCAGGCCATACACCAGCCAGGTCTTGGCCATGTAGTCCAGGCCCAGGTCGCCCGCCGCGCCCAGCGCGCTGGCGAGCACGCCCACCAGGGCCGCCACCACCGCCAGATCGCGCGCGGCGTCACGCCGCAGGCCGGCAAGGCCTGGGGCTGAGGCGAGGGGGGCTCCGGTGGTCTTCATGGTGGGCGGTTCCGGCGATCATGGCACGCGCCTCCTTCCGACACCACATCCGCCGATTCGTTCACCGGCGCCGGGTGGCCGCTTTCAGATGCTGCGCAGCTGGACCCGCCGGGACAGGGCTTCGGCGCTCTCCCGCCGCTCGCTGTAGCGGTCCACCAGGTAGGGCGCGCTGTCGCGGGTGAGCACGGTGAACTTCACCAGCTCTTCCATCACGTCCACCACGCGCTCGTGGTACGACGACGGCTTCATGCGGCCGTTCTCCTCGAACTCCTGATAGGCCTTGGCGACGGAAGACTGGTTCGGGATCGTCAACATGCGCATCCAGCGGCCCAGCACGCGCAGCTGGTTCACCGCGTTGAAGGACTGCGAGCCGCCCGAGACCTGCATCACCGCCAGGGTCTTGCCCTGCGTCGGCCGCACCGAGCCCTCCGACAGCGGAATCCAGTCGATCTGCGCCTTCAGGATGCCGGTCATGGCGCCGTGGCGTTCCGGCGAACACCAGACCATGCCCTCGGACCACCGGGCCAGGTCGCGCAGCTCGCGCACCTTCGGGTGGTCCTCCGGCGCCGCGTCGGGCAGCGGCAAGTCCCTGGGGTTGAAGATGCGTGTGTCGGCGCCCATGGCTTGCAGGAGGCGGGCGGCTTCCTCGGTGAGCAGGCGGCTGTAGGACCGCTCTCGGAGCGAGCCGTACAGCAGCAGGATGCGCGGCGCATGGGTCGCCCGCTCCCTGGGAAACAGGCGCTCGACATCCAGCGGCTGAAACGCGGCAGGGTCGAGCGGGGGCTGATCGATTTCGAGGGTCATGTGAAGGGGCGGGTTGTCAAGTCGCGCCCAGGCGGAGGGCCAGGGCCGTCAGCGTGACCGCGAGAACGGGCAGCGTCAGCACGACGCCGACCCGGAAGTAATAGCCCCAGGCGATGGTGGTGCCCTTGCGGGCCAGCACGTGGAGCCACAGCAGCGTGGCCAGGCTGCCGATGGGCGTGATCTTGGGGCCCAGGTCGCAGCCGATGAGGTTGGCGTAGACCATGGCCTCCTTCACCACGCCGGTGGCCGTGGACTGCTCGATCGACAGCGCACCGACCAGCACCGTGGGCATGTTGTTCATCACCGACGACAGCGCGGCCGCCAGGAACCCCGTGCCCATGGCCGCGCCCCAGACGCCGCCCTGGGCGAACCGGTCCAGCAGCGCGGCGAGGTGGCCCGTCAACCCGGCGTTGCGCAGGCCGTAGACCACCAGGTACATGCCCAGCGAGAAGACCACGATCTGCCAGGGTGCTTCCTTCAGCACCTTGCGGGTGCCGATGACGTGGCCCCGGGCCGCGACGGCGAGGAGCAGGACCGCGCCCGCCGCCGCCACCGCGCTCACGGGAACGCCCAGCGGCTCCAGCCCGAAGAAGCCCACCAGCAGCAGGCCCAGCACCGCCCAGCCGGCGCGGAAGGTGTTCAGGTCGCGGATGGCGGCGGCGGGCGCCTTCAGCTGGCGCAGGTCGTAGGTCGCCGGCAGGTCGCGGCGGAAGTACAGGTAGAGCACCACCAGGCTGGCGGCCACCGACGCGAGGTTCACCGGCACCATGACGGCGGCGTAGCGGTTGAAGCCGATGCCGAAGAAATCGGCCGAGACGATGTTCACGAGGTTGGACACCACCAGGGGCAGGCTGGCGGTGTCGGCGATGAACCCGGCCGCCATGACGAAGGCCAGCGTGGTGGCGGGCGAGAAACCCAGCGCGACCAGCATGGCCATGACGATGGGCGTGAGGATGAGGGCCGCCCCGTCGTTGGCGAAGAGCGCGGCGACCACCGCGCCCAGCAGCACGATGAGGGCGAACAGCCGGGGTCCCTGGCCACCGCCCCAGCGCGCGAAGTGCAGGGCGGCCCATTCGAAGAAGCCCGCCTCGTCGAGCACCAGGCTGATGACGATGACCGCCACGAAGGTGGCGGTGGCGTTCCAGACGATGTGCCAGACCACCGGGATGTCGGACAGCTGGACCACACCCGCCAGCAGAGCCACCACCGCGCCGAGCAGCGCGCTCCAGCCGATCCCCAGCCCCCGGGGTTGCCAGATGACGAGCAGCAGCGTGAACGCAAAGATCAGGACGGCCGCGAACATGCCGGCTCAGCGCTGGGCCAGTTCGCGTGCCATGTTCTGGAGCGCCAGCCGATCCACGCTGGCCGGCGGCAGGCTGACCAGGAACTCCAGGCGCCGGCGGATGGCGAGCAGGGTTTCGCGGAAAGCCTCCAGCTGTTGCTCGGCCGTGCCCTTGACCTCGGACGGGTCGGCATAACCCCAATGGGCCGTGGCGGGCTGGCCGGGCCAGTAGGGGCAGGTCTCACCGGCGGCGTTGTCGCACACCGTGATGACCAGGTCCATGTGGGGCGCGTCCGGCTGGCCGAATTCGTCCCAGTTCTTGCTGCGCAGTCCCTCGGTGGCCATGCCGGCGCGCTGCAGCACCTCCAGGGCCAGCGGGTGGGGCTGCTGGTTCTCGCGCGGGCTGCTGCCGGCGGAGAAGGCCTTGAAGCGGCCTCGGCCCAGGTGGTTCAGCGTGGCTTCGGCCAGGATGCTGCGGGCCGAGTTGTGGGTACACAGGAAGAGCACGTTCAGGGGCGTTGGGGTGGTCATGGTGGCGGGCAATGAAGGGTCAGCATTGGCAGGAGGAGGTGCTGTCCACGGCGCATTCCGCACCCTGGCAGCAGTTGTCGGTGAGGTAACCGAGCAGCCCGTTCATCTGCTCGTAGGCGGCGCGGTAGACCAGGTGCCGGCTGGACCGCTCCTGCGTCACCAGGCCGGCCGAAGTCAGCTCCTTCAAGTGGAACGACAGGGTGGTGTTGGGGATATCCAGGGCCTCGCTCATCACGCCGGGTGTGAGGCCGGCCTGGCCATTGACGACCAGGGCGCGGAACACCCGCAGGCGAAGGGGGTGGGCCAGGGCGCCGAGCGCGCGGACGACATCGGTTTCGTTCATGCGCTAAATCATACGACATTTCGATTAATGTGGAAATATTGGCCATGGGTCACACTACGCCCACCCCGCCGACACCGCGTTCCGCCCTTCGCCCATGCCCATCGCCTCCGATCCGTCCGCCGCCGTTTCCGCCCAGGCTTGCTGGGTGGTCAGCCCCGGCCTCGCCGAGATCCGCGACGAAACCCTGCCACCGCTTCCCGAAGGCTTCGCCCGCGTGCGCACCCTGCACACCGGCGTGAGCCGGGGCACCGAGGGCCTGGTGTTCCGGGGCGAGGTGCCCGCCAGCGAGGCACAGCGCATGCGCGCGCCGTTCCAGGCGGGCGAGTTCCCCGGCCCGGTGAAGTACGGTTACGTGAACGTGGGTGTGGTCGAAGCCGGGCCACCCGAGCTGCTCGGGCGCGAGGTGTTCTGCCTCTACCCGCACCAGACCGTGTTCCAGGTGCCCGCGTCCGTGCTGGTGCCGCTGCCCGCCGGGGTGCCCGCCGCGCGCGCCGTGCTGGCCGCGAACCTGGAAACCGCCATCAACGCCCTGTGGGACGGTCAGCCCAGCCCAGGCGACCGCATCGCCGTGGTGGGCGGGGGCACGCTCGGCCTGCTGGTGGCCTGGCTCGCGGCGCGCCTGCCCGAGGGCAGCGTGCAGGTGGTGGACACGAGCCCCGCGCGCGCGGGCATCGCGGCCACGCTCGGTGCCGGTTTTGCCCTGCCCGAAGCGGCGCAGCCGCAGGCCGATCTGGTCATCCACACCAGCGGCCAGTCGGCCGGGCTGGCCACCGCGCTGCGGCTTGCGGCCTTCGAGGCCACGGTGCTCGAACTCAGCTGGTACGGCAGCCGCCCGGTCAGCGTGCCGCTGGGCGAGGCCTTCCATTCGCAGCGGCTCACGCTCAAGAGCTCGCAGGTGGGCCATGTGGCCAAGCGCCAGCGCGACCGCTGGAGCCACCGCCAGCGCCTGGAACTCGCGCTCTCGCTGCTCACCGAGCCGGCGCTGGACGCGCTGGTCACCCACACCGCGCCCTTCGCCGAGCTGCCGCAGGTGCTCGCGCGGCTGGCCGGCGCCGATGCGCCCGACACCCTGTGCCAGCGCATCGACTACCCTGCGTGATCCTTCCCGCCTTTCAAAGGACCCCCGACCGATGTACGCCGTCAACGTCAGAGACCATTTCATGATCGCCCACAGCTTCCAGGGCGCGGTGTTCGGGCCGGCCCAGCGCATGCACGGCGCCACCTACGTGGTGGACCTCGAACTGCGCCGCGAGGCGCTGGATGCCGACGGCATCGTGGTCGACATCGGCCTGGCCACGCAGGTGCTGCGCGAGACGCTGGCCGTGCTCAACTTCCAGAACCTGGACGAGATGCCCGAGTTCAAGGGCCGCAACACCACCACCGAGTTCCTGGCGCGCGTGATCTTCGACCACATCGCCGTGCGCATCGCGGCCGGCGCGCTCGGTGCGCAGGCGCTGCCCACCGCGCAGTCGGCCGGCCTGCGGCAAATGAAGGTGACCCTGCACGAATCGCACGTGGCCTGGGCCTCGTACGAAGGCCCGCTGCCGGTCTGAGCCATGCCCGGCCAGCGCGTCTGCCACTTCCTGCTGCCGGGCGACTGGCACATCCCCACGGGCGGCTACACCTACGACCGCCGGCTCTCGCTCGCCCTGCGCGAGCAGGGGTGGACGGTGCTGCCTGAGGTGCTGGAAGGCGCCTGGCCCTGGCCCGACGACAGCGGCCTCTCGGCCGCCCTGGCCCGCATCGCGGCCCTGCCCGATGGCGCGCTGGTGATCGCCGACGGCCTGGCCTTCGGCGCCCTGGCGCGCGTGGTGCGGCCGCATGCCCAGCGCCTGCGCTGGGTTGCCCATGTGCACCATCCGCTGCACCTGGAAACGGGTCTGAGCGCGGCGGACAGCGCACACCTGCGCACGGCCGAGGCGCAAGCCCTGCAACTGGTTCGGCAGGTGGTGGTGCCCAGCCGCCGCACGCTCGACGACGTGGCCGCCCTGGGCGTCCCGCCCGGGCGCATCGCCGTGGTGGAGCCGGGCACCGACCCGTCGCTCCCACCACAGCCCACCCCCCGGCGCGACGGCCCGGTGCAACTGCTCTGCGTGGCCACGCTCACGCCGCGCAAGGGCCATGCCCTGCTGCTGCAAGCGATTGCCAGCCTCACGCAACTGCCGTGGGTGCTGCACCTGGTGGGCAGCGCCGAGCGCGACCCCGGCACCGCCGCGCGCCTGCAGGCCCTGGCCGCGCCGCTGGGCGAACGCGTCGTCTGGCACGGTGAGCTGCCGGGCCCAGCGCTGCGCGCGCACTACCTGGCGGCCGATGTGTTCGTGCTGCCCTCGCTCTACGAGGGCTACGGCATGGTGATCGCCGAGGCCATCGCCCACGGCCTGCCGGTGGTCACCACCGACGGCGGGGCGCTGGCCCACACGCTGCCGCCCGGCGCTGGTCTGCAGGTGCCCGCCGGTGATGTGGCCGCGCTGCAGGCCGCGCTGGAGCGCGTGCTGGCCGATGCCGGGCTGCGCGAGCGCCTGGGCGCTGGCGCGCGCGAAGCCGCCGCCGCGCTGCCCACCTGGCCGCAGCAGGCCGCGCGCTACGCGGCCGTGCTGGAGGCCATGGCATGAACGCCGCGCCGGGCCGCCCCAGCAAGCTCGCACCGCAGGCGAAGCCGAAGGTATACCCGTGAGCGGCGCCCACTTCAGCGCCGACTGGCTGCAACAGCGCGAACCTTTCGACACCGCGGCGCGCGACGAGGCCGCCAGGCACCTGCAACTGGCCGCGCGGTTCCATGCCATGGCCCCACCGGCGGGCACACCCTGGCGCGTGATCGACCTGGGCTGCGGCACCGGCGCGAACCAGCGCTGGCTCGCGCCCCGCCTGGGCGGACCGCAGCAATGGCTGGTGGTGGACCACGACGCCGCACTCCTGCGCGGCTGGCCACCCGGCGCCAGCGGCCCGGGTTTCGAGGCGTCCATCGTCTGCCGGCAACTCGACCTCGCGCGGCATCTGGACACGCTGCCCTGGCACGCGGCCCACCTCGTCACCGCGTCGGCCTTGCTTGATCTCGTGAGCGCCGACTGGCTGCGACGGCTGGTGTCGCACGCCGTGGGTGCGCGCGCGGCCATGCTCTTCACGCTCAGCGTGGACGGCCGCCACGACTGGGAGCCCGGCGACCCGCTGGACTCGACCGTGGGCCGGCTCTTCGCCCGGCACCAGCGGCGCGACAAGGGCTTTGGCCCCGCGCTCGGCGCGGCTGCCTTGCCGGCCTTGCGCCGCGCGCTGCAGGGCAGCGGCTACCGCGTGTTCAGCGCGGCCAGCGACTGGCGCATCCACAGCCTGGAAAGCGCACAGGCCGGCGCGCTGCACCACGCGCTGGTCGACGGCATCGCCCACGCCGCGTGCGAGCAGGAGCCCGCGTCCCTCGCCGCGCTGGAAGCGTGGCGGCAACGGCGGCACGCGAAGGCCACTTCGGGCAGCCTGCGCGTGGGCCATGTGGACCTGCTCGCCATGCCCTGACCGGCCCTCAACCCGCCGCTGCGCGCGCGAGCCCCTGGCCGTGATCGGGCGAGCGTTCAAAAGCGGTGATGGTGGGGTCCATGAGAAAGTTTTTTCCTTTCACAGTCCCGACGTTCGAGGCCGGTTTCCATCGACATCCTCGGGTTTTTTCCGGGCTGCGGCGATACTGGCGATACCGATTTCTGGAGTTCCCATGCTTCCCGACACGCCTTTGCTTCTGGCTTTCGTGGGCGCCAGCCTGGTGCTGGCCCTGACCCCCGGTCCCGCCGTCGTCTACATCGTGGCCCGCACCCTGGCGCAAGGGCGCGCCTGCGGTCTTTCGTCCGTGCTGGGCGTGGCCCTCGGCAACCTCGCCAACGCCCTCGGCGCCGCGCTCGGGCTGGCCGCCCTGTTCGCCGTGTCGTCGGTGGCCTTCACGGTGGTGAAGTGGGCCGGTGCGGCCTACCTCGTGTACCTGGGTGTGCGCATGTGGATGGCGCCGCCGCCGGTGGCCGACGGCGCCACGCCCAAGGTGCCGTCGCAACCCCTGCGGCGCGTCTTCCGCGACGGCTTCCTGGTGGCGCTGCTGAACCCGAAAACCACCCTGTTCTTCGCCGCCTTCCTGCCGCAGTTCATGGACGCGCACGGCGCCAACCCTTTGCTGCAGACCCTGGCGCTCGGCGGCGTGTTCGTGGCCATCGCGTGCTGCACCGACATCCTCTACGTGCTCACCGCCAGCCTGGTCGCACCGCGCCTGGGCCGCGCGGCACGGCACGGTGTCTGGGGCAACCGGATCGCCGGCACGTCCTTCATCGGCCTGGGCGTGCTCACGGCAATGGGGTCGCGGCCTTCGCGTTGATGAGGGACCGACGCGCTGCATGATGAACCTCTACGAAGTCATCCGCTGGGGCAACGACTCGGACGACGTCTTCACCGGCGGCCCCAACGGCCCCGACACCTGTTTTCTCGTTCGCGCCGGCTCGGTGGAGCAGGCGGCCAGCCTGGCCGACGCCGAGTTGGCCAGGCGACCATCGCCGGTGGTTGAAAACTGGGCCGGCGCCGTCCACCTCCTGGGCGTCGAGCAGGCGAGGGACGACGTCCCTCGGGTGCTGCGAGGACCCTACATTCAGCACGCCTACACCCATGGCTGGCGCTGCTGGCACCGGGACGCTCCCTCGGACCCCTGGGTCGAACACCAGGTCGCTGCCGCTGACGTGGCGCCCACCGGGCCCACATGAAGCGCTTGTCGTGCAGCCGCTGCCAGCGGCCAGTTTCTTTCACGCCCACCAGACAGGAGGAGCTGCGGCGGTGCCGGCAGTTCCTGGCATTCGCCGCGGTCCTGGCCGCCGTTGCCGTTGGGCTGTACCTGGCCGGCGTGCCGCTGTGGCCCTGGTGGGTCGGCGGGATGGCGGTCTTTGTGCTGAGCCAGGCCGCACTCAAATGGCAGGCCAGCCGATGGGCCTTCTGCGGTCCCTGCCAGCAAGGCCGTTATGTTTACCGGCGCGCGGCGAGCCCGGACGATGAATAGGGCCGGGTCGTTGCCGCGGCTCAGACGCCCAGGTACTGTTCCAGCAACTCCGGTTGCGCGTGCAGCTGTTCCGAGCTGCCTTCGAAGACCACCTCACCTTTGACGAGGATCACGTTGCGGTCGGTGATCTGGGTGACGTGCTTCCAGTTCTTGTCCACGATCACGCTGCTGATGCCGCTCTCCCGGATCAGACCGCAGATGCGCCAGATCTCGCGCGCGATCAGGGGCGCCAGGCCCTCGGTGGCCTCGTCGAGGATGAGCAGGTCGGGGTTGGTCATGAGCGCGCGGCCGATGGTGAGCATCTGCTGCTCGCCGCCGCTGAGCTGCTGCCCGCCGTGGTTCAGGCGCTCGGCCAGGCGCGGGAAGGTGTCGAGCACACGCTCGTAGGTCCAGTCGCGCTGGCCCTGCGTGCCGGCGCGCGCCGACATCACCAGGTTCTCGCGCACGCTCAGGTTGCCGAAGATGCCGCGGCCTTCGGGCACATAGGCGATGCCCAGGCGGGCGATCTCGAAGGTGGGGGCGCCGGTCATGTCCTGGCCCTTCACCTGCACCTTGCCACCGCTGGGTTTGACGATGCCCATGATCGACTTGAGCAAGGTCGTCTTGCCCATGCCGTTGCGGCCCATCAGGCCGATGGTCTGGCCCTTGTCGACGGTGAAGTCCACGCCACGCAGGATGTGGCTGGCGCCGTAGTGGGTGTGAAGGCCCCTGGCCTGGATCAGCGCGCTCATTCGTGCTCCTCGCCGAGGTAGGCCGCCTGCACGCCCGCGTCGGCGCGGACTTCGGCCGGCGTGCCGCTGGCGATCACCTGGCCGTTGACCATGACGGTGAGCCGGTCGGCCAGGGTGAACACGGCATCCATGTCGTGCTCCACGAGCATCATGGCGTGGTCCTTCTTGATTTTGAGCAGCAGCTCGACCATGCGCTCGGCCTCGGCGTGGCCCATGCCGGCCAGAGGTTCGTCGAGCAGCAGCACGGTGGGTTCGGTGGCCAGGGTCATGGCAATCTCCAGCTGGCGCTGCTCGCCGTGGCTGGTGGTGCCCGCGATGGTGCCCACGCGGGCCGTGAGGCCGGCGAGTTCGATGGCGCGTTCGCAGCGGCGGTTGACTTCGGTCATCGCGCTGGCCGCCGAGAGCCAGCGCAGCGGGTTCCACGGGCCATGCCGTTCACGCGACTGGGCGGCCAGGCGCACGTTGTCCCACACGCTGAAGGGCAGGAAGATGTTGGTCTTCTGGTAGCTGCGGCCCAGGCCCAGGCGCGAGATGCGTTCGGGGTTCTTGCCGGCCGTTTCGGTGCCGTTGAGCGTGATGCGGCCGGAGGTGGGTGGCAGATCGCCCGAGAGCAGGTTGGTCAAGGTGGACTTGCCCGCGCCGTTGGGTCCGATGACGGCGTGGATGCGGTCGCGGTGCAGGTCCACCGACACGTCGTTGACGGCGGCCAGGCCGCCGAAGCGCTTGGTGAGGCTTTTCGCCGAGAGCAGGAGCTCGCTCATGGGGCACCCCGCTTGCGGGAGAACTGCGCCACCAGGCCCAGCAAGCCGCGCGGCGCGAACACCACGATCAGCACGATGAAGCTGCCCATCAGCAACTGCCAGTGCTTGGTGAGGTCCTTGAAGAAGTGCATGACGTACTCGAACGCGAAGGCCCCCACGATGGCGCCCGCGAAGTTGCCCATGCCGCCGAGGATGACCATCATGATGGCGTGCGCGCTCATGTGAAAGCCCATGAGTTCGGGGTTCACGTAGCCGGTCTGCGCGGCCCACAGGAAGCCCGCCACGCCGGCCAGCGCGCCGGCCAGGGTGAAGGCGGCGAGCTTGTAGCCGAAGGTGCCGTAGCCCACCGCGCGCATGCGGTGCTCGTTCACGCGGATGCCGGCGAGCACGCGCCCGAAGGGCGAGAACAGCAGGCGCCGCAGGAAGGCGTAGACCAGCACCAGCAGCAGCAGGGTGAAGTAATAGAAGGTGGTCTTGTTGTCCAGGTCGATGCCGGCCCAGCCGAACAGCGAGGCGTCGGGCCGGAAGTTCACGTACAGGCCGTCGGAGCCGCCGAGCGCCTTGTTGTCGAAGAACAGGAAGAACACCATCTGCGCGAAGGCCATGGTGACCATGATGAAGTAGATGCCGTGCGTGCGCACCACGAAGAAGCCGATGATCAGCGCCGCCAGGCCCGCGCCCAGGGCCGAGACGGGCAGCGCCCACCACAGGCTGATGGGCGTGTCGGCCGGCGTGAGGAAGGCCAGGGCGTAACCCGCCAGACCGAAGTAGGCGGCGTGGCCGAGCGAGACCAGGCCGGTCACGCCCTGCAGCAGATCGAGGCTCATCGCGAAGATGGCCAGGATCATCATCTGCGAGAGCATCTGCAGATAGAAGTCGACACCCGTCAGGGGCATGAGCGGGAAGGCGGCGAGGGCGATGGCGCCCAGCAGCAGGATCACCTGCATGCTGCGCGGCAGCTTTTCCAGCTGGGCTTTGGGCGAACTCATTGTTTGAACAGCCCTTCAGGCTTGTAAAGCAGCACGGCGGCCATGAGCATGTAGACGGCCATGCCGGCGATCTGCGGCACCAGCACCTTGCCGAAGGTGTCGACCAGGCCCACCAGCAGCGCGGCCACGAGGGCCCCGCGCACCGAGCCGATGCCACCGATGACGACCACCACGAAGCACATGATCAGCACCGAGCTGCCCATGCCGGGGTACACGCTGGAAACGGGCGAGGCGATCATGCCGGCGATGGCCGCCAGGGCCACGCCCAGCGCGAACACCACGCCGTGGATGAGGCGGATGTTGATGCCGAGCGACTCGGTCATCTCGCGGTTGAACGCGCCCGCGCGGATCTTCATGCCCAGG
>QFCS01002003.1_pt1 | contig 58554 bp, 53 predicted proteins | sample 3576561 | NCBI WGS metagenome assembly QFCS01 | reverse complement strand
GCGACGCCCAGCGTCTCTTCCAGCCGCCGGATCGTCTGGCTGACCGCCGAACGCGTGACGCCCGCCCGGTCGGCCGCGGCACGAAAACTCCGCTCCTCGGCTACCAGGGCGAACACGGCCAGGGAATTGAGGTCAGGCTCCATTGGTTAGCTCTGCTTTCCAGCATGGGAAGGAACAGGCGTCTTATCACGACAATGCGCCAGAGCCATGTTCGGAACAACCACCAGCCGTGGTCCTCGGAACCCGCCAAAGGAGACGGATATGTCCCTCGACAAGGTCGTCCTCATCACCGGCGCATCGAGCGGCATCGGGGCCGCAATCGCCCGCGAGCTCGGCGCGACCGGCGCGAAGGTGATGCTGGGAGCCCGCCGCGCGGATCGCCTGGAGGCGCTCGCCGCGGAGATCAACGCAAGCGGCGGAACGGCGCGGACGCGCCGCCTCGACGTCACGAGCCGCATCGATGTCGCGGCCTTCGCCGATGCGGCGCGCCGGGCGTGGGGACGCGTGGACGTGATCGTCAACAATGCCGGCGTGATGCCGCTGTCGCTCATGGCCTCGCTGAAGGTCGACGAGTGGGACCGCATGGTCGACGTCAACATCAAGGGCGTCCTCTACGGCATCGCCGCAGTACTGCCGGAGATGACCACACGTGGCTCCGGTCACGTCGTCAACATCGCCTCGATCGGAGCCCTGTCCGTCGTGCCGACCGCCGCCGTCTACTGTGCGACAAAACACGCCGTGCGCGCGATCTCAGATGGGCTGCGCCAGGAGCACGACAGGATCCGCGTCACCTGCGTGCATCCGGGCGTGGTCGAGAGCGAGCTGGCCGATTCAATCACCGATCCCGTCGCCGCCGCGGCGATGAAGAGTTACCGCGCCATCGCGCTGCGGCCCGATGCGATCGCGCGCGCGGTGCGCTTCGCCATCGAGCAGCCCGACGACGTCGACGTGAACGAGATCGTCATCCGACCCATCGCCGCCAACTGAGGAGACAATCATGGCCATCCATCGTCATCTCTCACCCGGCGCTGTCGCCGCCGCATGCCTGCTCGGCGGTCTTCCGGCCGAAACGCTCGCGCAGACGACCGAAGAGCGCCGCCAGCGCGGCGCCGCCGTCATACGTGACCTGAACAACGGGACCACGCAGCCGGCGCTCGAGCGCATGCGCCAGGAATTCCCCTTTCTCGCCGAAGCGACCGAAGCCTATGCGCTGGGCGATGTCTGGTCGCGCCCCGACCTCGACAACCGCACGCGCCAGCTCGCCGCCGTCGCCACCTTCGCGGCCATCGGCGAGATCGACTTCATGAAGGTCCATGCCGGCTATGCCCTCAATATCGGCGTGCCCGAGGAGGAGCTGAAGGCGGTCATCTACATGGTGACGGTGCCCGCGGGCTTTCCCAAGGCCATTCGCGCCTCGCAGGCGCTCGCCGAGCTTCTGGCCGAGCGCCGCGCCGCGTCGCCTGCGCCATCCGGCCAACGCTGAGGAGCTCCTCATGAATCAGCTTTCGACGCTTGCCGCCGTCGCCCTTCTGGCCGGAGGCGCCCTCCTGCCCTCCGACAAGGGATTCGCCCAGATGACCGCCAACCAGAGTGCGCCCACGCCGCCGACGCAGAACCATCCCTATGCCGGCATGTGGGTCACTTCCGACGGCCATGTCCGTCACAACCTCCTGCCCGACGGGCGCTACGACGAAGCACGCGGCAGCCGCGAGAGCGCCTATCGCGGCCGCTACCAGATACGCGGCGACGAGATCTTCTACTGGGACGACACGGGCTTCACCGCCGACGGAAAATTCATCGACGGCGTGCTGCATCATGGCGGCATGATCCTGTATCGACGGCGGCAAGATTGACCCGTACAGCCGCTCCAGCCATCGACGGCTGTCGTCTCGAAACCTCAAGACAACAGAAGCCATCCAGGTTTACCGCCCTCCTCGGGGCAAACGTGCCGCGCTGGAAAGTGCGGCACCTGCTGCCGGCGAAAAGTCAGCCTGTTCGACGCTACTTCAAGAGCTCCGCGGGCGTGGCCGTCGTTGCCGGCCGGAGATCAAAGACGTAGTTGCAGGCCCTTGCCGTCTTCGTCCGAAAGGCGAGCTGGATGCTGTCCCCACTCAACGCGCCCGTTACGTCGCCGGTGAAGTAGTCAGGGCTGGACCCCGAGACAGCCAACGCAAGCTGACCATCGGTGGACGTACCTTTTATGGTGCTCGTCGGCGCGCCATTCGACCTCTCCGACAGCAGACCTTCGACCGAACTGCCATTGACGGTCAGGACCATGGTCGGCGATTGGCACCAGGAATCCGTCGTGGCTTTGCCTCGGAATGTCTGTGACGTGGCGGTCACAGCGGGCACGGGACTCGACACAGGAGACTGCGGCACCGCCGCCGCTGCCATCTGGGCGGACTGCACCGGCACAGGTGGCGCTGCACCACACCGCTGCTCCGCGAGCGTCGCAAGATACTGTTGGCGAGATTGCAGCGCCGCCACTTCCTTGCCGGCTGCATTCTGGAAGTCCATGCCGAACCATAGAACCGGTATGAGTACACCCGCGGCACCCACGATCACGTTCTGCGCGACCTTCTTGCCTTCCTCACTGCCGAGCTCGGATATCTTCTTGTTGTTCGCCTGGACTTCCACGCTGATGGCAGCACAGTCCATGTATCTGTCCTGCGGCTGAACAACCGCAACCGGCGCAGGCGCACGACCAGCGCATCCTGGCAGCAGGGCCACCAGTATAACGAGCATAACGTTTCGCATTGCCCCTGAATTCCCCCTGGGGCGATATTGCACGGGACTGGTACATATACAATCATTTTTCGAAAAGTTTTTGAGAGATCAGAGGACGGTAGTAGTGCACATTGGGCACTTCAGACCGTCTGCCGCCGATCCGAAGGGCAACCAACGGCGTCGAGAGACCTTGCTTTAGTCTAATGTCGGGCCTTCGCAAGGTTTCTTGCGACCTATCGCAGCGAAGCGCCGAGCTGACGGAAGAATTCGTCCCGGTACGACATGCCACCGGTATTGAGCCGGTGGTCGGCACCTGAAAACACCCTGACCGTGAGATTGGTCTTGCCGGTCTCACGGAACCGCTGCTCGAGGTAGAGCGCGGCTTCGACAGGGGCGCTCTCGTCCTTCTCGCCGATGCCGACCAGGATCGGAATATCAAGCCGCATCAGCGTGGGCATCGGATCGTAGTCGAGGACGTCAGACCACCATCGATGAGTATTTCCGTACCAACTCCTGTCGATGGTGCGCGGGTCTGCCGCGACCTCCTGGAAGCCGCTTTCGAGGTCGAACCAGACATTGCCCTTGGCCTTCTGGACTTCGAGCGTGCGTCTCAGCGTGAAACCACCATTGCCGATGAAAGCGAGATGAGTGACGGCCGGGACCTCGCCGGCGACCCGCGCCGCCGTGATGGCCCCCTCCGAAGCACTGAACATGACGACGTTTCGCGGACGGCCGGGCAGATGCTTCAGCGTGTCGCGAACGAAGGCGGCGGTATCGGCGACCCACTGGTCGGGATTGTTGGCTTCCTTGAACGCGCGGCTGCAATCGAATCCCGTCGCGCGATCGGGAACGAAGCGCTTGTTGATCGCGAAGACTCTGGCTGGAACCGTGAGACCTCGGACATAATCCGGCAGTACAGCTTTCAGACTGGCGCAACCCGTCGCGGCGTTGATGAAGAGGACGGTATCGCCCGGCCCAGGCTCCCCGACATCGAAGGAATAGAAGGTGCTCCAGCCGCCGTCCGCATGGGTGAACGTGTGCGCCGCCGGGGCGGCCGAACTGTAGAGGTGGGCGACACGCTCAACCGTGGTGCATCCGCTGGCCGCAAGGCAGGTTGCCAGAATGAGCACCGTCAGGGATGCTGGCCGTCTCCCGCGATCGGGCCTTTCTGTGGATGCTCGGTTCATGGGGCTTTGTTCCTTGAAAGAGGCGGGACATGCGGCAAGCCGAGGATCATCCCGGCACAGGCCATGGCATCGCCGTGCAACTCGATCTTGCGAAGTGAAAGGTCAGCCTTGCCGGTACACCCGTTCCGGCTCAGGGACCCCGCGCAACCCATCGGCCGAGCACCAAGGCGCAGGCGAGCGTCACGGCCATCATGACCGCGACGTGCATCGCGTAGGGCGGCACGGGCTCGATGACGAGCAGGCCGCCCTGATGAGCGGCGGGGAGAACGACGCGCAGTCTCATGACGGAGGACACCAGGACGGCCACCGCCCCTCCCGCCAGCAGCCAGAAGATGCGGGAGCGTTGGCGCAATGCCAGAACAGCAAGCACGGTGATCACGGTCACAGGCTGGAGATAGACGAGAAGAATCTCCGCCAGGACCCCCGCCGTTCCGGTCCATTCGGAAAGACGTGCCGTCGCGGCAACGCATCCCACCATGAGCAGCAATCCGACCAGAAGGAGCGCATGAACGAGCGCGGGGCCGAGCAGGAAGACGATCCAGGGCCAGCGTCCGGTCCAACTGCGGGCGCGAACATCGGCAAGCATGGCTGCGGCCAGAACGTCCTGTCCGCCGAGGCGCTCCATCGCAACGCGGTGCGCGGCGTCGGCAGCGACGCCCTCTGCCACAAGTTCGGCAACGATATCTTCGCAATGATCGCGAAGCTCGGCAGCATAGCGCGACGCGATGGAAGGGCGGAGACCGGCGTGCAGAAGCCGCTCGCGTAGCGTGGTGAACCGATCAGGCATGGCTCGGCTCCCCGAGGAGGCTGCCGATCGCCTGGGACAGCTTACGCCAGTTCGCCGCGATGCCTGCCAACCGGCTGATCCCAGCCGGCGTCAGCGAATAGTAGATGCGGCTACGGCCGGCCACGCTCTGCCGACGGGATTGTAATGCGCCTTCCCGCTCCAGCATGTGCAACACCGGATAGATGACGCCCTCGGCGAACACGATCGCGTCGCCGGTGCGCTCCCGGATCGCCTGGACGAGTTCATAACCATACATCTCGCGTCCCTTGAGAAGCTGGAGAACGAGGAGTTCGGGAACGCCGTTCATGAAATTCGGGACGCCATCGCGCTTCTTCATCATCTGCCGCCATACCTATCAATACAAGGCATATACCTCGCGATGATAGGTATTGCAATGCCTGCGTGGAACTTCCGTCACGAGCCAGAGAATCCCAGCTGATGACCCGCGTGCTCGGCAGCTTCCGTTACCCCGCTGGTCGGCGCCACGGACTATTTCGACCGACAAGGCGTTCTCGAGAAGCCGGTCGATCTCGCTGCGCATCGCTGCCTGCGCCACCGCTATCCGAGCACGGGCAAGCTGGAGGACTCGCCGTTGTCCAGCCGCAAGAATGCAACCGCAATCTGCCTGCCCACCGCCGCGACATCGAGTGCGATCGATCGGGACGCTAGACTAGAAGGTCGAGAGAAGGCGCCAGCTCCCCGCCGGCCTTTGGTGGCTCGTCCCGGAGGAGGGAGCAGTCTGCCGCACTGCAGACGTCACCAACGGACGCCGATCAGGGCAGCAACACCTTGACGAGCTTTCCGCCGCGGACATCGACCTGCTTCATCATCGACCCGCCGGCGACCTGCGCGCCCTGCTCCCACTTCACGCTGGTCGTGACGTACCACACGCCATCGGGGACACGCGGGAAGGAGAAGCTGCCCGACGCGTCGCAGCGCGTCGTGCGCAGGGTCGAGACATAGAGCGGATCGTCGCGCTCGAACTTGACCGCGCCGAGAGTGGCGGCGCGCGTGCCGCGGGCCGTGCTGCCGAAGATCGCGGTCATGCGCGCCCGTGCATAGGCGCTGTCGGGGATGAGGTTCGCGGACTGTCCGGCGCAGGTGTGCGTGGCCCCACCGCCCTTGATCTGCGCCGTGCCGCTCACCGTGTTGGCGCCCTTCTTGCGCGACCAGTCGACTTCGGAGGGCGCGATCGGCGTGGAGAGGGCGGATGGCTGCGGCGAGAACTGGGCACAGCCGACGACGCTGGCGACCATCGCCAGACTCAGAAGAAGTTGCTTCATCGGGATTTCTTTGACTTCAGGAGGGGAAGGCAAAGTAGAAGCTCAACGCTCCGTGATCGCCAGTGTTCCCTTGGTGACCACGTCGATCCTCTCCTGCCGGTAGCCGGTTATGCCCGGGACCGCGGACCGCAGTTCAGGCAGGACAGCCGTGGCGCGGCGCGGCGGCCGTCCTTGCGCGGCCGTGCTTCGGCGTGGCCGCAGACCGAGCAGCCGTCGATCTCGAAATCGAGCCAGTGCGTAGGCTCTCCGCAATGCTCGCACGGCAGGCCGCGGCGGTTGCCGATCGGACCGAAGCCCGGTGCATGGCACGCGGGACAGAGGCGCTCGAGGCGCTTGGCGAGCTTCCACGACAGGGCGCGCAGCACGCGCATACGCGTCGGATTGCGATGGGCGCGCATGTCGGGGATCAGCACCGCCAGGCCGTCCTCCGAGCGCCGCGCCACGCGGTCCATCGCCGCGACGACGTCTTCCAGCGTATCCAGCCCGCTCTTGACAGGGTGCTCCCTGTCGCTGCTGCACAGCACGAACACGCCATAGCGCGGAAAGCCGATCGCCTTCACCGCCGCCGGGATGCGCGGATCCCCGGCCTTGTAGCGCAGCAGGCGCCAGTTCGTGCGGTGCGTCTGCAGCGTCTCGACCAGTCTGAGCCCGCGCTTGCGGTCGATGAAGGCCATCACCTCGACGCCGCTCGGACGCAACGGCACGGTGTCGATCGGGCCGTAGCTGCCTTCGCTCGCGATCGCGCAGTCGACATCCATCGTCCGGAAGGCGAGCTCGGCCTTCAGGACACAGGTCTCGACCAGGGCGTCCGGGCGCGGTACGTCGCCCGAGAACGTGCCGAGGCTGTCGGTGTCGAGCTGAGACGCCACGACGACCTCGGCGCCGAGGACCCGCCGGAAGGGCGGGCCCGCGGCGAGTTCCTTGGCATGCATCGTCGCCAGGCCGATCTTCTGGCCGACGTAGGGATGGTTCATGGCTGGTCCGGCGTCGCCGCCGCTCGCGAGAGAGGTTGCGTTACGCCGCGGCACTACTCCGCCGCTTGCGGCAGCGCCTCGCGGGCGAGCTGCTGCTCGACCAGGGTCGCCCAATAGGAGGCGCCGAGCGGCAGGATGTCGTCGTTGAAGTCGTAGCCCGGGTTGTGGACCATGCAACTGCCCGCACCATCGCCGTTGCCGATCCAGATGTAGCAGCCGGGCTTCTTCAGCAGCATCCAGGCGAAGTCCTCGCTGCCCATGGCCGGCGTCGGGTTGCGGTTGACATTGTCGAGTCCGACCAGCGCGGAGGCCGCCTTGGCGGCGAACTCGGTCTCCTGCTCGGTGTTGACGGTCGCGGGATAGCGGCGCTCGTAGCGCCACTTGATGACCTCGGCACCGAAGCCCGCGGCGACATTGCGCGCGATCTGCTCGATGCGACGCTCGATCATGTCCTGCACCGGCTTCTTGAAGGTGCGGACGGTGCCGCGCAGCACGCATTCCTGCGGAATCACGTTCCAGGTGTCGCCGGCATGGATCTGCGTCGTCGAGATGACGGCGGTGTCCATGGGATCGATGTTGCGCGCCACGATCGACTGCAGAGCGGTGACGATGTGAGAGCCCACGACGACCGGGTCGATGCCGTGATGCGGCATGGCGCCGTGCGCGCCGACGCCCTTCACCACCACCTCGAAGATGTCGTAGGCCGCCATCATCGGGCCAGGCCGGACGGCGAAGCGGCCGACCGGGACGCCCGGGATGTTGTGCATGCCGTAGACACCCTCGCAGGGGAACTTGTCGAACAGCCCCTCCTCCACCATGACGCGGCCGCCACCCTCGTTTTCCTCGGCCGGCTGGAAGATGAAGTAGACCGTGCCGTCGAAGTTCTTCGTCTCCGCGAGATACTTGGCAGCGCCCAGCAGCATCACCGTATGGCCATCATGACCGCAGGCATGCATCTTGCCGGGGATGGTCGACTTGTGGTCGAACTTGTTGGTCTCGTGCACGTCCAGCGCGTCCATGTCGGCACGCAGGCCGATCGCCCGCCGGGAGGTGCCCGACTTCAGCACGCCGACCACGCCGGTCTTGGCCAGCCCGCGATGAACCTCGATGCCGAACGACTTCAGCTTGTCGGCGACGATGTCGGCGGTCCGCACTTCCTCGAAGGCCGTCTCCGGGTGGCTATGGATGTCATGCCGCCACGCGGTCATGTCCTTGTGGAACGAGGCTATGCGATTGATGACCGGCATTCGGCAACTCTCCAACGAATATGGCTGCGGATCGTAAGCGACGACGGACAAAGTTCAAGCACCGCGATCATGCACGTGTGCAGATCACGGGCTGTGCGACTTTGGCGATCTTGATCTGGTCGTCGTCGCCATCGACGCGACGCGGAATCGCGGGTGGCAGCGACGACTCTCTCGGCTACGCCACGGTGCCTGCGTACGAGCGTTCCTCCACCGGCAGCCGTCCCTCCTCGATGGCATGGCAGGCCACGGCACCGCCTTCGATGGGCAGCGCCTTGGGGCGCTCGACCTTGCAGCGGTCGTTGGCGAAGGGGCAGCGCGGATGGAAGGTGCAGCCGCTCGGCGGGTTGATCGGGCTCGGCACCTCGCCCGCCACCGGCGCGCGCTGCCGGCCGGTCATGTCGAGGTCGGGGATCGTATCCAGCAGCATCCGCGTGTAGGGATGCTTGGGCCGCTTGAACAGCGTGTCGGTCGGCGCGACCTCGACCAGACGGCCGAGATACATCACGCCGACGCGCGTCGAGATATGATAGACGACCGCCAGGTTGTGGCTGATGAACAGGTAGGTGAGTTGCAGGCGACGCTGCAGATCGACCATCAGGTTCAGGATCTGCGCCTGCACGGAGACGTCGAGTGCCGAGGTCGGCTCGTCGCACACCAGAAATTCCGGTCGGCTCGCCAGCGCGCGGGCGATCGAGATGCGCTGGCGCTGGCCGCCCGAGAACTCGTGCGGATACTTGCGGCCGTCGGCCGGCGTCAGGCGCACCTGGCGCAGGAGGTCCCCCACCTGCTGCTCGAGATCTGCCTTGTCCCTGGCCAATCCGAAGGCACGGATCGGCTCGGCCACGATGTCGAACACCCGCCAGCGCGGATTGAGGCTGGCATAGGGGTCCTGGAAGATCATCTGCATGCGCCGGCGCAGTGCCGCCATGTCGGTCCGGCTGCGCCGGCCCGCCATGTCGTTGCCGTCGAACTCGATCGAGCCCGCGGTCGGCGGATAGAGGCCGACCACGAGGCGCGCGACCGTCGACTTGCCGCAGCCTGATTCTCCCACCAGCGAGAAGGTCTCGCCCTTGGCGATCTCGATGTCGATGCCGTCGACCGCCTGCACGACCTGGCGCGGCCGGCCCTCGATCTTGCGCACCAGCCACGGCGCCGACACATCGAAGTAGCGCTTCAGCCCTTCGATCCGCACGAACTGGCTCAGGCGTCCGGCCGGCATGGAAACGTCAGGCATCGGCCAGCTCCCTGGCGCGATCGCTGGCAATCGACGCGCCGACGCCGCCGCGGTCGTGCAGCCAGCAGGCCGCCCGGCTGGTCCCGGCCGCCATCAGCTCGGGTCGCTCGACCAGGCAGCGCTGCCCGCGCACGGTGCAGCGCGGATTGAAGGCGCATCCGCTTGGAATCTCGGTCAGGCGCGGCATCGAGCCGTCGATCTGGGTCAGCCGCTCATGGCGCACGCCCAGACTGGGAATCGAGCCCATCAGGCCCTTGGTGTAGGGATGCTTGGCGTGCTTGACCACGTCGCGTACCGGGCCGATCTCGGCGACGCGGCCGGCATACATCACGGCCACGCGGTCGGCCGTCTCGGCGATCACGCCCATGTCGTGCGTCACCAGCATGACCGCCGTCTGGTGCTCGCGGCACAGCCGCTTCAGCAGGGCGATGATCTGGGCCTGGATCGACACGTCCAGCGCCGTGGTGGGCTCGTCGGCCACGATCAGACGCGGATTGGCGCAGAGCGCGAGCGCGATCACCACGCGCTGGCGCATACCGCCGGAGAACTGGTGCGGGTAATGGTCGATGCGGTTCTCGGCGCCGGGGATGCCGACCTCCTTCAGGAGATCGAGGGCGCGCGCACGGGCCTGGCTCGCCGACAGCGGCAGATGGGTCTGGATGGTCTCGACGAGCTGGCGACCGACGGAATAGAGCGGATTGAGGCTGGTCAGCGGGTCCTGGAAGATGGCGCCGATCCTGTGGCCACGGATCTTGCGCATCTCCTCGTAAGGCAGGTTGTCGATGCGTCGCCCTTCCAGACGGATCTCGCCGGCGGCGATGCGGCCCGGCGGCTCCAGCAGGCCGATGATGGCATTGCCCGTCAGCGACTTGCCGGCACCCGATTCACCGACCACGCCGAGCACCTCGCCCGGCGCGATGTCGAAGGAGACGTCGTCGACCGCCAGCAGGGTGCCTCGGCGTGTCGGGAACTCCACCCGGAGGTTCCTGACCTCGAGCAGCGGCGGGTTGTTGGATGCGGCGGCCATCGGCTCGATTCTATCGCAATTTCGGGTTGAGGGCATCGCGCAGCCAGTCGCCCAGCAGGTTCACCGCCAGCACGAGGGCTGCAAGGGTGACGCCGGGGAAGACGGTGATCCACCAGTCGCCCGACTGCAGGACCTCGTTGCCCAGGCGGATGAGCGTGCCCAGAGACGGCTCGGTCGAGGGCAGGCCGACGCCCAGGAAGGACAGCGTCGCCTCCGTGATGATGGCGAGGCCGAGATTGATGGTGGCGATGACCAGCACCGGCCCGGTGACGTTGGGCAGGACGTGGCGCACCATGATCAGCACGGGCGACAGGCCGATCACGCGGGCGGCCTGCACGTATTCCTTGTTCTTCTCGACCAGCACCGAGCCGCGCACGGTGCGGGCATACTGGACCCAGAAGGAAAGCCCGATCGCGCCGACGATGACGAAGATCGCGATCTCGTCGTGGCGCTGCACGGAGATGATGCCGCGCACCACGCCGTCGATCAGCAGCGCCACCAGGATCGCCGGGAAGGTGAGCTGGACGTCGGCGACACGCATGATGACGGCGTCGACCGCGCCGCCGAGATAGCCGCTGACCAGCCCCAGCGCGATGCCGATGACCATCGCCACGAACACCGAGGCGAGCCCCACGATCAGCGACAGGCGCGTGCCGTACATGATCGAGCTCAGCACGTCCCTGCCCTGCTCGTCGGTGCCGAGCGGGAAGGTCCACTCGCCGTCCGGCGAGATGAGCACCGGCGGCTTCAGCCCGTCGGTCAGGCTGAGGGTCGCCGGATCGAACGGCGTGTGCGGCGCCAGCACCGGCGACAGGAACGCCATGGCGATGATGAACAGGGTGGCGGCGGCCGCCGTCACGGTCATGGGCGAGGATTTGAAGCTCCACCAGACGTCGCTGTCGGTGACGCGGTGCAGCAAGCCGCCCGGAGTGCCTACGGCCATGTCAGTGCCCTCCGACGCGCGCCGCGCCGCCCTGGCTGCGCAGCCGCGGGTCGACGACGAAATAGAGGAGGTCGACGGCGAGGTTGATCAGCACGAACAGCAGGCCGATCAGCAGCAGGTAGGCCGCCATCACCGGAATGTCGGAGAACTGCACGGACTGGATGAAGAGCTGCCCGACGCCCGGCCAGGCGAACACCGTCTCGGTGACGATGGCGAAGGCGATCAGGCTGCCGAGCTGCAGGCCGGTGACGGTGATGACCGGGACCAGGGTGTTCTTCAGCGCATGGCCGAAATTGATGGCGCGGTTGGACAGGCCGCGGGCGCGGGCGAACTTGATGTAGTCCGTGCGCATGACCTCCAGCATCTCCGACCGCACCAGGCGCATGATCAGCGTCAGCTGGAACAGACCGAGCGTGATCGACGGCAGGATCAGCGCCTTGAGGCCCGAGATCGTCAGGAAGTTCGTCGTCCAGCCGCCGATATCGACGGTCTGGCCGCGGCCGAACGAGGGCAGCCAGTGAAGATGCACGGCGAATATCAGAATCAGGAGAATGCCGATCAGGAAGGTCGGCAGGGAAATGCCGATCAGCGACACCGCCTGGAACAATCGACTGCTCCAGTGTCGCGGATAGAGGCCGGTATAGACTCCCATGGGCACGCCCACGAACAGCGCGAAGAGCGCGGCGCAGAACGACAGTTCGAGGGTCGCCGGTGCACGCTCCATGATCATCCGGCCGACCGGCTCCGAGGTCCGGTAGCTCAGGCCGAAATTGCCGCTCGCAGCATTCGTGATGAAATGGAAGAACTGCACCGGAGCCGGATCGTTCAGGCCGAGCTTGTCGCGCAGGGCCACACGCTCTTCCATGGAGGTGTCCTGGCCCACCATCGCGTTGATCGGGTCGCCGACGTAGCGGAACAGGGAAAAGGCAACCAGCCCCACCGTCAGCAGCACGGCGATGGATTGCAGGAGTCGTCGCAGGATGAAGGCAATCATTGATTGTATATCGGCCTGGGTGGAGGCCTAGCAGGATTGACGCCAAAACGGAACCGGCCCCGAACGCGGAAGCCGCGTCCGGGGCCGGTCCTCGATGTGCTATGGCGTCGCTACTTCACGGTCACGTAGCGCAGCGGGAAGGAATTGTCGGCCGGCTGGACCAGGTCGATGTTCTTGCGTGCCGCCCACACGACCGCCTGCTGGTGCAGCGGGATGTATGCGAAATCGTCGACATAGAGCTTGGTGGCCTGGGCGATCATGGCATCGCGCTTGGCCTTGTCGGTCTCCTGCTCCATGGCGTCGGCGAGCTTGTCGAGCGCCGGATTGGAGTAGCCGCCGGCGTTGAACTGGCCCTTCTTGGTCTCCTTGTTCGGCGTCTGGATCAGAGCCTCGAAGACATTGTGCACGTCGTAGGTCTGGGCCGGCGACCAGCCGAGCATGTAGAAGCTGGTCTCGCCGGGCGACAGGTCGCCCTTGCGCAGGATCTTGGCGAAATAGAGGTTGCGGGTCTGCGCCCGCAGATTCACCTTGATGCCGATCTTGGCCAGCATGGCCACGACGGCCTGGCAGATCTTCTCGTCGTTGACGTAGCGGTCGTTGGGGCAGTCCATGCCGACCTCGAAGCCGTTCGGATAGCCCGCGTCAGCGAGCATCTTCTTGGCTTCCTCCGGCTTCAGCAGGGCCGGCCGCTTGTCCAGGTCCTTCATGTAGCCGTTGATGCCGGGCGCCACCATCAGGTTGGTCGGGAAGGACTGGCCGCGCATCACGGTGCGCTTGATCGCCTCGACGTCGATCGAGCGGTGGATGGCTTCACGGACCTTCTTGTCCTTGAAGGGGTTCTTGCCCTTGACGCTGGACTCGAGCAGCTCCGGCCGCTCCTGGTCCATGCCGAGATAGACGATGCGGGTCTCCGGGCCTTCCAGCACCTTGAGGTTGGAATCCCGCTTCAGCGACTCGGTGTCGGCCGGCGGGACCTCGTACGTCATGTCGATATCGCCTGCCTTCAGCGCGGCGACGCGCGTTGCCGGGTTGGCGACCGGCGTGAAGATCACCTCGGTGAGGTTATGCTGCGGCTTGTCCCACCAGTTGGGGTTCACCACCAGGACCGTCCGCTCGCCCGCCTTGCGCTCCTTCAGCATGAAGGGGCCCGTGCCCATGGCGTTGCGGGTGGCGAAGTTCTCCTCGTTCTTGGTCATGTCCGCCGAGTTGACGGCGTTGTTCTTCTCGGCCCATGCCTTCGACATGATGCCGATGGCGGCCCATTTGTCCGCCAGCAGAGGATCCGGGTACTTGGTGGTCACGACGACACGGTTGTCGCCGTCCTTCTTGATTTCCTTCACCGACACGAAGTTGCTGCCGAGGTTGGAACCGGGTCCCATGGCGCGCTTCAGCGAGAAGACGACGTCATCGGCCGTCAGCGTCGAGCCGTCGTGGAACTTCACGTTGGGGCGGATGTCGAAGAACCAGGTCGTCGGATCGGTCTGCCCCCACTTGGTGGCCAGCGCCGGCTCGAGCTTGAGATCCTTGTCGCGGCGGATCAGCGGATCGTAGATGTTGGAATTGAAGGTCAGCAGGAAGGTCTCCTGCCGGGCGTAGGGATCCATCGAGCTGACATCGCCCGAGTTCGCCCACTTGAAGGTCTTGGCCTGCGCCATCGGCGCCAGCGCAAACCCGGCGCAGGCGACAGCCGCCAGCGCCATCGATTGACGGAAACTGAAGTTCATCCTTTGTACCCCTTTGAGGCGCCACACCCACTGTCGCGCCAAACGACTCCCCGATAGAGCCATGCACCAACGCATACCTGCCGGTGCAAACCTGCCGTCACGTTGCACCGGTCGTGAGTTGGCGTCAATTGCCCAAATTTTTTGCATGGCCGTGGCAGTTGGATAAGCCTGCCCGGATCGCTATCGTGCATCCGCCTCCGGTACATTTTCTCAGGGTGCGGTCATGAACGACGTCTCTCGCAGCTTTCGCGGCAATTCCAATGCAGCCCGCGATATCGCCCATCATCTGCACCCCTACACCAACTTCAAGAAGCATGAGCAGACCGGTCCGCTCACCATCGTGCGCGGTCGCGGCATCTACGTGACCGACGACGACGGCAAGGAATACATCGAGGGCATGGCGGGCCTCTGGTCGGCAGCCCTGGGCTTCAGCAACGAGCGGCTGGCGACGGTCGCCTACGAGCAGATGAAGCAGCTGCCCTTCTATCACGCCTTCAACCAGCGCAGCCACGAGCCGGCGATCAACCTGGCCGAGAAGCTGAAGTCGATGGCGCCGGTGCCGATGTCGAAGGTGTTCTTCGCCAACTCGGGTTCGGAAGCCAACGACACCGTCGTGAAGATGGTGTGGTACATGAACAACGCCCTCGGACGGCCGCAGAAGAAAAAGATCATCTCGCGCATCAAGGGCTATCACGGCATCACGGTCGCCTCGGGCAGCCTGACCGGCCTGCCGCACAACCACCGCTCCTTCGACCTGCCCATCCAGGGCATCATCCATACTTCCTGCCCGCACTATTACCGCTTCGGCCTGGAGGGCGAGAGCGAGGAGCAGTTCGCGACGCGCTGCGCCGAGGAGCTGGAGCAGCTCATCATCACGGAAGGCGGCGCCGACCAGGTCGCCGCGATGATCTGCGAGCCGGTCATGGGCGCCGGCGGCGTCATCGTGCCGCCCAAGGGCTACTACGAGAAGATCCAGGCGGTGTGCCGCAAGTACGACATGCTGTTCATCGCCGACGAGGTGATCTGCGGCTTCGGCCGTACCGGCAATGTCTGGGGCTGCCAGACGCTCGGCATCCAACCCGACATCCTGACCTGCGCCAAGGCCCTGTCGGCGTCGTTCCTGCCGATCTCGGCGGTGATGATCAACGACAAGGTCTATCAGGCGCTGGCCACCGAAAGCGACAAGATCGGCACCTGGGGCCACGGCTTCACCTACTCCGGCCATCCGGTCGCGGCGGCCGTCGCCCTCGAGGCTCAGAAGGTCTACGACGAGATGGACCTGTTCGGGCATGCCAAGCGGATGAGCCCGCTCTTCCAGAAGCACATCCAGTCGTTCGCCGATCATCCGCTGGTCGGCGAGGCGATGGGCATCGGCATGGTGGGCGCGCTCGAGATCGTGGCGGACAAGAAGACCAAGGCGCCGTTCGACCTCGCCACCGTCGGCGCCGGGCTGAAGGTCTACAATCAGGCCGTCTCGCGCGGCCTGTTCATCCGCAACATGGGCGACCGTGTCGCCGTCTGCCCGCCGCTGATCATCAACGAAGCCGAGATGGACGACCTGTTCGGCCGTCTTCGCCAGGCCTTCGACGGCGCGCTGGACGAACTGAAGTCGGAAGGCCATTTCAAGGGCTGACATGAGCGGAACGCAGCCGGCACCGGCGCCACCGGTCGGGACCGGCCAGCGTATCCGCAATCGTGCCATCTGGGCGGTGGCCCTGTTCACCGCCTCGGTGCCGCCGGCCATCGTGGCGGTCGACGGCTCCGAAGACTATGTGAAGGTCGCCCTGCCGCTCGCCCTCGGCTTCTGGCTCCTGGGCCTGCTGTTCGCCCTGTGGGCCGCATTCCCGACATTGCGCTATTGGGAGGGCCTGCCCTCCAGCACGCGCTGGCTCGGTGCTCTCCCCCTCCTCTCGGTTTCCCTGTTCCTCACCGCCGCCCTGATCGCGCCCCTGGTCGCGTGAAGCGCGATGTGCGGCGCAGGAGCGCGTGCAGGACGGACAAACGCGCGCCCTTCCTCGACAAATGCGAGCCGTTCGCAGTCCGCTTCGCGCGCATTGTTTGATATCGGTCAACGACGCCGTCCCGGCCGCGACCAAAATGCTCCTGTGCATGGAGTCGAAGCCGACTAGGATCGCGACGCAAAAGAAAGACCGACGGATGGATTATCAGGCATTTTTCGCGGGGCATCTGCAGCGCCTGCACACTGAGGGGCGCTATCGCGTCTTCGCCGAGCTGGAGCGCATGGTCGGCGCCTTCCCGCGGGCGCGCCTGCACCGCGACGGCGCGCCGCCGCGCGAGGTCACCGTCTGGTGCAGCAACGATTACCTCGCCATGGGCCAACATCCCGCCGTGATCGAGGCGATGCAGTCGGCGATCGGCGCCCAGGGTTCCGGGGCTGGCGGAACCCGCAACATCTCGGGCACCAATACCCTGCATGCCGCCCTTGAGCGCGAACTGGCGCAGCTCCACGAGAAGGAGGCCGCCCTGGTCTTCACCTCGGGATACGTCGCCAACGAGACGACCCTGCAGACGCTCGGCGCGCTGCTGCCCGGCTGCGAGATCTACTCGGACGCCCTGAACCATGCGTCCATGATCGCCGGCATCCGTCATTCCGGCGCGAAGCGGCACATCTTCCGTCACAACGACGTCGCCCATCTCGACGCGCTGCTGGCGGCGGCCGATCCGGCGACGCCCAAGATCGTGGCCTTCGAATCGGTGTATTCGATGGACGGCGACGTCTCGCCGATCGCCGAGATCTGCGACGTCGCCCATCGCCACGGCGCCCTCGCCTATCTCGACGAGGTCCATGCCGTCGGCATGTACGGCCGGCGCGGCGCCGGCGTGGCCGAGCGCGACGGTGCGCTGGCAAAGGTCGACATCGTGCAGGGCACGCTGGCCAAGGCATTCGGCGTGGTCGGAGGCTACATCGCCTCGACGGCGGCGACCGTCGACTTCGTGCGGTCCTGCGGTGCCGGCTTCATCTTCACCACCTCCCTGCCGCCGGCCATCGCGGCCGCGGCGCTGGCCAGCGTGCGCCACGTCTCCGGCCACGCCGAGCTGCGGGTTCGCCACCAGGAGCGCGCCGCGATGCTCAAGCGCCGGCTGGCCGTGGCCGGCCTGCCGGTGATGCCGTCCGAAACCCACATCGTGCCGGTGTTCGTGGGCGACGCCGCCCTGTGCAAGCAGGCCAGCGATCTGCTGCTCGACCGTCACGCCATCTACGTCCAGCCGATCAACTTCCCGACCGTCGCGCGCGGCACCGAACGGCTGCGCCTGACGCCGACGCCGCTGCACGGCGACCATGAGATCACGCGGCTGGTCGCAGCGCTGCAGGACGTCTGGCAGGAGCTGGGGCTCGGGCTGCGTCAGGCCGCCGAGTAAGACAGCTCATCAGGGCACCGCCACGGGAAGGTGATGGCTTTCCCGGGGGCGGTTGTTGCATGCCGCAAGCACGACGGTACTATGCTTCAGCAGAGCGCGGGGCACGGCTCGGATGAAGCAACACAATGAATGCGGACAAGGCAGTCGAGACGGCCCCTCTCTTCCTGAGCGGCGGCGGTGAACTTGGGCGGCTGATCCGCCAGCACGACTGGGCGAGCACGCGACTCGGCCCCCCGTCGGAGTGGCCGCAGAACCTGCGCACGGCCGTGCGGATCATGATGACATCGCGGCAGCCGATCTGGATCGGCTGGGGCGAGGACCTGATCTATTTCTACAACGACGCCTACAAGTCGATCATCGGCGGCAAGCATCCGTCGGCGCTCGGCCAGCCCACGCGCGTGGTCTGGCAGGAGATCTGGAGCGATATCGGGCCGCTGCTGGCGACGGCGATGGGCGGTGACCAGGGCACCTATGTCGAGGCGCAGCTCCTGATCATGGAGCGCAACGGCTACCCGGAGGAGACCTACTACACCTTCTCCTACAGCCCGGTCCCCAACGACGACGGCAGCGTCGGCGGGATCATCTGTGCCAACAGCGACGACACCCAGCGCGTGATCGGAGAGCGCCAGCTCACCCTGCTGCGCGAGCTGGCTGCCGGAACCGCCAACACCCGCACCTGGCAGGAGGCCTGCGAGCGAAGCGCGGCGGCGCTGGCCACCAACCCGCGCGACGTGCCGTTCGCCATGATCTACATGGCCGACCCCGATTCCAGCGCGCTCTCGCTGGTCGGCCTAAGCGGGATCGAGCGCGGCCATGCGGCGGCGCCCGAACGGCTGCTGCCCGACGACGACTGCCCCTGGCCCGCCCACGAGGCTCTCCGTCATCACGGCGACCTCGTCGTCGACAACCTCGACAAGATCTTCGCCGGCGGCCTGCCGCAAGGGCCATGGCCGCGCTCGCCGTCGCAGGCCGTCGTGTTGCCGATCATGCCCGGCGGCGAGACCGGACGCGCCGGCGTGCTGGTGATCGGCCTCAACCCTTTTCGCCTGTTCGACCAGAACTATCGCGGGTTCCTCGGCCTTGCCGCCGGCCAGATCGCCGGCGCCATCGCCAACGCCCAGGCCTACGAGGAAGAACGCCGTCGGGCCGAGGCGCTGGCCGAGATCGACCTCGCCAAGACGACGTTCTTCTCCAATGTCAGCCACGAGTTCCGCACGCCGCTGACGCTCATGCTGGCGCCGATCGAGGACGCCCTCAACGATTCTGCGCCGCTGGCCAGCGTTCATCGCAATCGGCTGGAGCTGGCGCACCGCAACAGCTTGCGCCTGCTCAAGCTGGTGAACTCGCTGCTCGACTTCTCACGCATCGAGGCAGGCCGCGTCGAAGCCGTCTACGAGCCGACCGATATCAGCCGCTTCACCGCCGAGCTTGCCTCGAACTTCCAGTCGGCCACCGACCGCGCCGGCCTGCGGCTCGAGATCGACTGCCCGCCGCTGTCGCAGGACGCCTATGTCGATCGCGAGATGTGGGAGAAGATCGTCCTCAACCTCATCTCCAACGCCTTCAAATTCACCTTCGCGGGTGAAATCTCCGTCCGCGTCAGCGAGTCCGCCGATAGGCGTTCCTTCTCGCTCGCGGTGCGGGACAGCGGCGTCGGCATCCCGGCCGAGGAGCTGCCGCGCCTCTTCGAACGCTTTCATCGCGTCGAGGGCCAGAAAGGCAGATCCTTCGAAGGATCCGGCATCGGCCTGGCGCTGGTCCAGGAACTGGTGAAGCTGCATGGCGGACGGATCGATGTCGAGAGCATGGTCGGCTGCGGCACGACCTTCACCCTGTCCCTTCCGCTGGGCGGCGCGCACCTGCCGGCCAGCGCCGTCAACGCCGAGCGCAAGCGGGCTTCCACCTCCCTGCGCGCCGAGGCTTATGTCGAGGAGGCTCTGCGGTGGCTGCCCGATGCCGTTGCCGGCGAGGCCCTCCAGCGCAGCGAGCTGGAGAGAGCGCCGGACCATGCCGAGGACGGCGAGGTGCGCATCGTCGTGGCCGACGACAACGCCGACATGCGCGACTACATCCGCCGGCTCCTGAAGGGACGCTGGCGGGTCGACGCCTATCCGGACGGTGCGGCGGCACTGGACGCGATCCGCGCCGAGAAGCCCGACCTGGTGCTGACCGACGTGATGATGCCGCGGCTCGACGGATTCGGCCTGCTGCGCGAGCTGCGCAACGATCCCGGCCTGCGCGACCTGCCGGTCATCGTCCTGTCGGCGCGCGCCGGCGAAGAGGCCCGGGTGGAAGGACTGAATTCCGGTGCCGACGACTATCTGACCAAGCCCTTCGCGGCACGCGAGCTGATCGCGCGGGTGAATGCCAATCTCGAGCTGTCGCGCGTGCGCCGGGAGGCGACCCGCGAGCTGCGCGAGAGCGAAGCCCGTTTCCGCAACATGGCCGATCACGCGCCGGTCATGATGTGGATCACCGACGCGGAAGGCGCCGTCACCTACGTCAACCGGAGCTGGCTGGAATTCACCGGCCTGTCGGAGCGGCAATCGCTGGGCGCCGGGGCCTGGACCATCGTCCATCCCGACGACGAGGCGGCGGCGCGACGGGATTACGAGGACGCAACGCGAACCGAGGCGGCCTTCAGCAGCGAGTTCAGGCTGCGCCGCGCCGACGGCGCCTATCGGTGGGCGCTCGGTGCCGCCGCGCCGCGCTTCGATTCCGACGGCCGGCTGCTCGGTTTCATCGGCTCCATCATCGACATCACCGACCGCAAGGAGGCCGAGCAGGTCCTGCAGCAGGTCAACGAAACGCTGGAGCGACGGGTCGCGGCGGCGCTGGCGCAGCGCGCGGAAGCCGAGGCGCAGCTCCGCCAGGCTCACAAGATGGAAGCCGTCGGCAAGCTCACCGGCGGCGTGGCGCACGACTTCAACAACGTGCTGCAGGTGATCGGCGGCAACCTGCAGCTGCTGCAGAAGGACGTCGCCGGCAATCTGCGCGCCGAGCAACGTCTGCAGACCGCGCTGGCCGGCATCGCGCGCGGCTCGCGCCTCGCCTCGCAGCTGCTCGCCTTCGGCCGGCGCCAGCCGCTTGCTCCCAAGGTCATCAACCTCGGCCGGCTCGTGCGCGGCACCGACGACATGCTGCGCCGCGCCCTGGGCGAAGGCATCGAGATCGAGACGGTGATCTCGGGCGGACTCTGGAACACGTTCGTCGACGCCGTACAGGTCGAGAATGCCCTGCTCAATCTCGCGATCAATGCGCGCGACGCCATGGCCGGCCAGGGCAGGCTCACCATCGAGGCCGGCAACGCTGCGCTCGACGACGACTACGCCGCGCGCCACCGCCACGCCGACGTCAGGCCCGGCCAGTACGTGATGCTCGCAGTCACGGATACCGGCAGCGGCATGCCCGCGGAGATCCTGGAGCAGGTCTTCGAGCCCTTCTTCACCACCAAGCCCGAAGGCCAGGGAACGGGCCTCGGCCTCAGCATGGTCTACGGCTTCGTCAAGCAGTCGGGCGGCCACATCAAGATCTACAGCGAGATCGGCCACGGCACGACGGTCCGGCTCTACCTGCCGCGAGCGCGCGACGAGGAGGACATCGAGGTCCCGCAGGATACCGGGCCCGCGACAGGCGGCACGGAGACAGTGCTGGTGGTCGAGGACGACGAGGATGTCCGCTCGACGGTCGTCGAGATGCTGAGCGACCTCGGCTATCGCGTGCTGAAGGCCAAGGACGCCCAAAGCGCGCTCGCCATCGTCGAAAGCGGCGCGCCCATCGACCTGCTGTTCACCGACGTGGTCATGCCCGGTCCGCTGCGCAGCCCAGAATTGGCGCGCAAGGCGCGCGAGCGCCTGCCCGGCATCACCATCGTCTTCACGTCGGGATACACCGAGAATGCCATTGTCCATGGCGGCCGACTCGACGACGGCATCGACCTGCTGAGCAAGCCCTATACGCGCGAGGCTCTGGCGCGGAAGCTCCGCCATGCCTTGCGCAACCAGCAGCAGAGGCCCGCCGTCCGGCTGCCTTCCGCCCCTCCGCTTTCGGCCGCGCGCCCGGCGGGGCCACCGGCAGAGCCGAGGAAACTGCGGATCCTGCTGGTCGAGGATGACTGGCTGATCCGGGCCGCCACCCTCGACATGCTGCAGGCGCTGGGTCATGCCGGCTTCGAGGCGGCCGACGGCGCGCAGGCGCTGGACCTGCTGGCGCGCGAGCCGGTCGACGTCATGATCACCGACGTCGGCCTGCCCGGCATGTCGGGCACGGCGCTGGCCGACCAGGCGCACGAGCGCTGGCCCGAGCTCTTCGTCATCTTCGCATCGGGCCATGCCGACCTGCCGCCGCGCCGCGGAACCGACCGCACGATGCACCTGCCGAAGCCCTACGACATGACGGCTCTGGAGCAGGTCCTTGCCGCCGTGACGAACGGCAAGTGAGGAGGTCGTCGATGTCGACGGCTACTCGACCGTGCGCATCGTCCACAGCCGCGACCGCAGCAGCACGAACGCGATCAGCAGCACCATCGCGAAGGCCGGCAGCAGAAGTGCGGCCTTGAGTCCCCACACGGCACAGATCGACCCCGTTAGGAGCGCTCCGATCGGGCCGCCGCCGCCCAACCCGAGCTGGAACAGCGCCATCAGCCGCGCGCGATGGGTGGGCGGCGACACGATCTGCACGACCGTGCGGCTCTGGGTCATGGTGATGCCGGCGCCGATGCCCCAGGCGAAGCTCAGGGCCACGAAGACGGGGAATGGCGGCAGGGTCGAGAGCAGCACCAGGACGACCGCGCCGGTGAGGACACCGAAGCCGACGAGGCGGCCGCGCAGGGTCAGCCGCCGCGCCAGAGCGACCAGCGCAATGCTGGCCGCGATGGTCCCCGCCCAGAAGGCGAAGTTGACATAGGACAGCTCCAGCGCGCCGCCGGCGTAGTTGTCGCGCACCGCCAGCGGCAGCACCGTCATGAAGGGGCCGACATAGAAGATGCCGACGCCGAAGTTCAGCAGGAGGACCGGCCAGATCTGGTCGGACTTCACCGCCGCCGACATCCCTTCGCCGAGGCTGCGCCAGAAGCCGGCCGTCGTTGCCGTCGGCGGGTGCGGCGGCGGATCCGGCAGACGGCGCACGGCCAGGCATCCCAGCAGCAGCAGGACGACGTTCAGCAGCAGCAGCGGCGCTGCACCGACCCAGTCGGCCGCAGAGGCGCAGGCGATGCCGAGAAGCTGGCCGATGAACTGCAGCGCCGTGGCCAGCGCCACGGCGCGCGGCAGCTCACCACCTTTGGCGACCACCGGCAGAAGGGCGTCGCGGGTCGGGATGGCGAAGGCGCCGATCGCGCCGGCCGTGATCCCGTAGACGATCAGCAGCGTGTAGCTCAGCGGTCCGCCCGACAGCAGCAGGATGGCGAGCGCCAGCGGCGGCAGGGCGTAGAGCAGGTGGTAGCGCAGCAGCAGCCGGCGCGGATTGCCACGGTCCGCGACCAGTCCGCCGAGCGGCAGGAAGAGCAGCGACGGCGCCATCGCGGCGGCCTGCGCCAGGCCGACGGCGAAGGCATCCATGTGGAGCACCACGGCCACCAGCCAGGGGAACAGCACCATCTGCACGCCGAGCGGCACGAACCAGCTCGCGATTCCGGCCAGGTAGGCCGGGAAGGCTGTGGAGGGAACAGTCACGGAACCGTCTTGATCGGGAGGATGGGCAACTATACTTTGTAGGGGCTTAGTGCCGCTTGCTCATCCAATAGTCAAAGACACACAAGTCATGCCTTCCACCCTTCGGGAAGCGTGGCGGTGGCGGAGCGGGAGACGATGTCGACATTCAACCGCACCACACTGGTGAAGGTGCTGGAAATTCTCGGCAGCAACAATGCCGGCGAGGCCTTGGCCGCCGCGAAGCTTGCTGCGACCATGATACGCGAGGCCGGCCTCACCTGGGATGACGTCGTCGCGCCGGAGATCCGGGCCCACGCGACCGAAGCCCCGGTCGCCGCGCGCGTCGTCGGCACGGGCAGCGGCACCGGCTCGGGCCCCTTCGGCTACCGGCGCGATCGCGAGCTGTCGCCGCACGAGCAGTTCTTCATGGTCCTGCTGAGTCCGCGCACCCCCGCCGACGTCAAGCGCCAGCTGAGAAGCCTGGAGGCGCGCGTGCTCGACGGCGAGATCACGCCGCAGGAGACGCAGAACCTGCGCTCCATGTACCAGGACTACGTGGTCGGCTGATCGCCGACAAGCCGCCTGCCGGGTCAGAACGCCGTGCTGAGCGACAGCAGGAAGGTGCGCGGCGTGCCCATCGCCAAGCCGTAATTGACGGACGCCGAGGCCCAGTAGTTGAGGTCGAACAGATTCTCGACGTTGAAGCGGACGGAGATCGGCTTGCCATCGTTGCGCTCGAAGCTGTAGCGCACGCCGGCATCGAAGCGCGTCCAGCCGGCGATGCTCTGCGTGTTGGCCTGGTCGAGGTACTGCATGCTGGTGTAGATCATGCGTCCGGCGAAGGTCAGCCCACGCAGGAACGAGGCGTCCCATTCGGCGCCGAGGTTGAGCTGCACGTTGGGCACACCGGGCGCGGTCTTGCCATCGGTCAGCGCCGAGCCGGTGTTGAGCTGCGTGCCGTTCATCAGGGTGACGCCACCGAGCGGCCGGAAACCCGGCAGCGGCTCGCCGAAGACGTTGAGCTCGAGTCCCTGGTTGCGCTGCGTGCCGCCGACGCTGAAGACCTGTGTGGTGGGATTGGTGACACCGAACGGCTGGTCGATCTGGAAGGCCGCCAGCGTGGCTGCGAACGACCCGAAATCGACCTTGGCGCCGATCTCGAACTGCGATGAGATCACCGGTGCGAAGACCTGGCCGGAATTGATGGCCGCTGCCGGAGCAGTCGGTCCCTGCTGCAGGCCCTGGACGTAGTTGCCGTAGAAGGACACGTTCTGCCATGGCTTCACGACCAGGCCGACGGCGGGCGTGAGCGCCGCCTGATCGTAGTATGTCGTCACCGCACCGGTCACCGCGCTGAAATTCGTGGCCTGGACGCGCTGCAGACGGCCGCCGAGAATGAGCTGGATGCGCTCGTCGTAGGCCGACAGGATGTCGGCGAGCGCCACGCTGGTGAGCTGCGTCGAGCTGACCTTGGGCGGACTCGTGTAGGTGACGTTCGGCCGCGCCACGAAGGTCGGCTGGTAGAGGTTGGAGCGCACATTGGCGAGGACCGCCGAATCGCCCTGCCCGAGCTGGACCATGATGCGCGTCGCACTGACGGCGAGCGTATGGTCGATCGGCCCGCTCGCCGCCTTGCCGCGGATGCCGACCTCTTCGGTATCGACCGTGGCGAAGGACGGGCGATAGCGCACGCTGTCCTGCGTGTTGGCTGCCTGGTCGAGGATGGTCACCAGGCCACCGCGCACGCTTTCGAGCTGCGTGCTGCGGCCGCCGAAGGCGGCATAGGCCGTCCAGTCGGGCGCGATGTCATATTCGGCCCGGGCGACGCCGAACACGTCGGAGGAGTCCATGTAGGTCCAGGGCTGATACCAGTTGCTGTGGCCGCCCGGCGCCATCGGCACGGCCACGCCTGCCGCGACATAGGTGAATTGAAGCGGCGAATTGTAGCGCTGCTTCTGGTAGCCGTAGTCCAGCGAGAGGCGCAGCCGGTCGCCACGGAAGTCGAGGCCCATCACGGCCGCAGCCACCTCCTGCGACTGGCGGTCGACGGGCGTATCGCCATTGCGGTAGACGGCGTTGAAGCGTACGCCGAACTGCTTGTCCTCGCCGAACCGGCGCCCGAAATCGAAGCTGCCGCCGAACTGCGCGCTCGAGGCGTAGGTCGCCGTCACACTGTTCAGCGGCGCGTCGCCGGCGCGCTTCGGCACGAGATTGAGGTGACCGCCGATGCTGCCGAACGGCGGCATGCCGTTCAGCAGCACGCCCGGCCCCTTGAGCAGCTCGACGCGCTCGAGATACTCGGGCGACACGACCATCTGCGGCGCCACCGAGTACATGCCGTTGAACGCATAGTCCTGGTTGCTCAGCACGAAGCCGCGCACGAACGGCACGCCGGCGTAGTTGGCCGACGAGATCGTGTTGCGCACCGAGGGGTCGTTGGCCAGCACGTCGATGACGCTGCGCGCCTGCTGATCGGTCATCAGCTTGGCGGTGTAGTTGCTCTGGTTGAACGGCGTGTCCATGAAGCCGCGCTCGCCCAGGATGCCGAGTTGGCCGCCGGTCGCCACCTGGCCGCCCGCGAAGGGCGGTGGCAGGTTGTCGATCACCGCCGTCGACGGGACCTGGTTCGCCTGGACGCGGACGGGATCGAGCTGCAGCGCCCCCGCCCCCGTTCCTGCCGCCGGCCCGTCGAGCGTCACCGTTGTGGCGTCGGTAAAGCGGAAGGTCAGGCCTGTGCCTGACAGGAGAGACTCGAGCGCGCGGCTGGGCGTCAGCGATCCCGTGACGCCCGGCGTCGTCAGGCTGCGTACCAGGGCGGCATTGGCGCTGACCTGCAGGCCCGACTGGCGCGCGAAGGCAGCAAGGCCGCTGCTCAGCGCCTGCGGCGGAATGTCGAAGCTGCGGACCTGCTCGCCGGGAGTTGCCTGCCCTGTCTGCTGGCCATGCACCGCTGCCAGCGGCATCCCGACAGCCAGGAAACCCGCGGCCAGCAGGCGCGCGCACGATCCGAACGTATTGCTCATTGCCCCAACCCGATTTATGCGAATGCGACTTACTTCTAAGTAGTCAACGCATGACCTTCGGGATTTTTCAGGACCTCGGGATCACCGGACTCAGTACGACGACAGCACGATCAGCCAGGGGCTGATCTGGCGCACCTTCGCGCCGTGCGCGCTGGCGACGGCGCGCGCGGCCGCCGACGGATCGGCGAGATTGTAGACGCCGGTGACACGTGCCCGCGCGAGCGTCCCGTCGGCCACGATGATGGCGACGCTGCTGTAGCGCGCGAGTTCGTCCACGACGTCCGCCACGGTCCGATCGCTGGCGACGATCGTGCCGCGCAGCCAGGCGGCGATCTCGTCGGGCGCACGCGTCGCCCGCCCAACCTCGCCGTCCGGGCCGACCCGCAGATGGTCCCCGGCGACCAGCCGTTCCGATATGGGCGGCGTCGCCGCGATGGTCGACACCTGCACCACCCCCTCTCGGACGGTCACTTCGGTGGCGTCGCCGGCACGGTGCACTTCGAAGGCGGTGCCCAGCACTGTCGTCAGCACGTCGCCGCTCACGACGGTGAACGGCCGCGCCGCGTCGCGCACCACCTCGAAGAACGCCTCGCCGCGCAACAGGCGTACCTGCCGCACGCCAGGGGCGAAGGCCACGTCGATGGCGCTCTCCGCTGCGAGGCGCACGGTGCTGCCGTCCTCGAGCTTCAGGGTGCGGATCTCGGCCGTTGCGCTCATGTGCGAAGCCTGCAGCCGCAGCAACAGGCCCGGACCGGCCAACACCAGCAACAGGCAGGCCGCCGCCGCCGCCAGCCCCGCGACGAGCAGCCGACGCGGCCTGCGCCGCCGCTGCCTCTCCGCGACCAGATCTACCACCCCATTTGCAGGCGGATTTCCAGGCAGATCTGCGGACGGCTCCCGTCCGGCGCCCGCCACCGGCGACGCCCGTCGCGCCCGGCTCACGAGATCGAGGAGATGCCCGGTCTCCTGCCAGGCAGCGCGGTGAGCCGGGTCGGCCGCCAGCCAGGCGTCGAAGCGGGCCCTGAGTTCGCGATCTTCCGGCTCCTCGCGCAGGGCGATCAGCCATTGCGTCGCCTCCCTCCCCGCGCGTTCGTCCTCGCCGCCGACCGTCATGCCCAGTACGTCTCCTCTTGGATCAACGCACGGCGGCGATGGTTTTTCAGTCGGCCGGCCCGGCATGGGTCCGGTGATGGATGCGGTCATTGGCGCGACCGCAGCCGCCGCCGGCAATGCTCAACGGCATCGGCGACCAGCACATGGGCCAGCGTGACGGAGATACCCAGCCGTTCGGCAATCTCGCGCAGCTTGTAACCCTCGAAATGATGGAGCTCGAGCGCCCGCCTGGTCCGCTCGGGAAGCTCGGCCAGGGCCTCCAGCATCGCCTGCAGCTCCGCCCGGTCGGCCGCCTCCACCTCCGGGGACGGCCGGTTCTCCACCGTCTCTATGACATCGACCTCGTCCGCCGCCGAGACATAGCGGCTTTCGTGCGCCTGCCGCCGCCGACCGTCGAGCGCCAGGTTGCGCACGATGCGGTAGAGATAACCTAGAGGTTCGTCGAGCAGCCGCCGGCCCGCCACCTCGGCGAAACGGAGATAGGCCTCCTGCACGACATCCTCGGCCCGCGTGCGGTCGCCGACGATCGTGCTGGCGTAATTCACCAGGTCGCCCCGGTGCCGAAGATAGAGCGTCACGGTCGGATCGGCCGGCGGCACGACGGTGCGGTATCCTTCCTCAACTGCGAATGACTCGCAGCCGCGTTATACGGAGGGAACGGCACGCCGGCAACCCGCCTTCATCGGGCTCGCCGGCACCGGAATGGTCGACGCGTCGTCAGAAGTCGACGGACAGCGAGACGTAGAACGTACGCGGCTGGTTCTGGAGCACCCAACCGCTGGTCGCGATCCAGTAGTTCGCGTCAAACAGGTTCGTGACGTTGGCGCGCAGGGTCACGGGCGGAAGCTTGCTCGACCGCTCGATGGCATACCGTACGCCGGCGTCGAAGCGCGTCCACGCCGGCGCCGCCTGGGTGTTCGCCTGGTTGATGTAGACCTGCCCGACATGCACGATGCGTCCCATCACGCCAAACCCCTTGGCAAAGGGTGTGTCCCAGTCGGCAGTCAGGGCGAGCTGGAACGGCGCGGTGCCGACAGCCTTGTTGCCGTTCGCGGCGCCGTTCTGCGTGTTGAGCAATGTCGCATTCAGCAGAGTGAAGCCGCCGAGCAGCTTCAGGCCATCGAGCGGCTCGCCGAACATCGTGAATTCGAGGCCCTGGTTGCGCTGCAGGCCGTCCGTCACCAGCGAGTTGGTGGTGGCGTCCGTGAACGAGCTGGGAATCTGGATCTGGAAGGCGCTGAGCGTGGCGCCGAAGTTGCCGAGATCGACCTTGGCGCCGACCTCAAACTGCGTCGACACGAAGGGCGGGAACTGCTGGCCGGCATTGGTAAGGCCGGCACCGGCGATCGGGCCCTGCTGCAGGGCCTGGATGTAGTTGCCGTAGAACGACACTTCCTTCCACGGCCGCACGACCAGGCTGACCGATGGTGACACGACGGTCTGGTCGTTGCCGTTGGTCGGCAGTCCCGTGACAATGTTGTAGTTGGCCGTCTGCAGCCGCTGCAGGCGCGCACCACCGATCAACTGGATGCGGTCCTGCGCAAACGACAGCGCATCGACCAGACCGACGCTGGTGTAGAGCGAATCCGACGTGAGCGGCGCGTTCTGCCGGAAGCCGAAGAAGCTCGGCTGCGACAGGTCGATGGGACGGTAGATATTGGAGTTGTTGGTGATCGTCAGGGGATTGGTGAACGACCAGTTCTGCGTCTTCAGATAGTCGCCGACGAGCGCCGCTTCATGCTTCACCGGACCCGTATTGAAAGTCGCCCGCACGCCGGCTTCCAGCGACAGCGATTCGGTGTTCTGCAGATATTGCCCCGCCGACAGGACCGTCGTGTTGCCGTTGTAGTTGATGATGTTCTGGTTGACGAACACGGTCGTCAGGTTGCTGCGCCTGGCGCCGGCCTTGATGAATCCCGTGAGCCCGTCGACGATGTCGTGCTCGAAGCGCATCGCTCCGTAGAGATCGTTGCCCTGCAGCCGCTCCCACGGCTGATAGGAGCTGTTGACGGCGTTGGGTGCCGCCGGGAGCTGCACGCCCGCGGCCAGGAAGATGCCGCCCTGGAAGGCATCGACATCGCGGCGCAGGAAACCGATGTCGGCGTCGATGCGTGTGCGCTCGCCACGAAAGTCGAAGCCGGCCGTAAGCGCCAGCCGCTCCGCCGCCTGGTCGGAGACCGCGGTATCGCCGTTGAGGTACAGGCCGTTGAGGCGCAGACCAAGACTGTCGTCGGGCCCGAAGCGTCGACCGAAGTCGACGGTGCCGCCGAACTGTGACGACGATTGGTAGAGTGCCGCAGCCCGCGTGATCGGCTCGCTGGTCGCTCGCTTGGGCACGAGGTTGACGGTGCCGCCGACTGCACTCGGCAGCGCGCCATTGAGGAAGGCCGTCGGTCCCCGGAACACCTCGACGCGCTCGATGCCGGTCATGTCGGCTTCCGCCGGGACGATGCCGAACAGACCGCCGAAGCCGAAATTGGTATTGGTGACCGTGACGCCGCGGATCATCATGCGATCGTCGAAGGAGTTGCCGTCCGGAAAGCCCGATCGCACCGTGGGATCGCTGGCGACCACGTCCGTCAGAGTCCGCGCCTGCTGGCTCTGCATGAACTGCTCGGTGTACACCGTCTCGCTGAACGGCGTGTCCATGTAGTCGCGGTTGCCGAGCAGGCCGACCTTGCCGCCCCGCGCGACCTGCCCGCCGGCAAAGACCGGCGGAAGATTGCCGATCTCGGCCTGCGGCGGCGGCATATTCGCCTGCACGCGCACGGGATCGAGCTGCATGGCGCCGGGCGCGACGGATGCGCCCGCCACCGTGACTGCCGTCGCCGATGTGAACTGGAACGTCAGGCCGGTGCCCAGCAGGAGCTGGCGCAATGCCTGCTCCAGGCTCATCGAGCCCACGACCGCACCGCTGTTCTTACCCGCGACGGCGGCCGTGTCGACAGCGATCTGCAAACCCGATTGCCGGCCGAAAGTGGTCAAAGCCGCTCCCAGCGGCTGGGCGGGAATGTCGAACGCGACGACCCGGCTGGCTTGCGCGGTCGAAGGGTCGGCGAGCGGCGGCGTCGCGGTCTGGGCATTCGACGGTCCGGCGAGGACCATTGCAATGAGCGCCATGGTTGCGACGCTTCCACGATCAACCGATGTCACGAACTCTCCCCGCTCATCCGAAACCAGTGAGCAGATGACGGGCGGGAGCGCCGGGATTTAAGGCGAGGCGTTCTCTTTTTCTGCGGCACGTGCCGTCATGGGCCGGAGACCACGGTGAAATAAGGGGTGATGCGCGTGAGCGATCCATGCTGCGCGCGGGCGATCGCTTCGAGCGCCTCGACTGGCCGGCGGAGGTCGAACACGCCCGTGACGTGCCGTGCCGCCATCGCCTTGTCGCGCAGCACGATGACGCCCTCGTAGTGACGGCCCAGCACTTCCGCCACGTCGGCGAGCGGCGCGCCATCGACGATGAGGCGGCGTTGGCGCCAGACAGCAATATCGTCTGGGACTATCTCGTCGCGCTGCAGCGAGCCGCCGGCGCGATGGACACGCAGCCTCTGGCCACGCGTCAGCAAATCTGAAGACAGACCGCCATCGACCGCCACCTCGACCGTGCCGGACTTCACGGACACCGATACCGAATCTTCCCAGGTACGCACCGAAAAGGCCGTGCCGACGACGGTGACGGTCACGTTGCCGGCTTTGACCACGAACGGCCTGCCGCCGCGGACAACCTCGAAGAACGCCTCGCCCGCCAGCAACGTCACCTCACGTCGTGCCTCGCCGTAGTCGACGGCGACGGCGCTGCCGGCGTCGAGATGGACCTCGCTGCCGTCCTCGAGCAGGAGATCGCGCAGTTCCGCGGTGCTCGTGATCGCGTCGGCCTGCAACCGAAGCTGGATCGCCGGGAAGAAGGCCACCAGGAGGCAAGCTGCCAAGGCCATCGCCACGGCAATGCGCCGGGTCGCAGGACGCGACAGGGAGGAACGCCAGGAAAGCCGCGCCCCGGGCAGGATGGCCCGATCATCGGCACCCGCCGTCGCAGCGACTTCTCGCGCCGCAGCGGGCGATTCTGCCGGCAGATCTCCCGCCACGCGCCACATCCGTTGAACGCTGCCATAGGCTGCCCGGTGACCGGCGCTTTCTGCCAGCCAGCGGTCGAGAGCAGCGCGCAGCTCGCGATCGTCGGGCGAAGCCTGTACTCGCATCAGCCAGTCGACGGCCTGCTCGCGCGTCTCATCCTCGTTTGCCGCCGACGTCACAGATTCGATCCTCACTCGCCCGCGCGCCGGCGCGGGAAACTGCCTGACAGATGACGAAAGGCAGACCCGACTTTTAAGGGGAGAGCGAAAAGACTTCCATGCGGACGTCAACTCGGCGGCGAATCGAGCCGCCGCGAGCCGTGCAGGATGGCGTCCTTCACGAGCTGGTGCGCGCGCACCACCGAAATCCCGAGCTGGTCGGCGACCTGCTGAAGCGTCAGGCCTTCCAGACGATAAAGAGTGAAGGCACGACGGGTGCGTTCGGGAAGCTCGGCCAGCGCCTGGCCCAGCACGCGCAGTTCGTCACGATAGAGAACCACGTGCTCGGCGGTCGGAACGTCATGCGCGATCCCTTCGGCCTGGTCAGGCAATGCCGATAGGGATTCCGTCGTCGGACGCCTGACCCAGTCGAGCGCCACGTTCCGCACGATTCGATAGAGATAGCTGGCCGGATGGGTGATCGCCGTCGCTTCAGCCGCCGTGAAGCGTATATACGCCTCCTGCACAACGTCCTCAGCCTGCGCCCTGTCGCCGACAATGCCATTGGCATAGTTCACCAATGCGGCTCGCAGCGAAAGATAGAGCGCTAGGGACGACGGGGCGGGCACGCCTCTGCCTTCTAATATTCAACTGATAATTATTCTCAATTGATTTATACGGCAGGCGAATCGAGACGGCAACCCCACCCAGGCCCAGCCCCCATCGGTCAGGCTGAACGACTCACGCTCTTGTGCCCGAACATCCTCAGCCGATAGTCGACCAGACGGAAACCCAGGCGGGCCGCTGTCTCTTCGATCAGGCGCACCAGTTCCCCGTCGTCGAGTTCGAGGATCTCGCCCGTGGTGACGTCGATCAGATGGGGATGCGCGCCCCCTGCCCGCTCGTAGCGGGTCCGGCCGTCGCTGAAGGTGTGCCTCCTCAGCACGCCGACTTCCGTCAGGCTGTTGAGGGTCCGGTAGACGGTCGCCAGACCAATGCGATGGCCGGCGGCGGCACGGCGATGGATCTCGCGCGCGCAGGGATGATCCGTCGCCTCGCCCAGCACTTCGAGAACGATGCGCCGATGCTCGGTGAGCCGAAGCCCCTTCTGAAGACAGAGCTGCTCCAGCGCCGTCACGTTCAGCGCCTCAGGTAGAACTGGATCGGCACGACGAGTTCGAGGCTCTCGCCGGGCTGGTCCTGTGGCAGCGGCGGCAGGGGTTGCGCACGCTGCAGCAGGTCGAGGCCTTCCTGATCCAGGGATGCATGGCCCGACGGCCGCTCGATACGGACGGCCAGCACCCGTCCGTCGCGGCTCATCGTGAAGCGCACGTAGGTGATGCCTTCATGACGCGCCCTCTGTGCTTCCCAGGGATAGCGCTTATGCCGCTCGAGATGGCGCAGCAGCAGGCCCTTCCATGTCGGCAGCGATCGCGACGGCGGATCGGGTGAGGCCCCTGGCGCCGGCGCGGCGGCGCGCTGCGTCTGCTCGGGGGCCGCCTGTGGCGCCGCGGCGACCGACCGCGGCTTGGGTTGTGGCCGCTTCCTTTCGACGGGCTTGGGCTTCTCCGGCGGCTTGAGGTCGAGTGGCGGCGGCGGCTCAGGCGCCGGCAGGACGACGTCGGCCAGCGGTATTTCCACCGGTGGCGGCGGCTCGGGCATCTCGAGCTCGATCTCGACCGGCTTGATGTCGACCGGCGGCGGCGGCTCCTCCGGATCGGGGATCGCCTCGCTCAATTCGGGTGCCGGCGGCGCCTCGGTCGGCATCGTCTCCGGCGCGGCCGGCAGCGGCGCCATCTCCAGCATCACTGCCGCGGGCGGTGGAGAATACGGCACCTCGGCGTGCGTCCAGCCCAGCACCAGTCCTACGATGCCGGCATGCACGGCCAGCACGAAGACAAAGCTGCCTGCCCAGCGCAGCCCGTCGTTCATTGCTCCAGCCCGACCAGCGCGACCTTGAGATAGCCCGCGGCGCGTAGCAGGTTCATGCCCTGCATCAGCTCGCCATAGGGAACAGTCTTGTCTGCGCGGAGGAAGATGCGCTCGTCCTTCTTGCTGCCCGTCTCGAGGTCGAGAGCGGCGCCCAGTTCCTCCCGCGTCACCGGCTTGTCCTTCACCACGAAAGAGAGGTCGCTCTTCAATGTCAGATAGAGCGGCGTGTCGGGCTTGGACTGTCGCTCGGCCGTCGAGGCCGGCAGCTCGACCGGCACGTCCACGGTCGCCAACGGCGCCGCCACCATGAAGATGATCAGCAGCACAAGCATCACGTCGATGAATGGCGTGACGTTGATCTCGTGGGTCTCGGCGAGTTCCTCCTCGCCGTGATCGAGCTTTACCGACATTTTCCGAGGTCCCTGGAAACGACGCGCATCACGGCCGCCGACGTATCGGCGACCAGGGCACGATAGGCGGCGATGCGCCGCGAGAAGTGGTTGTAGATCACGACGGCCGGAATCGCCGCCGCGAGGCCGAGCGCCGTCGCCAGCAGCGCCTCGGCGATGCCCGGGGCCACGACCGCAAGGTTGGTCGTCTGGGAGCGCGAGATGCCGATGAAGGAGTTCATGATGCCCCAAACCGTGCCGAACAGGCCGACGAACGGCGCGGTCGAGCCGATGGTCGCGAGCACGCCGGTTCCCTTCAGCATCTGCCGGCCCGTCGCGGCTTCGATGCGCTCGAGCCGCGAAGCGACGCGCTCCTTCAAGCCCTCACGATCATCGACGTTACCCGCCGATTGCTGCCACTCGACCTGGGCTGCGGCGACGAGGTCGTTCTGCGGCGCCTTGTCCAGCGACGGCGCCGCGTTGATCGCCGCCAGCACGGTCCGCTGGCGGCGCACGGCCGTCGACAGCTCGAGGGACTTTGCGACGAAAACCGTCCAGGTGATGAGCGAGCCGAACGCCAGGCCGACCATCACACCCTGCACGATCCAGTCGGCGGCGACGAACATGCCCCAGACCGAGAGGTCCTTCGGGACAACGGCCCCCGAGGCAGGCACGGGAGCCGGTATCGGCGCCGTCATCGCTGGATCAACCGGTGCGCCCGCGCCAGCTGTGCCGTCCGACGTCGCAGCCGTTGGCTGTTCGCCTTGCGGCACTGTACCGCCCACCGGCGGTGAAGCCGATTGTTCGCCCTGCGGCACCGCGCCCTGCGTCGGCGCTGCGGAAGGGACGGCCGAACGCGCAGTTCCGCCCGATCCAGCCGTTGTGATGCTGGTCATCGCCCCAGGCGACGGCTGAGACGCTCCCGCGGCAGTCGGAGAGGTCGCCGCTGGAGAGGTTGCGGGCGCTGAACCGGCTGCCGGCGGGCTGCCGGCGGCGCCTTGAGGGGCAGTTGCCGGCGCCGTGGCTGCGCCGCCCGCAGAGGCACCCGTAGCGGCAGTTCCCGGAGGGGCTGCCGGCCGAGACGCCGGAGATGTCGTGCCAGGCGATGATGCGGGGGGAACCGCGGGCGAGGCGTTGGTGGCCCCTGCAGCGGCTGGGCGATCGGTTGATGGAGCCCTGGCAGGCGTGTCTGCCGCCGAGGAGGGTCTGGGTGATGCCGGCACAGCCGATGTGCCCCCACCCGTCGGGTTGGACGGAGCGGCGGGACCCGGTGACTGGGCAAAGACTCCGGCGGGCACCGCCAGAATGGCTAGCAACAACAGGACGATACGCATGAATAAGGCCGACCTCTGCGGCGATCTGGACAGTGCACGACATGGGACGCGGCCGGCCCGGTCCAATTCGACCGCCGTCCCCACACCTCTATGACGAACAAGGAGCCGCATTTTTTTGCTCAGCCGGGGCAAATGAGACATTTGATTCCTGCCGACCTTCAGACCGAAGAGGGCCAGCGGAGATTCAGCTGCATCGTGTCGGCGACCGGCCGGCAATTCAACGTGGCCAAGGCCTTCGGTCTGACCTGCCACCCCGCCTCCCGCGCGAATCCGGCATCGACCCATCCGGCCGGCGCCATCGGGCTGCAGGCATGGGCAATTTGCCACGGGCACTCGGGGCATCCGGCAAACGCGCCCCCCTTGCGACGCCCAATAGCCGCTACATCGGACTTCCAGCCCATCCAGGGCGGCGGGCACTGAAAGCTGATGCTTCCTGGCCGAGGGACCATGGTCCGCTCACACGGCCACGGCCTCCGCACGATCGCAACCGCTCGGTGCGCCTCACTCGGTGAGGAGAATGCTCTGCTCCCGCTCCAGCACACGGCGAACGGCCGGCCGTTCCAGCATCTTGTCCTTCCATGCCGCGTAATTCGGGAGTTCGGTCATGGGCAGGCCGATGCGCTTGCCCCAGCCGTAGAACACCAACGCATAGCCATCGACGACGCTGAACTGGTCGCCGAGCATCCACTGCTTGCCCGCGAGCAGCCCGTCGATCTCCCTGAGCGCATTGTGGAAGTTCTCGCGGCCGACGGACCTGAGGTGGTCGAAGACGCTCGTGTCGGTCGCGAATCGCTCGGGGCGCCCGATATGCGTGAAGGCTGGATGAACGGTGTTGGAGAACCAGGCCATCAGCGAAATCGCGCCCGCCCGTCCGACCGGATCCGCCGGCATGAGATGCGGCGCATAGCGTGCGGCGATGTAGTCGAGGATCGCGGTGTTCTCCACGATCACGCCTTCATCGACCACCAGTGCCGGCACGCGCCCGCGCGGATTGACCTTCAGGTACTCCGGCGTCTTCTGCTCATTCTTCGCGAAGGACAATGCCTGGAGCTCGTATGCGGCACCGCTTTCCTCGAGACCGACGTGAGAAGCAGTCGAGCATGCGCCTGGCGCGTAATAGAGCTTGAGCACCATCACCTCCTGTAAGGGTATCGCGAGCGACTATAGCGGCAGCGCGGCGCCGTTCGGCCGATTGCGGTGGAGGAACTCGCGGCCCACCTTCACGCGCCGGTCGCCGTCGTACTCGACGATATCCGCTGTGGCATACGTCTCGGTCCAGTTGGACGGCAGGAAGGAACCCGAGCCTACGACGTCGATCGGCGCCTTCGCCTCCGCCATCACCCGGCATTTCGCCGGACCGAAGCCGGAGGATGCCACGATCTTCACCTTGTCGAAGCCAGCCCGGTCGAGTTCGGCGCGGAGGTGAAATATCGCCGCCGCCGACACGCCGGTGCCGACGAGATAGCGCAGCTCCTCCTCGCTGCGATAGCCGCGGATGGATTCGGGCGAGAAGCGCTCCAGCACGGCATAGGACGTTGCAGGATCGAGCCCCTCGATATAGCGTCCGCCCGTCGTATCCAGCCGCAGGGAAAGCCTTCCCTCGGCCGCGAGTTCGGGGAAGCGCCGGCACACCGCCAACGAATCGGAGATCTCGCGCGCGAAATAGTCGACCAACACGGTCATCGGCTCGCCGGGGAAGGTCTCGTGATACATCTCGGCGGCGCGCAGCGTGGTGCCGGCGTAGCCGATCAGGGCATGCGGCATCGTGCCGAGGCCCTGCTCGCGTCCGAAGAAGTGGGCAGTGGCATGCGTCGCGTTGCCGATGAATCCCACGGCGCCCACCTTGCGCTTGGCCCGGGCCGATCCGACGGATGCGGCATAGGCCATCATCTCCGCCATCTCCTGGCCTGCGCAGTGCCGGGCATCCATGGCGAGGAAAGCCGATTTGGGCATGTCGGCGCACATCGTCCAGGCGTTGTAGGCAGCAACGCAGGCGGGGCCGAGTTTCTGCAGGAAGATCGTCTCGAGATCGACGAGATGAAAGAACGAGCCGGTGATGTACATCATCGGCTCGCCGGCACCGACCCACTTGCCCTCGGTATAGCGCAGATCGAGGTCGACCGAGGTGTTGCGTGACCGGCCGAGTTCCTCCAGCCACTGCAGCGCCAAGCGTGGTGCGAATACCACCGGGCGCCGCATGAAGATGGCATAGGTCACGCGGCTGTCGCCGAAGCGGCCGATCACCTGCTTCGTGCGATTGAAGTAGTGATCAGTGTAACGCTCGATCTCGCCGTCCGACGGGCGTGTCATTGGCCCTCCCCTAAAGGCCCTTATTGGTTGTTCATCTCGAGCGCTGGCTGCCGCCTCAGACGGCCGGCCGCGCGCGGGCAATCGAGAGACGCTCCGTCTTGAGCTGCTCGGCCAGCAGGAAGGCGAGCTCGAGCGCCTGGCTGGCATTGAGCCGCGGATCGCATTGCGTCTCGTAGCGCTCGACGAGGTTGTCGACGGTGATGTCGACGGCGCCGCCGACACACTCGGTGACCTCCTGGCCGGTCATCTCGAAGTGCACGCCGCCGGGATGCGTGCCCTCGGCGCGGTGGGCTGCGAAGAAGTCCTTCACTTCGCTCACGATGGCATCGAAGTGCCGGGTCTTCTTGCCGTTGGCCGCGGTCACGGTGTTGCCGTGCATGGGATCGCACGACCAGACGATCGAGCGGCCTTCCTTCCTGGTGGCTCGCAGCAATGCCGGCAACCTCTCGCCGACCTTGTCCGCGCCCATGCGGGCGATGACGACGATGCGGCCGGGCTCGTTGGTCGGATTCAGCGCATCGTTCAGCCGCAGGAAGTCGTCGATCGCCAGGGACGGCCCCGCCTTGAACCCCAGCGGGTTGCGCACGCCGCGCAGGAATTCGACATGCGCCCCGTCGGGCTGCCGCGTGCGATCGCCGATCCACAGCATGTGGGCCGAGCAGTCGTACCAGTCGCCCGAGGTCGAATCGACGCGGGTCAGCGCCTCCTCATACTGCAGCAACAGTGCCTCGTGGCTGGTGAAGAACTCGGTCTCGGCGATCTGCGGCGTGGTCGCCGAGGTCAGGCCGCAGGCGGCCATGAAGTTCAGCGTCTCGTCGAGTCGTGCGGCGAGATCCTGGTAGCGCTCGGACGCCGGCGAGTTGCGAACGAAGTCGAGATTCCAGCGATTGACCTCATGCAGGTCGGCATAGCCGCCTTGCGCAAAGGCACGCAGCAGATTGAGCGTCGCGGCCGACTGGTTGTAGGCCTGCACCATGCGTTCGGGATCGGGCTGTCGCGCCACGGCGGTGAACTCGAAACCGTTGACGTTGTCGCCACGATAGGATGGCAGCTCGACGTCACCCTGCTTCTCGACATTGGAAGAGCGGGGCTTGGCGAACTGACCGGCCATCCGGCCGACCTTCACGACCGGTACGCCGGCACCATAGGTTAGCACCACGGCCATCTGCAGCAGGACGCGGAAGGTGTCGCGGATGTTGTTCGCGGTGAAATCGGCAAAGCTCTCGGCACAGTCGCCGCCCTGCAGCAGGAAGGCCTCGCCGGCGGCCACCTTGGCCAAGGCTCCCTTCAGCTTGCGCGCCTCGCCAGCAAAGACCAGCGGCGGATAGCGACGCAGCCTGGCCTCGGCGCCCGCCAGGGCGGCGGCATCGAGATAGGTCGGCATCTGCTGCGCCGGCCGGCTGCGCCAGCTCGTGGGCGTCCACGCCGCGGCGCTCGAGCTGCGCGATTGCACCTTCGCGGCCGTGCGGGACGGCCCCTGGATCGCGGTCATCTACTCCTCCTGAACCTCTGGCCGGAACCGGCCATCGGGGTGGGTGAACCTATACGCGCTGTGGATAAAAGGCCAGTACCAGGGGCGCGTCCGCGGCCCGGCGAATTCCGCCGCGAATGGCCCGGATACCCCTCGGAATGATGGCAGCGCGCCGCCGCTGCGGCCCTTACTTCGCGGCCTTCACTCGGCGGCCTTCACTCAGCGGCCTTCACTCAGCGGCTCGACGATCGGGCGCGGGCTCGAGCCGTGCGGTGCGCATGGTGACGAACTCTTCGCCGGCCGTGGGATGAATGCCGACCGTGGCGTCGAACTGCGCCTTGGTCGCGCCCGCCTTCACAGCGACGGCGAGTCCCTGGATCAGCTCGGCGGCGTCTTCCCCCACCATGTGGACGCCGACGACCTTGTCCGTTGCCGCTTCGACGATCAGCTTCATGAAGGTGCGCTGATGACGGCCGGAGACGGTGTACTTCATCGGCCGGAACGCCGCCGTGAAGACACGCACCGCGCCGAGTCTCAGCTTGGCCTCTTCTTCGGTCAGGCCGACGGTCGCCAGTTCAGGCTGGCCGAACACGGCCGACGGCACGTCACGATGGTCAGGCTTGCGCGGCTTCCCGCCGAACTCGGTATCGGCAAAGCAATGCCCCTCCATGATGGCTACCGGAGTGAGGTTGATGCGATCCGTCACGTCGCCGACGGCCCAGATGTTCGGTGCGGTCGTCCTGGACCACTCGTCCACGGCGACGGCGCCCGCCTTGTCGAGCTGCACCCCGGCCTTCTCCAATCCCAGACCGGCAGTGTTGGGCTTGCGACCGGTCGCGTACATGACGAGATCCGTCTCGAACATGCCGCCGAGCGGCGTGTACACCGTATAGGGCGCCTTGCCACCTGTGGCGGTAATGCGACTCACCTCGATCTCGGTGCGCATGCGGATGCCCGCATCCTTCAGTCCGTCGTGCACGGCCGTCCGGCACTCCTCGTCGAATCCGCGCAGGACGCGGTCCCGCCGCAGCACCAGCTCGACCTCGCAACCCAGACCATTGAAGATGCCGGCGAACTCCACGGCAATGAAGCCGCCACCGACGATCGCGATCCGCCTCGGAAGCTCGGACAGATGGAACGCCTCATTGGAGGTGATGGCCAACTCCTTGCCCGGGATATCGGGCACCACGGGATGTCCACCGGTCGCGACCAGGATCTTCTCGGCCGTTATCGTCTGCTCGCCCACCGCGATCGTATGCCGATCCATCAAGCGGCCCCGCCCCATGTGCAGCTTCACGCCGGCTCCTTCCAGCAGGCGCAGGTAGATGCCGTTCAGCCGATCGACTTCCTTGTTCACGTTGTCGCGCAACGTCTCCCATGAATGGGTCGGCGTCGGCACCGTCCAGCCATAGGCCGCCGCATCCTCGAATTCGTGGGCAAACTTCGACCCGTACACGAGGAGCTTCTTGGGCACGCAGCCGCGGATCACGCAGGTGCCGCCGACACGATAGTCCTCGCAGATGCCGACGCGCGCGCCGTGACCGGCCGCGATTCGCGAGGCGCGTACGCCTCCCGAGCCGGCACCGATGACAAACAGGTCGTAATCATATGCCATGTGGATATCCCGAGAACAAAACCACAACACGGCCCCAATTCGGACGCGGCTCCGACTATATCGGCGCTTAGACGGCCGTGTAAGGGAACTTAAACGGGTGAAACCTGTTCCTGATACAACTTATAGGATATTCGCCATGATGAAGCTTCTGCTCCTCCCTACCGCCCTGCTGCTGACCGCCGTCCCAGCCATGGCCGCGCCAGGCGATTCTGCCGCGCCGGCTGCAAGGCCGACTCAAGGCTCGGACCCGGCACGCAGCAACCGCGGCATCATGCGCTACGATACGAACAGGGACGGCGTCGTCGATCATGCCGAATGGACAGCCGGGCAGGATGCGCGCTTCAAGCGTCTCGACACCAACGGGGACGGCAAGCTGAACCAGGAGGAGATGTTCGCACGGAGCCCCGGGGCACCCGACAGCGTGCTGCCGACGGATCGGCAGGCCCAGCGCCAGTCCGCCTACTTTCAGAGGCTCGACACGGACAAGGACGGCAGCGTGACGTTCGCCGAGTTCCTTGCCGGGTCGGAACGGAACTTCGCGCGCTGCGACGTCAACAAGGACGGCCGTACCGATACGGCCGAGTGTCGACAGGCCCTGCAACGCAACCGATGACAGCCAAAAGAAAGGCCGCCCGATGGCGGCCTTTCCATTGATGCCTCTCGCGGCGCTCAGCTGCTCTCGGCGTGCATTACGTCGCCAAAGAGGTCCCAGCTCTCCCCCTTGAAGCGCTGCAACTGGACCGCCTGAATCGGATAGTAGTCCGTCGGGCTCGTGCTGATGGTGATGCCGGGCAGCAGCATCGGCAGCTTGTACTTCTGGAAGTTGGCCGCCTGCTTCATCAGGTTCTCCCTGGTGAGATCGTTGCCGCACTTCTTCAGGGTCTCGTGCATGAGATTGGCAACGGAATAGGCGAAGACGTTCGAGGCGTCGGACAGGCTGGCGCTGGCATTGTGCTTGTTCATCCACTCCTTCCACGCCTTCATGTCGGCATTGCCGTCCCACTGCTTGTCCGTCGGATCCATGAGGTAAGCGGCAGTAATGACGCCCTGTACGTTCTCGAAGCCCGCCGGCTTCATGACCGTGGCGACCGAGACCGACACGTTGTTGAGGTACTGGACCGGCTTCCAGCCGATGTCGCCGGCCTTGCGCATGGCCTGGGCAGCGAACTTGGGCGTGGCGATGTTGAAGAACACGTTGGCGCCGGCGTCCTTGAGCTGGATGACCTGGCTGTCGACGGTCGGATCCGTCACTTCATAGGTGACATGCTTGACCACCTTGCCGGCGTCCTTGCCGAGCCCCTCGCGCATGCCTTCCCAGTAGTCCTTGCCGTAGTCGTCGTTCTGCATCAGCACGCCGATCTTCGGATCCTTGACGTTGGCAAGGATGTGCTTGGCGTAAATGACGGCTTCGGTGTGGTAGTCAGGCTGGAAGCCCATCGTCCATGGGAACTCTTTCGGCTTGCCCCACTTCGACGCGCCGGTTGCCACATAGAGCATCGGCACCTTCTTCTGGTTCATGTACTTGTGGATCGCCGTGTTGGTCGGCGTGCCCAGAGTGTTGAAGGTGCACAGCACCTTGTCCTGTTCGACCAGCTGGCGGATGCACTCCACCGTCTTGGCGGGATTGTAGCCGTCATCGAGCGTGATGAAGTTCACCTTGCGCCCGTTGATGCCGCCCTGTTCGTTGACGTACTTCCAATACGCCTGCAGCGTCTTGCCGATGACGCCGTAGGCTGACGCCGGGCCGCTGTACGGATTGGTGTGGCCGATCTTGATCTCGCTGTCGCTGGCGCCGTCGGAGTACTTCTTGGCTCCCTGGGCAAACGACACCCCGGAAGCAGACAACACGGCGGCCGTGGAAACGCCGCCCAAGAACCCACGTCTGTTCGTCTTCAACGCATCCTCCTGTGTTTATTATTTTGCAGGACGAAGCGTCGCGCGAAAAACATTCCCGGGAAAGGAAAAAACTCGCGATGCGGTATACAATTTCACAATGTTGCGCCGCAGCATGGCCAGCAAAAAGACCGCCGGAATCACCGGCGGCCTTCCCGTTCGACTTCTGACCCGGTCGACGGATGTCGATCAGCTGCTCTCGGCCGACATCACATCGCCGAAGAGTTCCCAAGTCTCGCCGGAGAACTTGGCGAGCTTCACCGACTGGATAGGATAGTAATCGGTAGGGCTGGTGCTGATGGTGATGCCGGGGATCAGCATCGGCAGCTTGTACTTCTGGAAGTTGGCCGCCTGCCGCATGACGTTCTCGCGCGTCAGGTTGTCGCCGCACTTCTTCAAGGTCTCGTGCATCAGGACCGAGACTGCATAGCCAAACACATGATTGGCATCGGCCTTGTTGGAACTCGGCATCCACTTGTCCATCCAGGCGACCCAGCCCTTCATGTCGTCACTGTCGGCCCACTGCTTGTCCGTGGGATCCATCAGATACTGCGCCGTGACGATGCCCTGGCTGTTCTCGAAACCGGCCGGCTTCATGACCGCGCCGACCGAGGCCGACACATTGTTGAGATACTGCGCCGGCTTCCAGTTGATGTCGCCGGCCTTGCGGATCGCCTGCGCAGCCGCCTTGGGCGTGGCGATGTTGAAGAACACGTTGGCACCGGAATCCTTCAGCTGGATCACCTGGCTGTCGACCGTCGGATCCGTGACCTCGAAGGTCACGTGCTTGACGATCTTGTTCGCGTCCTTGCCCAGCCCTTCCTTGAAGCCTTCCCAGTAATCCTTGCCGTAGTCGTCGTTCTGCATCAGCACGCCGATCTTCGGATCCTTGACGTTGGCAAGGATGTGCTTGGCATAAATCATGCCCTCGGTGTGGTAGTCGGGCTGGAAGCCCATCGTCCACGGGTACTCCTTGGGTTTGCCCCACTTCGAAGCGCCGGTGGCGACGTACAGCATCGGCACCTTGCGCTGGTTCATGTAGCGATGGATCGCCGTGTTGGTCGGCGTGCCCAGCGTGTTGAAGGTGCACAGCACCTTCTCCTGCTCGACGAGCTGCCGCACCAGTTCCACGATCTTCGGCGGTGAATAGCCGTCGTCGAGCGTGATGAACTTGATCTTGCGACCGTTAATGCCGCCCGCCTCGTTCACGCTCTTCCAGTAAGCCTCGATCGTCTTGCCGATCTGGCCGTAGGCCGATGCCGGTCCGCTGTAGGGACCGGTATGGCCGATCTTGATCTCGGTGTCGGTCGCACCGTCGGAATACTTCTTCTGAGCCCGCGCCGCAGTCGAACCTGCAACCAGTGCGAGCGCCGAAGCACCTGCCACGAATCCACGCCTACTCGTACCCACTGTAACGCCTCCTTCCCAGATATTGATGCCGGAGAGTTTCAATCGGAATCAGGTTCAAAAGAAGGCCGCCTGCCGCGCCCTTTCCGCATCCCGGTCCTCAAATCCCTCTCGACTCCACACGGTCCATTCGGACCGATTTCCGGCCAGGCTTTCGGCCCGGCATCAACCACGTATCAGCCGTGAATCAACTACGAGCGGCCTGGATCTTGCGCCAGACGGCATACAACCCACCGGCAATTCCGGTCGGCATCAGATAGATGATGACGATCAGCAGGATGCCGAAGATCGTGTAGGCAGACAGATCGAACGGGAGGCCGAGGCTGTTCTTCACGAACTGCGACAGCGCCTGCGCCGAATTGTCGACCAGGACGTAGAATACGCCACCGATCACCGACCCCATCAACGACCCTATGCCGCCCACAACGAGGCCGATCAGGAACTTGATGGACAGGAAGATATTGAAGCTGTCAGGCGCAACGAAAGCGATGGCGGAAGCCGACAGCGCGCCGGCAATGCCCGTGTAGGCGGCGCTGATGCCGAACGTGACCGTCTTGTAGAGGGCGATATCGATGCCCATGGTCTCCGCCGCCATGTTCTGGTCGCGGATCGCCATGATCGCGCGCCCGCTGCGGCTGCTGATCATGTTCGCCGCCGCCCAGAACAGGACGATCATCGTGATCAGGCAGAAATAGTACAGCCACTGGTCCTCGCTGAGCGGCAGGCCGAAAGGGACCTCCGGCTTCAACAGGACGATGCCCTGCACGCCACCGGTCAGGCCTTCCAGCCACCGGTATTTGAGGATCTGCGGCACCGCGAGCGCCAGTGCGAAGGTGGCGAGCGCGAGATAGTGGCCTTCGAGCCTGAGGGCCGGCAGGCCGAACAGATAGCCGACGATGAAGCATATGATGGCAGCCGCGGGGATCGTCGCCCAGTAGGGCACGTTCAACTGGTCCATCAGGATCGCCGCCGTATAGGCCCCGACGGCATAGAAGGCCCCGTGTCCGAGCGAGAACTGGCCGTTGAATCCCGTCAGCAGGTTGAGGCCGAGCACCGCGATGGAGGCGATGATCATCGTGCTGACCAGGAACAACCGGTAGTCCGAGATCAGCTCGGGGAAGACAGGTTTCAACAGAGGCAGCAGAAAGGCGACGACGATCAGCCCCAGCACCCATTTCTTCGATGCGGCCATGTCAGACCCTCTTCACGACGACGCGGCCGAACAGGCCGGCGGGTCTCACGGTCAGCACGACGATGACGATGATCAGCGCCACCGTGAGCTTCTCGCCGTTGCCGACGATATAGATGCCGGTGGCCTTCTCGATCTGGTTGCCGGCATAGGCCACCATGTTCTCGAGGACGCCGACGATGAAGCCTCCGGCCACCGCGCCGGCCGGATTTGAGATGCCCCCTACGAGAGCGCTCGCAAAGGCGTACAGCAGGATGCCGGCCATCATGTTCGGCTCGAGATAGACGATGTGGGCAACCATGATGCCGGCCACGGCACCGACCGAGGCGGCCAGCCCCCAGCCCAGCGCCAGCATCCAGTCGACCCGGACACCGACCAGGCGGGCCATCTGTGGATTCTGGGCGGCAGCCCTCATGGCCAGCCCCAGCGGCGTGTAGCGGAAGAACACGAACAGCAGGCCCAGTACGATCAGCGTAACGACGATGACGCCAAGCTGATGCGAGCCGATGACACCGGCGATGCCGAAGCTGCTCTTGGGAAATGGCGACGGATACTCCTTGATCAGATAGCTCCAGATCGTGCCCGCCAGAGAATTGAAAATGGCCAGCAGACCGATGAACACCACAATGATCGACAGGACCGGCGCGGTGTGCAGCGGCCGCAGGATGAGCCGCTCGATCGCCACGCCGAGCAGGAAGGACAGCGCCACGGCGATGACGAAGGCCCCCCAGAAGCTCATGCCCCACGTCATCAGCTGCCAGCTCAAGTACGTGCTGAACATCGCCATTTCGCCCTGGGCGAAATTGATGTGGTCGGTCGACACATAGATCATCACCAGAGCCAGGGCGACGCAGGCGTAGATGGCGCCGTTGGCAAGACCCGATGCGATCTGCTGGAGGAACTGTTCCATCTGGCTGCCTCAGTATCCGAGGTAGGATTTGCGGATGTTCTCGTCGTTCTTCACCACCGACGACGGTCCCGACATCACGACCTTGCCGGTCTCCAGTACGTAGGCGTGGTCCGCGAGATCGAGGGCGAGAGCAGCGTTCTGCTCGACCAGAAGAATGCTCACCTTCTCCTCTTCGTTGATGCGCCGGAGGATTCGGAAGATCTCCAGCACGATGAGTGGCGCCAGTCCGAACGACGGCTCGTCGAGAAGCATGAGCCGCGGCTTCAGCATCAAGGCGCGGGCGATCGCGAGCATCTGCTGCTCGCCGCCCGAGAGCGTCCCGGCCTGCTGCTGAATTCTCTCCTTGAGACGCGGGAAATAGCTGAAGACGCGTTCCAAATCCGCCTGGACGCCCGCCTTGTCCTTACGGGTGTAGGCGGCGATGCGCAGATTCTCGTCGACCGTCATGGTCGTGAAGGTGCCGCGGCCCTCCGGCACGTGCGCGATACGCAACCGGACGATCTCTTCCGTGGCCAGTCCGTTGATCTCGCGCCCCTTGAAGCGAACAGCGCCCTCGGTGCGCACCATGTTGCAGATGGCCCGCAGCGTCGTCGTCTTGCCGGCTCCGTTGGCGCCGAGCAGTGTCGTGATCCCGCCGGTCCCGATCTCGAAGCTCACATCGTAGAGGGACTGCGTCTGACCGTAGAACGCCTTCAACCCCTGCACTTCCAGCAACGCCGCCATCACGAGGTCCCCAGATAGGCGCGGATCACCTCCGGATCGCGCTGCACTTCTGCCGGCGTGCCGTCGGCGATCTTCTTGCCGAAGTCGATGGCCACCACCTTGTCGGAAACGGACATGACGAGACTCATATGATGCTCGACCAGCAGCACCGTGACGTGCTGCAGATCGCGAACCCGCTTGATCTGGCTCTTCAGCACCTCGATCTCGTCGTGGTTGAGGCCCGCCGCAGGCTCGTCGAGCAACAGCAGCTTCGGCCTCGAGGCCAGCGCGCGCGCCAGTTCGACGCGTTTGCGGATTGGAAAGGGCAGGCCTCCCGCCAAGGCGCCGGCATAAGGCACCAGGTCCATGAAGACGATCAGTTCCTGTGCGCGCTCGGTGATTTGCGCCTCCTCCGGCGCGACCTTCGGCAGGCGCAGGGCATTCTCGAAGAAGCTGGTGCTGCTGCGGCTGTGGCAGCCGACCTTGATGTTGTCCAGGACCGACATGCGGTCGAACAACGCCACGTTCTGGAAGGTGCGGCCAATGCCCACCCGCGGAATGTCGTGGCGTGGGCGGCTGAGGATCGACTTGCCTTCGAACTGGATATCGCCGCCATTCGGCGTGTAGAGGCGGCTCAGACAGTTGAACAACGTCGTCTTGCCGGCCCCGTTCGGGCCGATCAAGCCGGCGATCTGGCCGGGGAAGACGTCGAAGGTGACGCCGTCGAGCGCAACGATTCCGCCGAAACGGACCGAGACGTCGCGCACGCTGAGCAGCGGCGAGCCGCTGGATGATGTCGGTCCTGCCATGATCACACTGATTTCGCGAACCGGCGTATTCAACGCGCTGCATTCAACGCGCCGGTTGTGCGAAATTACCCTTGCCTCCCAAACACTTGCGACCCTTCTTCGGAGTCGGCTGCTTGAAATACGATGACCGATCCACGCGCCAGACGCAACCCCGTTGGACAGGACGCCATGCTTTCGGCGCGATTGGACTGCACGATTCATCCGCAGCGCGGACGTTGACACGCAGCGCGTTGCCGCCGATACGAAAATACCCCTCTCAATGCGGGCTCACCGCCGATGAAGTGCTCCTTGAAGAACCAATTTCTTTCCACCACGGCTGCCCTCATGGGCTTGGTCATTCTGGTCCCGCCGGTCGCCGCTCAGACGCCGCCGACGCAGGGCTGGCCCGCCAACCGTCCGGCGACGCCTGCGCCCGCCCAACAGGCCCGGCCGCAGCAGACCGCCCCCGCCCAGCCCGCTCCTGGTCAGTCAGGTCAGCAGGCGGCGGGTCCGGCAACCGCCGTCCCGTTGCCGCAATGGTTTACGGAGATCGACACAGCGAAGAAGGGTGAGATCACCCGTGCCGAGTTTCTCAAGTACCGCATGAAATCGTTCGAGGAGCTCGACGCCAACAAGGACGGCAAGCTGACGCTCGATGAGTTCATCAAGGTTGCCGAGCCGCCCTTTTCCGCCGATGTGGCCGGCGGCCCGAACCTCGAGGAGCGCCGCAACCGCGCGCGCGCCGAGTTTCAAAATCTCGACACCAATCGCGACAACTTCGTCGAGCGCGGCGAGGCCGAGGCGCTCGTCCACGCGGAGTTCAACCTCTACGACACGGACCGCGACAACAAGATCACCGAGCCGGAGGTCCGCCTTATCGTCCAGCGATCGATGCAGCGCGAGGCCGCGGAGCGGCAGCAGATCGAGCAGCGGCGACGTCAGGGCATGGCCGCCATCAACGACTTCATCGACATGCAGCTTCGCGAAGCCGATCGTATGGACAAGAACAACGACGGCAAGGTGAGCCAGCCGGAATACCTCGTGCTGGCCGGCCCGACCGGCGGCCCGCAGGCCAAGGGCCTTCTGCCCTACGACCTTCGCAAGCAGCTCGTGATGCGCAAGTTCAACGAGATCGACGCCAACAAGGACGGCCAGCTCGACCGCGTCGAGCTGACGGCATATGCCGTCAAGCAGTTCGGCGAGATCGACGCCAACAAGGACCGCTTCCTCAACGAGGAGGAGTTCAAGAAGGCGCAGGAGAACGAGACCAAGAAGATGCGGGCGATCATCCAGGCCATGCAGCCTGCCCAGCCCGCCCAGCCGCCACGCCCTGCGCCGGCGCAGCCACGCCCGCAATTCAACCCGGCGCCGGCGACGCCGTCAGGACTCGCGCCCGGACTGCCCCAAGGAACGCGCTGAGGGGAACGCGCTGAAGGGAACGCGCTGAAGAGCGCACGCTCGCGGGGTGCGCGGCCGGCTATTCGACCGTGACGCTTTTCGCGAGATTGCGTGGCTGGTCGACGTCGGTGCCCTTGGCGACCGCCGTGTAGTAGGCGAGGAGCTGCACCGGCACCGAATAGAGGATCGGCGCCACCATCGGGTCGACGGTCGGCAGGTTGACCGCGGCGACGGCGGCTTCCGCGAGGCGTGCATTGCCGGCTGCATCGCTCAGCAGCACGAGCTTTCCGCCGCGCGCCCTCACCTGCTCGAAGTTGGAGGCGATCTTGTCGAAGATGGCGTCGCTCGGCGCCACGACAACGACCGGCACCGCCTCGTCGATCAGCGCGATCGGCCCGTGCTTCATCTCGCCGGCGGCATAGCCCTCGGCGTGGATGTAGGAGATCTCCTTGAGCTTCAGCGCGCCTTCCAGCGCGATCGGGAAGGACGATCCACGGCCGAGGTAGAGCACGTCACGCGCCGGCGCGAGGATGTCCTCGGCGATGCGCCTGTACTGCTCTTCGCGGTTGACGGCCTCGTTCACCTGGGCCGGCAGCTCGATCAGCGCATTGGCCAGTCGCGTCTCGTCGTCCTCGGACAGCACGCCGCGCGCACGGCCTGCGTCGATCGCGGCAGCCAGCAGGACCGTGAGCTGCGTCGTGAAGGCCTTGGTCGAGGCGACGCCGATCTCCGGCCCGGCAAGCGTCGGCAGCACGATGTCGGATTCGCGCGCGATCGCGCTTTCGGGCACGTTGACCACCGACAGGATGACCTGCTTCTGCGCCTTGGCGTAGCGCAGGGCCGCCAGCGTATCGATGGTCTCTCCCGATTGGGAGATGGCGATGCAGACGCCGCCCTCCGGCAGCGGCGGCTCGCGATAGCGGAACTCCGAGGCGACCTCGACCTCGACCGGCAGGCGAGCCAGCTTTTCGAACCAGTACTTGGCGACCATACCGGCGAAGCACGCCGTGCCGCAGGCGGTAATGGTGAGCCGCGAGACCTTGTTCCAGTCGAACGGCAGCGCCGGGAGGGTGACCGACCGCGTCGCCGGGTCCAGATAGGACTGCAACGTGTCGCCGATGACGGCCGGCTGTTCGTAGATCTCCTTGAGCATGAAATGGCGGTGGTTGCCCTTGCCCATCATGGCGCCCGATATGCCGCTCTGGCGGATCTCGCGCTTGACCTCGCTGTGTCCCTGGAAGATGCGCGCGCCCTTGGCATCCAGCACTACCCAGTCGTCATCCTCGAGATAGGTCACGCGCTTCGTGAACGGTGCCAGCGCCAGCGCATCCGTGCCGATATACATCTCGCCATCGCCGTACCCCACGGCCAGCGAGCTGCCGCGTCGCGCACCGAGCAGGATGTCGTGGCGGCCGCTGAACAGGGCGACCAGGGCGAAGGCGCCGCGCAGCCGGTCCATGGCCAGTCCCATGGCCGCCTCCGGCGGGTGCTGTCGTTCCAGCAGGGAGGTCAGGAGCTGGGCCACCACCTCGGTGTCGGTGTCACTGTCGAACGTCCGGCCTTCGGCCAGAAGTTCGTCCTTGAGCTCCTGGAAATTCTCGATGATGCCGTTGTGCACGACCGCCACGCGGTCGGTGGCGATAGGATGGGCGTTGCGCTCGCTGGGCTTGCCGTGAGTCGCCCATCGGGTGTGGCCGATACCGATCGTGCCCGGCAGTGGCTTCTGGTCGAGCAGCGTCTCCAGATTGACCAGCTTGCCTTCCGCGCGTCGGCGTTCGATGTGGCCGTTCATCAGCGTGGCGACGCCGGCTGAATCGTAGCCACGATACTCCAGGCGCTTCAGCGCCTCGACCAGCAAAGGAGTGACGGGGGCCTTGCCGATGATTCCGATGATGCCGCACATATGAGAGTCGTCCGAGGAGGCGTTATTTTTTGCGCGACCGCTTGGCTGCCGCCGCGCGATCCTTGAGTTTCGCACGAAGCGGGGCCGCCCGCCCCTTCTTTGTCACCTGGCGTGCCCGCCCGAACGCCACCGCCCCGGCCGGCACGTCCTCGGTGATGACGCTGCCGGCCGTAACGTTGGCTCCACGGCCGATTCGCACCGGGGCGATCAGCGAGCTGTTGGAGCCGACGAAGGCGTCGGCGCCGACGACCGTCCGCCACTTGCCGAAGCCGTCGTAGTTCACGGTAATCGTGCCGGCGCCGATGTTGCTGGCCTCGCCGATGTCGGAATCGCCCAGGTAGGCCAGATGGTTGGCCTTGGCGCCGCGGCCCATGCGGGTTGCCTTGAGCTCGACGAAGTTGCCGATATGGACCCGATCGGAGACCTCCGAGCCAGGCCGGATGCGGGCAAACGGGCCGATGATCGCGTCGCGACCGATACGGGCGCCCTCGATGTCGCAGAAGGCCTTGATTTCAGTGCCGGCCCCCACCGTGACGCCGGGACCGAAGCGGACGTTGGGACCGAGCGTGACGTCGGCCGCGAGCCTGGTGTCGGCAGAGAGCCATACCGTGTCGGGATCGATCATGGTGACCCCGGCCTCGAGCGCCGCCCGCCGCAGGCGCCCCTGGAATGCCTTCTCCGCCGCCGCCAGCTCGATGCGCGAATTGACGCCCTGGAACTCCGCCTCCTCGCCGGTGACCGCGATGGCCGCGTGACCGCGCGCCCGTGCGATCTGCACGGCATCCGTCAGGTAGAATTCGTGCTTCACGTTGTCGTTGCCGATCGCTCCCAGCAGCGCCGCGGCGAGGCGGCCGTCGAGACACATCACGCCGGAGTTGCACAGCGTGATGCGGCGCTGCGCCACGTCGGCATCGCGGCTTTCCACGATCCTCTCGAGTAACCCGTCCGCGCCGACGACGAGGCGGCCGTAGGGTGCGGGATCAGCCGCCTCGAAGCCGAGCACGCCGACCGCCGCCTTCGCCTTGCGGCACGCCGCGACGAGGCGCTGCAGCGTCGCCGTCGTGATCAGCGGCGCGTCGGCATAGACGACCAGCAGCGGGCCGCGATGGCCGGCGAGCACGGGCAGGGCCGCCTTCGCCGCATCGCCGGTGCCCAGCGGCTTGCCCTGGACCACCGTCGGATGCGGCGAAAACGCCGCCGTGACCTCGGTTGCGCCCGGCCCCACGACGCCGACGATACGCGCCGGCTTGAGGCGGCGGACATTGTCCAGGACGTGCTGCACCATCGGCCGTCCGGCCAGTGGATGCAGGACCTTGGGCAGCGCCGACTTCATCCGAGTACCGGCTCCGGCAGCCAGCACCACCACGGCGACGGGCAGTTTCATGGATCGTCGGATGCCACGCGACTGGCGGTCCGGCAAGCCGGATGTGCTAAGGATTGTTGCATGCACCCCAATGCCGACAATCCGATCGCCACGCGCTTCGACACCGTGATCTACGACCTCGATGGCACCCTGATCGACAGCGCCCGCGACATGTGCGTTGCGGTAAGCCGCGTGCTCGCCGACCACGGCCTGCCGCCGATCAGCGATGACGATGCCCGTCATTTCATGGGCGAAGGCAGCAAGGTCACGATGCGCCGCGCCTTTGCCAAGGCCGGCCGGACGCTGGACGAGGACGAGGCGAGCGCCGTGACCCGCGAGTTCGTACGCTACTATGAGGCCGACCCCGTGCGCTACACTGTCGCCTTCGACGGCGTCGCCGATGTGCTCGCGCGGTTCGACCGCCTGGGGCTGCGACAGGGCGTATGCACGAACAAGTTCGAGCGGCCGGCCCGCATGATCCTGACCGACCTGAAGCTCATGCCGCCGATCGCCGACGTCGCCGGCGCCGACACCTTCGCAGTACGCAAGCCCGATCCCGGCCACATCCTGCAGCTCGTCGCCCGCATGGGTGGCCGGCCCGACCGCGCCGTCATGATCGGCGATTCCATGCACGATGTCGGCGCCGCCCACGCCGCCGGCCTGCCGGCAGTGCTGGTGAGCTGGGGCTACACCGCACGTCCGGCCCGCGAGCTCGGCGCGGAGGCGGTGATCGACCGTTTCGACGCCCTGCCGCAGGCCCTCCATGCAATCGTGAGCGGCCAGCCCTGAGCACGGTTGACGCCCCGCCCCACAGGCCCTATACGCGCCCCTTCCGGGCGCTTAGCTCAGCGGGAGAGCACACCCTTCACACGGGTGGGGTCGTAGGTTCAATCCCTACAGCGCCCACCATTACCCGTGCGGCGCAGACCGAAATGACCAACGCGCTCAGCCTTCGTCCTGGTGACCGCGTTCCCGACTTCGCGCTGCCGGGTCTGGACGGCAAGTATCGCAAGTTCGTCTGGTCGTTCACCGGAGATCCCGTCGCGCTGATCGTGGTCAGCGACCTCGCCCATCTCGAGGCCGCCCAGTTCGCCGCCTTGCGCGAGGCGTGCAAGGCTGCCGCGACGGCACTGCTGGTCGTCGCCGGCAACGAGCCGTCGGCCGCGGCACCGCTGTGGGAAAGGCTTGGAGGGACCGCCGAGGAGCCGCTGCTGCTGTGCGACACCGATCGGCGCTTCCTGCCGGCGCTGCTGTCGCAGGGCGGCGGCATCGGCTTCGGGCCGGTCGGCAGCCTGCGCATGCGCGTCATCGTGCTCGACCCCAACCAGCGCGTCGCTGCGACCTTCGACAGCCGTGCCCTGCCCGCCGCGGCCGAGGCGATCGACGGCCTTGCCCGTGCCGTGCGCGCCGATGGCGGTGCCGAAGTTCTGCTGACCGTGCCGATGGCGCCGGTACTGGTGCTGCCACGCGTCTTCGAGCCGGACTTCTGCCAGCAGCTGATCCGCCTGTGGGGCAAGGGCGACCACAAGGACAGCGGCGTCTCGAGCCGCTATGGCAACGTCAACGTCTCGCATCTCAAGCGCACCGAGGACTACACCGTCGTCGAGCCGATGATTCACAAGGCGATCTCCGACCGTATCGCCTACCGGATCGGGCCCGAGCTGACGAAGGTCTTCGCCTTCGACCGGCAGTTCACCTTCGATGCCCACGTCATCCTGTCGTACAGCGCCGAGGGCCAGCACTTCTTCGGCGCCCATCGCGACAACGGCGCGCCGACCACTGCCGACCGCGCCTTCGCCATGTCGCTCAACCTCAACGACGATTTCGAGGGCGGCACGCTGGTCTTTCCAGAGTATGCCGCGGTCAAGGTCAGTCCGCCCGTCGGCGCCGCGGCCGTCTTCTCCTGCTCCCTGCTGCACCAGGTGCTGCCGGTGACGCGGGGCCGCCGCTTCGCGCTGACGACCTTCTTCCGCGCCAAGCAGTGACCGTCAGGCCTGCGCCAGGCCGGCGTAGGGATCGTTGACGCCGTCGAGTGGCCAGATCGGCCGCCGCAGCCGGGTGAACTTCAGCCGCGAGATGTCGGGCGAGCAGATCCCGCCGGAATCGACCAGCACGACCTCGCGCGCGATCGGCGCGTAGGCGGCACGGAAATGCTGCACGCTCTTCACCACCACCACGTCCTTGGCCGTGGGATCGATGCCCTGGCTCAGGAAGACCTGCAGATCGATGGTCTGGATGCGGTTGGAGATCGTCACGACGTCGATGCCGCCGATGCGCAGCACGGCGGTCGGGCCCATCGCCGTCTCGACTCCGGCATTCATCGGCCCGTCGTTCTTGAACAGGCCGTCCGACAGCATCTTCACCACGGCCGTCGCCTTGACCGGCGCGCCCATCGCCGGATCGGTGTGGCCGCCCAGGCTGACCTCGATCTCGGCGCCGACACCGGCCTTGATCGCCTGCTGCACCGTGCCGGGATCGTAGATCGTGCCGAAGGCGACGTTCTCGATGCCGGCATCGATCAGCGCCTGCAGCACCGGCGTGGTGTCGTTGTAGCCGCCGCCACCCGGATTGTCGGTGCCGTCGGCGATGACCAGCGGCCCCTTCCTGCCAGCGCCGTTCCCCGCCCCGCTTCCGGCACCGGCCTTGGCCGCGGCGATACCGTCGGCGACCGGCCGATAGTGGGAGACGGCCCCCTCCTCGCGGCGCCGCCAGATCTCATCGATGAGTTCGTGTGCGATGGCGCGGGCGCGCGTCTCGGCGCCCGGTTCGTGACTCACGGCGATCGAGGGGCCGGTATAGGGGATGTCGGCCCAGGTGAAGCCGGCCTGGATGCTGACGACGTCGATTCCGGGTTCCTTCTCGAACGCGTCGGCCTTGGCCAGCAGGTCGAGCATCAGGCCCGGCTGGGTCGTGCGGCCATGCTCGGCGCCTTCCAGCATGGCCGGCTGCACCAGCAGGCAGCGGGGCTGCTTCCTGCCTTCCATGGCTTCCTGCACCAGGGCCGCCGCCTGCACCGCGCGCTCGTAGCCGTCGATATGCGGATAGGTCCGGTAGCTCACCAGCGCATTGGCGTTCTTCGCCATGCGCACCGTGGCGTTGGCATGCAGGTCGAGCGTCGTGGCGATCGGCACGTCCGGCCCGACCACGCCGCGCAGCATCTCCAGCAGCGCCCCCTCGGCATCGTCCTCGGTCTCCGTCACCATGGCGCCATGCAGCGACAGGCAGATGCCGTCGAGCTTGCCGGCCTTGCGCGCGGCGCCGACGATCATGTCGCGGATGGTCTCCCATGTCTCCTTCGTGAGCTTGCCCGAGGGCGTAGCGTTGGCCGCGCCCGCCCGGACTGGCTCCCAGCCGTACTTCGCGGCACTGTCGATGTAGCCGCCGATCTCGTTCCGCGTCCCGGTGAAGCGTGGCACCATGGCCTCGCCCTCGATCAGCCAGCGCCGGCGATAGTCGTCGAGGGTGGTCACCAGCTTCGAGAACGTGTTGGTTTCGTGCATGAACTGCGCGATCAGAACGCGGTACGCCATCGTCGGAATCCTTACAGCTTGGCCGTCTTCAACCACTCGGCCTGGCCTTCCTCGCCGTCGACGCCCATGCTCTCGAGGAAGCGGCAGACCATCATGTAATAGCCGATGGTGAGCGTGAGCTCGACCAGCGCGCCGGGCGTCAAGAAGGCCTGCACGGCCTTGAGGGTCTTGTCCGAGGCGCGCACGTTGCGCACCACGTCGTCAGTGTAGCGCAACACGGCCTTCTCGTGATCGGTGAAGACCGGCGCCTCGATGGTGGCATCGCGCAGCGCGGCGATCTTCTCCTCCGCCACGCCGACCTCGCGCGCGATGCGCTCGTGCTGGAACACCTCGTAGGCCGCGCGGCTCAGCCGGCCGACGCGCACGATGGCCAGCTCGCGCAGCTGGGGGTCCAGCTCGCAGCGGTAGAGCAGCGCATTGCCCATCCGCACGAACCCTTTCAGCCCCGCCTCCGAATTGGCGAGCATGCGATAGATGTTCAGGTGCGGCTTGAGCTTGTCGAGGAACTCGGCGTGCTTGCCTGCGGCGTTCTCGACCTCGTAATACGGAATGCGCGACATCGTCTCCCTCCCTCCGGAGGCGGGAAAGTGTCAGATCAGGCCGCGCCGCACCAGTGGATTGAGCCAGCGGCCGAGCGCCCCGGTGAGCACGATCGGCTTCTCGACGACGATCAGCGCGATGCAAGGTTCGCCGGGATCGGCGATCGGCGCGTGCTGCTCGGCCCCCGGCCCGACGGCGAAGTCGCCGACGCCGTAACTGCCTGTCGCGTCACTGTAGCCGCCCTGCAGCACCACCGTGTACTCGTTGCCGACATGGCGATGCATCGGCAGTCCACGCCCGGGCGCCAGCCGCAGCAGCGACACCCGATGACTGTCGCCCGGCAGAGCCAGCCGGATCTCCTCGAACCCGCCGATGCCGCGTCGCCAGGAGGGCGCGCCGGCGAGATGGCGCGCCAGCGGCGGCGGTGCCCACTCGTAGCCGGCCGGTGGCCGGCGGGCTGCAGGCGGCGGCTCGACGGGCTCGGAGACGAGACGCGCGAGGGTCCGCTGCAGCGCGCTCTCATCGGCCGCCTCCTCCAGTCCAGGCTCGATCCCTTGCTCGAGCAAAGCGCCGCCCACCGCGCCCAGCCGCTCGACGACACGGCGCGCCGCCGGATCGAGGGCGACATGCAGCGCCACCGCCAGCGCCGGGCCTTGCGCCAGCGCCCCGGCGGCATAATCAAGCAGCAACTCGTCAGGGGCCGTATGGCGGCTCATGGCTCTTCTTTCTCCAACGCCTCGCGCAGTCGCCCCAGAGCCAGGCGGATGCGTGACTTCACGGTACCGAGCGGCAGCTTCAGCTCCTCGGCGATGGCCGTGTGCGTCTTGTCCTCGAAGAACGCCTTCTGGATCACCACCAGCTGATCGGCCGAAAGCCTGCCCAGCAGCTCCTTCACCCGGGTATACGTCTGGCCGGCGAGAACGGATTTGTCGGGATCCTCGCCCTCTGGCGCAAATACCGTCAGCCAGTCCTCGGCCTCGATTGCCGGCCGGCCGGCCCGCCGCGCCATGTCGATGCGCTTGTTGCGGGCGATGGCGTAGATCCAGGTCGCCGCGGCAGCACGCGTGCGGTCGAAGCTGGCGGCCTTGCGCCAGACCATGACCAGCGCCTCCTGGGCAACTTCCTGCGCAGTTTCTGCATCGGTACCGCCACGCATGATGAAGGCTTTCACCCGCGGTGCGAAGTGCCGGAACAGCGTGGCGAAGGCGGCACGGTCCTGCCGGGCCGCGATGGTCTCGATCAGGTCAGCCGCTTCATCCGGTGTGAGCATCTTCGTCCATGGCTGGAGGCGTGGCGGGATACGTCGCTAGGCCGGCCTGCCCTGCGCGCCCAGATCCCAGAAGATGCCGGTCATCAGGCGCAGCCCCTCGCGCGCCACCGGCGCCAGCAGGTGCTCGTTGGGCGCATGCTGCGAGCAGGCCGCGTAGGAATGCGGCACCCAGACGGTCGGCATGCCCAGCACGTCGGTGAAGACTTCGTTGGGCAGCGAGCCGCCGAGATTGGGCAGCATGTTGGGCTTCCGGCCCGCCGTCTTCTCGATGGATGACGCGGCGAAGCGCGCCCAGGGGTTCTCGGGATCGAGCCGCGTGGCATTCATGATGACGTCGCGCGCAGCCTCGACCTGGATCTGACCGAAGCCATGTCTCTCGAGATGGCGGCGCAGTGCCGGCACGATGTCGGCGGGGTCGGTGCCGACCACGAAGCGGAGCTGGCAGTAAGCGATGGCGCTCGGCGGGATGGCATTGACCGGCCGGTCGGGATTGCCGGTCTTGAACGCCAGCACCTCGAAGCTGTTCCAGCCGAAGACGCGCTCGACGGGCGTCAGCGATTCCTCGCCCCAGTCCGGGTCGATCGTCGGCGCTCCCTCGCCGGCGTCGATATGGGCATCGGCCAGCGCCGCGCGCACCGAGTTGGTCAGGGTCTTGGGCCGCCATTCCGGCACCTTGATCTGGCCGCGTGCGTCGGTGATGGTCGCGAGGGCATGGGCGAGGATGATGCCCGGATTGGCCAGCAGTCCGCCCCAGTTGCCCGAGTGATGCCCGCCTTCGCGCAGCGTGAGGCTCAGGTTGAAGTTCATGGTGCCGCGGGTACCGCCGAAGATCGTCGGCCGTCGGTGGTCGAGCCGCGGCCCGTCAGAGCCGATCAGGGCATCGGCCTGCAGCGCCGCCTTGTTGGCCTTGCAGAACGCCTCGAGGCCGGGAGAGCCGGTCTCCTCGCCGGTCTCGATCAGGATCGTCGAATTGAAGCCCAGCGCGCCGCGCTCCTCGAGGACGCAGGCCAGGGCGGCGATGTTGATGGTGTGCTGTCCCTTGTTGTCAGCCGTGCCGCGGCCATACAGGCGGTCGCCCTC
>QFCS01000203.1_pt1 | contig 58740 bp, 66 predicted proteins | sample 3576561 | NCBI WGS metagenome assembly QFCS01 | reverse complement strand
CACCGACGTGGCGATGAACAGCGCCCAGCTCACCCTGGTCAAGGGTGACCTGCGCGGCATCGCCACGGCCCGCTCGCTCTCGGTCGCGACCGTGGCCAACATGAAGCAGAACCTGGCGTTCGCCTTCCTCTACAACGCCCTAGGCATTCCGCTGGCCGCGGGCTTGTTGTACCCATTCACCGGCTGGCTGCTGTCGCCCATGATCGCCGCGCTGGCCATGAGCCTGAGCTCGGCGTCGGTGATCGGCAACGCCTTGCGGCTGCGAGGCGCGGCGATCCGGGAAGAATGAGGTTGCACCGCAGGATCAACGCGCCTCTGATGTCATCGGCATGCCCCGGAAGCTTTTAGCGCGTGATGCCGCCTAAAAAGTTCACCTCACTCTGTAAGGCTGCAAATTGAAGTTGGCTGGAGACCAACGATGCGGCAGTCACTCCCGATTCGCTAACTGACAGGAGAGTGGCCAGGATCTATTTGCAGACCACCCTAGTGTGCTGTCCCGCTGATACGTGAGCAAAGTCGGTGGAGCTTTTCGAGGATCGAATCTGCAGTGGCAGTCCACTTGAAGGGCTGGCAGTTCGTGTTGTAGGCGCAGACGAAGTGATCGATGCGCTGCACGAGCTGCTTGACGCTGGTGAAGGAGCCGCGACGGATGGTCTTGTCCGTGATCAGGGCGAAGAAGCGCTCGACTTGGTTGAGCCAGGAGCTGTAGGTTGGGATGAAGTGCATGTGCCAACGCGGCCTGCTCGCCAGCCATGCCTTGATCTTCGGATGGCTGTGGGTGGCGTAGTTGTCGCAGATGCAGTGAATGTTCAACTCGCTTGGTACGGCCTTGTCGATCTCGCGCAGGAAGGCCAGGAACTCCTGATGCCGGTGGCGCGGCTTGCACGCTGCCAGCACGGCACCATTGAGCACATTCAGCGCCGCGAACAGCGTGGTCGTGCCGTGGCGCTTGTAGTCATGAGTGACACCCTCAACGTAGCCGAACCCCATGGGCAACATCGGCTGCGTACGCTCCAGGGCCTGGCACTGGCTCTTCTCGTCCACGCACAGGACCAGCGCGTTTTCCGGGGGACTCAGGTACAGGCCGACCACGTCGCGCAGCTTCTCGATGAAGAACGGATCGTTGGAGAGTTTGAAGCTCTCGCTGCGGTGCGGCTGCAGGCCAAAGAGCTGGAAGTAGCGCTGCACACTGGTCTTGGAGATGCCGGTCTCGGCGGCCACCGTTCGCACGCTCCAGTGCGTCGAACCGTCGGCGGGCTTGGTGTGCAGCGTGGTCTTGATCAACTGGGCCACGCGTTCATCGTCGATCGTGCGCGGCTTGCCCGGGCGCATATCGTCGTACAGACCGGCGATGCGTCGTTCGATGAAGCGCGAGCGCCATTTGCCCACCGTCTGCTTGGTCATCTTCAGCCGCTGAGCAATCGCATTGTTGGCCTCGCCCTGGGCGCTGGCAAGCACAAGGCGCGCGCGATTGCACAACGCCGCAGGCAACGAACGGCTGCGCGCAAACGACTGCAACTGAACCCGTTCGTCATCACTCAACACCAGTTCTGCCTTTGGCCGACCTGTTCTCATCGCGATATCTCCTTTTCAAAGATACCGCATGGGCATGCAGGATTAATGCCAGTTATTTGCGGGACATCACACTAGGAGCCCTGCAAATTTCTGATGCTGCGACTTCCCTAGGACCCGCGGGCCGGCTCCCCGGGGAACCACTGACGGATGTCCGCCCACGCCCTTGAATCCTGTTCGATCAGGACACTCACCATGGCGAACTGCCGTGTGTCTACGTATGGAACCGGGATCGCCTGACCAGGGAACAGTTGGCACAGAAGTTCATCTACATCCACGTTGAAATGCGTTCGACAGACTGCAGGCCGGTGGTTTCTGATGCTGCAGTTGCTGTCCTTAAGGAACGTGCATGGCGTGTCGTAACCCATAGTGGGCAGCTCATGATGTTCATGCAAGGGTTGGGGAGAGCGTCCGATCGCTTTCCCTATCGCGCGTGCTTCTGTTGCGGAAATTTTGATCGGGATGTGGCAGCAATGACTGCAACCGGAGCGGCAGGCTGCGACCGGTTCTATGGCCGCTGCAAAGGCGTCAGCTGCTCTGTGCAGCCACAACACCTTCTTTGGCTTGGTCGATGCCTGGACGGATACGTTTAGGAGCCTCGTGACGTCGTCTCTGGCTCGTCCGGAGACTTTTGCCATGGCGGCTTCAGCGGTTGCAGCGACACCCGCAAGCCGATCGTTGACTTCGTCAGGAAAGTCCTCGCTTGCATTGAGAGCAACACCCTCCACAAACGAACGCAGTGCATCTGCGATGCGGGTTTCAAGCGTGCCTTCGCTATCGCCGGTGGGGGAGGGTAGTGTGTCCATCTTCATTCCCCGATCTTTTCACGATTCGTTCGACTTTCCAGTGCCAAAGAGTGTCGGTACGCGCAAAGGCTGGTCGCAAGGTGTGGGCTGAATTTCAATTGTGGCAACTTCCCTACCCGGGTTGCAAGCATCGCGAACTCGTCTCCCTCGGCCGCAGGGCGCTGGACGGCATACTTAGCGGATGACGCAACCGATCGACCCTCAGCACGCCGAAAGCTTGGCCCTGCTCCAGCAGGTTGCCGAATACCTGGACAGGCTCCCGCAAGTTCAAACGACCCGCGAGCTCTGTCGACGCATCAAGGATCATCTCGAGACCCCTGACAACGTGGTGACCAGGCGCGCGTATGAAACAGCAGGCCTTGAGTTCACTGGCGGCTCGTACACAGCTGCCGGGTTTCCACTGATCGAAGCCCACGTCGTGGTACCCGCGATCGTCTACATCAGAAGCGCGATACTTGACGAGCCAAGGTTCCAGGATGAGCACGAAACGCAGTTGCTCAATCTCCTCTACGGCGACGGCATAGTTCTGGCGCTGTCCCCAGTGGAATGACGCGGATCGGCCCTCACACACCCATGCGAAACCAAAGCCTCGCACTGGCCCACAAAATTGCGAAGGCACGTGCTGCTGCTCCGGCTGATCTGCCTCTAGTCCGGCATTGCGCTCACGTTGTGCTGGCATGGGCGATGGAGAGCGAAGATCAAGAGAGAGCGATCGCTGAGTTGAAGGCTGCTCATGGGTCCAACTGGTCCCTGGTCACGGCCCTGCAGCTCCTATCAGGCAGGCGCGGACTGTTCGCTGCGGAGTGTTGCGACGGTCATGAGCGTGTTGCGCTGTATCACGCGCACCTGTTGGCCAAGGTCTCTTGCGACTTGGCCGCCTTGGGAACAGACAGGCCGCCGACGTCGCTAGAGGTTGAGGCGCTTCGCAGGCTTGCGACTGAGCAGGCAGACCGAGCTTGATCTGAACGTCTTCGGACTAAATTGAGTCAGGCCCTCGCGACAGGGATGTCCTCAAACCGCGTGGTGTACTGCGGTGTGCGCCGCTCTTGCTTCATGTCCCATTCACGCAGCGGACCAGTCTTCCCAGTCGAGGCGGAGTGCACCGTACCCTTGCCAAAGCGCCCATTGATCGCATCCATTGCCTCCATGAGGCGCGCGCGCCCCATTGCATGTAGGTTCGGTCGGTGCATCGAAGTCCAGGCTGCCCTGATGCATCGTCGCTGGCAGAAGATCCACAAGGATCACACCGGCCTTGCTGAAACGATAGCCAGGCACGTACATGCATCGCATGCCGTCAGCCGCTGCCTGCACGAGTGCGAGAGTATCTGCGGTTGGCTTCGGAAGCTGCACTACGATGCTGCGTGACAGCTGTGGGCCTGCTCTGTGGGGCGAGGTGTGAACGAACACGAGCATCTCGGTCGCGATGCTGTCCTGTGCGCGCAGTTTCTCTCCCGCTCTGCCCGCGAACTCGCTCACTGCTTCGATCAGCGGCCGCAACTCGTGAACTGGTTTCCCAAAGGAGCGAGTGCAAGCGATCTGTTTCTTGGGCCCAGGTGCGTCGTCGAGCTCGATGCACTGCTGCCCCTGCAGCTCGCGAAGCGTGCGCTCCAGAGTCACGCTTCAACGGCGCCGCACTGTGGCTGAGTCCATGCGGACAAAGTCGAGGACGATCTGAATGTCGCCTTCCTTCAGTTGCTTTGCGATGCGCGGGCCCACGCCCCATACCTCACCCACATCCGTGGTGCTTAGCAATGCGTCAAGGTCAGACTGGCATCAGCGAGCTGGGTTTGCCGCGCCGCCAAAGAGCCATCAACAAGGCGTCGCTCACCATCTTGGCCTGCATGGTGTCGCTCATTAACCAGCCCACGATGCGGCGTGAGTACAGGTCCATCACCGCTGCCGCATACAGCCAGCCCTCTGCCGTCCAGATGTAGGTGAAGTCGGCCACCCACTTCTGGTTCGGACCACTGGCCTCGAAGTCGCGCTGCAGATGGTTGGGGGCGATGTGGTTCTCAAGTCTGCTGCCCGTATCGCCGGGTAGCCTGCGTCGCTTGTGGCGGGCTTGCAGCTTGGCCAGGTGCATCAGCCGGATGACCCGGTTCATCCCGCAACTCTCGCCCAGCGCTCGCAGGTCGTGCCAGACGCGTGGACTACCGTAGGTGCGGTCGCTGAGCTCGAAGCTCTCTCGGATGAGGCGGGTGAGCCTGGAATCGTCTTGGCTGCGCTGACTCGGCGCTCTGTCCATCCATTCGTAGAAGCCGCTGTGGGAGACCGCCAGAACCCGGCACATGGTGCGGGTGGGCCAGACACTACGATGCCGCGCAATGAAGCCGTACTTCACTGCGGGTCCTTGGCATAGTAGCCGAGCGCTTTTTTTAAGATGTCGCGCTCCGTGGTCACGCGGCGCAATTCGCGTTGCAACCGCTCCACTTCCGTGGCAGCCTCACTGCGCAATGGTCGGTTCGCTCTGAGGTCCAGAACCCCACCACGTTCCTGAGTCACCCAACGCCTGAGCACACCAGCATCAATGCCGAGGTCTCGCGCAATGTGCGTGACGGTGGCGCCTGGCTGTTTGCACAGCTTTACCGCTTCACGTTTGAACTCGTCCGTGAAGCTCCTTCGGGTTCTTGTCATGCCTATCTCCTGAACACATCATGTCATTGGATGTGTCCGGGAAACTGGGGGAAGCCCAGAGTGCGTTGGGCCGCTTCCTGCATGACGGCGAACAACCACATCGAGCGCCTAGTGCGGCCATGGGCGATGGGGCGCAAGGCGTGGTTGGAGCACGGCTCGCCGGGTCTGTCGAGTTTGTGCGAATGGCCTGCATTGAAATGGCGGCCTGAAAAAGCTGAACCCGCGGGATAGGTCTGCGCCCCCGCGACTCGCGTCAAAGGCGGCCAGCTGAGACTCGTTTAAAACACATCAGCGATGTCATCGTCCGACCGTATCTCAAGCATCGCGCACCGCAAGGTCTGCGTCCTTTGAGAATGTCAGGTTTGGGTTCCCCAGCGTCGCAACGACGCCGCCGGAAGCGTCATGAAGTGCCCAGCGGGACTCGTATTACCGTCACCAGTGCGGAGGCCATGCTCAAGATCGAAGGGCAAGGCGGGAGAGTGTCCACCGGTTCTGTGGATGGATCACGCACCTTGCTCCGAGTTCGTCCGCCGTTCTGTTTCCGATGCCTCTCGAAGTATTTCACGTCCCCCATTCGCCGCGATGACAGCCACAACGATGCCCAGCATAAGGTCCGGGACGTTCGACCCCAGCCACATCACCAGTACCCCGGACAGCACGATGGCACCATTGACGATTGAGTCGTTGCTCGTGAAGATCGCCGACGCCTTGAAGTTCACATCTTCTCCACGGTGGCGCCGCAGCAATCGAAGGCACACCAGGTTCAAGGCTGCGTTGGCGGCGGCCATCGCCATCATTGCGGGGCCCACAGGCTCTTCACCGCCGGCAAAGCGGCGCAGGACCTCCACCAGCAGCAAAACGGCAAGTCCGATCAAAAGCACGCCCGACAGGCGCGCCGCGCGCACTTTGACCATTGCCGCCCGACCGACCGCGTAGAGGCTGACAGCATAGACCGAGGCGTCGGCTAGGTTGTCCAAGCCAGCGCCCATCAGCGCTGTGGAGGAAGCCCATATCCCAAGTCCGATGCCGGCGGCCGACTGCCCGAGGTTGATGAGCAGCACCGCCAGTAGGATCTTGCGGTCTGTTGCGTTGCTCGCGTCGAGGCCGCCAAGTTCGTCGTCACCATCGGTCTCAGCCATTGCCTACTCCTTCCAACTTACGGCGACACGGGCCGCGACACAACCAGGGGGAGGGCCGAGAGCGCCCCACGCAGTTCAGCCGTAGCCAGGATTTCTGACAGGATTTGCGGCGCTGCGTCACGAGTGTAAAGAACGTAAAGCGGCACGCCATTGCGGCCGAGCGATGCCAGGGCAGCGGTGATAGCAGGGTCACGCAGCGTCCAGTCAGCCCTCAGCAACGTGACGCCCCTGTTGGCCATATCGGCCAGCACCGCAGCGTCCTGCAGCACCGTCTTCTTGTTGTACTGGCAGGTGACGCACCATGCCGCGGTGAAGTCAACAAACACTGGCCGCCCGGTGGCCAACAATTGTTCCACGCGTCCTGCTTCCCAGGCTTGCCAAGTTGCGTCAGTTGCAACTGCAGCGCGCTCAGGCCGCCCCGTGTCGATCTGCCCAGCAAGCACCCAAGCGAAGCCCACGGTCCAAGCCAGCGCGATCATGCCAACGACCAAGCGCGCGCGTCCCCTCAAGCCAAGACTCCAGGCGAGCATCGCCGTGGCTAGCATCAACACCAACAGCGCGCTTGCGGCATCGATCCCGCTTTGCTGTGCCAACACCCAAGCAAGCCATACCACCGCCGCGAACATTGGGTAGGCCATCAGCTTGCGGAACGTGACCAGCCACGGGCCAGGCCGCGGCAGCATGCGCGCGGTAGCCGGTATCCAGCTGACGACGAGATACGGGAGGGCCATGCCCAATCCAAGTGCCGCGAAGATCAGCAGTGCCTGCGCGGCGGGCAGCCCGATCGCGAAACCCAGCGCCGCGCCCATGAAAGGCGCGGTACACGGCGATGCCACCACTACGGCCACAACGCCAGAGAGGAACGAGTTCAGCACCGGATGGCTGCTCTGCAGCGATGCGACGCGGGCAGGCAACAGTTGGCGAAACTCGAACACGCCCGCCAGATTCAAGCCGATCAATGTGAACAGCACGGCCAGCGCGGCAACCACGCCGGGGATCTGCAACTGGAATCCCCAGCCGAGCTGCTGCCCGGCACTTTGGAGCGCCGCGACGAGAAGGCCCAGCACCACGAATGAAGCCACGACCCCGGCCGAATATGCTGTCCCATTGATGCGACGCACCCTCTTGTTCGCCGCATGCTGGGTAAAGCCAACCACTTTTAACGCCAGAACCGGGAAGACGCAAGGCATCAGGTTGAGGATCATTCCGCCGAGCAACGCGCCCAGCAACGCCGTCCAAAACGTCAGGCCGGCACCATTCGCCGCAGCCGCAGCAGTGTTGTCGCGCAGGGCTTGCTGCAAGGCCGGCGAGAGTGTGGCCGGCGCGGCGACGGCAGGCCATGCACCTTGCACCCGTGCGGCAATGCTCCAGCCTTCGTTTCCTTGAGTCAGCACAATAGGCATCACCTGAGGGCTCTGACTGCGATACGGTGAGAGCGGCACGCGCGCGGTCCAGACCTCGCCCTCCCATGCCTGAGTCCACTGGGCCGAAGTTTCAATCACCTCCGAGGTCTCGGGAAAGAACTCTAGCGACTTTCCTCTAAGGCCTTCAGACAGGCCACGGACCTGAAGGTGTAGGACAGCGCCTTCGATGGTTGCGGTAGCCTGTCCAGCTAGCGGCTTGGGCTGCGCTGCGAAGCTTGCCTGAAATGCAGAACCTTGCGCGGCTGTCGCGCTCATGACGGGAATTGAAAGAGAGAACTCGCCCTCCTCGGGGATGCACTCCTTGCGGCACACCAGCCAGTGCGCCTTGAGCTTGACCTCCAGCGCCGCGCCAAGCGGCGAAGGCTTGAAGTCGGGCGTGATCGCCAGCGGTACCGGCAGGAGCACCGTGTGCTCGTAACCGTAGTTGATCAAGGTCCCGATTGGATACTTCCGTGGCATCGGCCAGGCAATCTCACCGGCGCTCACGCCATCTGGCAGCTTCCATTCCAGGCGCGTGGGCAAGCCTGAGTCGCCGGAATTTTTCCAGTAGGAATGCCATTCGGGCTGATGCGCGAGCCGCAGGCCAACCCAGACTGGCTTGCCGGGCTCGACACCCTCCGGCGCGTGGGCCAGCAGTTCGGCGCGGGTGCGCTCGGTCACCACCACGCTCTTACCGGCCCCCTGGGCCCATGCCACACCGCCCCCCAACAGCATCAGCAGGGTGAGGAGATTGGCGGCGAAGGAGGCAAGGCGCGTGAACATCGAAGCAGTACGGCATTGCGGTGGCCGGGATGCCCACCGTCGGCCGGGACTATAGGTGCAATCTGCAGCGACATTGACAGCAGCCCGATCCCGCTGGGGGTCTCTGCACGACCAGTTTGACTCTACTGTGGCTAGAGGGTTTCCAATGCCAGCCGGAGCCTTTTGAGGGACAGAAAATGAGCAAAAGAGAATTGCCGTTCATGTGCGCTGCGATGCGTTATGGCAGTTATCCGCTGATCGTTGGCGCGACCGCGCTGGTGCTATTCGGTGGTCTCGCGAGCGGCTGGCCGTATTTCCCGACCGTGCCGCTGACCGTTGCCGCCGCGCTCGCCGCAGTCGCGCTGTTGGAGCGGCAACTACCCTTTCATGCGGCTTGGCACGAGGACCACCGAGACAGCGCTTGCGACGCGATTCATGCGGTCGTGAACTTGGTGGTGCTGCTGACGGTCCACGGTCTGATCGCGGCCTCGGCACATCTGTGGTCGGCCGGCACGTGGTGGCCGAAGCAGTGGGCCTTGTGGGCGCAGGCGCTTGCCGTCGGCGTGGTCCTCGACTTGAGCCTGTACGGTGTGCACTGGCTCAGCCATCGTGTCAGGTGGCTTTGGCGCTTCCACGCGATCCACCACAGCTCCGAACGGCTGTACTGGCTTAACGGCGAGCGGCGCCACCCCTTGCACGCCGGGATGATGGCCGCACCAGGCCTCGTCGCCGTGATCTTGATGGGCGCGCCGGCCTTGGCCGTGGGCGCATGGCTGGGCCTGCTGGCCGTGCATCTGGCGTTCCAGCACTCCAACCTGGATTACCGAGTGGGACCGCTTCGGTTCGTGCTTGGAGCGGCCGAGGTGCATCGCTGGCACCACAAGCGCGAGTACGAAGACGCCCAAGTCAACTTCGGGGAGTTCTGGATGGTGTGGGACCACCTGTTCGGCACCTTCCGTTTGCCGAAGCACAAATTGGGTGCCGAAGAAGTGGGCCTGATGGAAACCGAGTTCCCGATGGCCTACGGTGCCCAGCTGGTGTACCCATTCCGCACGAGCGCTCCAGCAGCAAGTACCACTTCCGCAGCGCGCGTGCTCGCCGTATCGGCATTTCTGCGGGAGGTGAATCTGTCGGCCTCGTTCGAGACCAAAGGCGACATGCGCGCCGCGTGGCGTGCGCAGGAACTTGGCCACATCGTGTCGCAGCCTTACCTAGGCCTGCACATGCGCAGCCACACTAGCATGCTTGGCCTGGCCTGGCGGACGCGCAATGGTGCCGAAGTCATGGCTCAGCTGGTGCGGCTCGTGCTGGCCCCCATCGGGCACGTACTCGGCCGCACGCCGTTGCAGAATGTCGGCACAGCCCGATTCGGCGTCATGGAACGTGGCAGCTGGCCGCCGGAGTTGGACCCTATGTCGCTGCAGCGCCGATAACATTGCTCCTATGAACGAAGCCCAGCGCCGCATCGCGAACGAATTCGGAGTGCCCCAGCACTTCGATGTGCAGGTCGAGATCGACAGGCGCATTCGGTTCCTCGTGGACTATGCGCGTGCGGCGGCCGCGAAGTCCCTGGTGCTGGGCATCAGTGGTGGTGTCGATTCCACCACTGCGGGGCGCCTGTGCCAAATCGCTGCACAGCAACTTCGATTAGCGGGACTTCAGACCCGGTTCATCGCCATGCGCCTACCTCATGGGGTGCAGGCGGATCACGCCGATGCTCAGCGCGCGTTGGCGTTCATCGATCCGGACGAAGTGCTCACCGTCGACATCAAACCTGCTGCCGATGCCATGCTGCTGCAACTCAGTGCCGGCGGGCTGGGATTTAATGACCATTGGCAGCAAGACTTCGTGCACGGCAACATCAAGGCACGCCAGCGCATGATTGCTCAGTACGCGGTTGCAGGCGCAACAGGTGGTCTGGTGGTTGGGACCGACCACGCCGCAGAGGCCGTCATGGGCTTCTTCACCAAGTTCGGCGACGGTGGCTTCGACCTGAGTCCGCTGAGCGGGCTGACGAAGCGGCGCGTCCGAGCCATCGCGCTGGCCCTTGGCGCTGATGAATCCCTGGCGAACAAAGTTCCCACGGCAGATCTGGAGTCCATGCGGCCCTTGCATCCCGATGAGGCGGCGCTGGGCGTCAGCTACGACGCGGTCGATGACTTCCTGGAGGGGAAGGACGTCAAGCAGGCGGCAGAAAATATTATCATTGAGACGTTCAATCGGACAGCCCACAAGCGGGCTCTGCCGGCCGCCCCTGACTCGCACCGCGACGTCTGAGCATCAGGCGGACTCGGCCAAGCTGTTGAGAATGCCGCACTCGCGGGCGCTGCGCGCGGTGTCGCAAGAACGCCGCAGGTCCAGCAACTCGCTCTCCAGCTTTCGCAACTCCTTGATCTTGGTCCGCACCTGTGCGATGTGAGAATCGACCAAGGTGTTGACCTCGCCACAGTCCAACTCCGGGCGGTCCCGGAAGTTCAGCAATTGGCGAATCTCTTCCAGCGTCATGTCCTTGGCGCGGCAGCGGCGGATGAACAGCAGCCGTAGCAGATGCACGTCGTCGTACAGACGGAAGTTGCCTTCGCTGCGTGCCGGCTTGGACAGTAGACCCTCAGACTCATAGAAGCGGACGGTCTGCACCAGGCAGTCCGCCTTCTTGGCCAATTCCCCGATCCGCAGCATGGTCGATCTCCGCAAAAGTCTTGACTCTATATCAACTAGAGGGTGTCCAATGGGAAGAAGCGGGGAAACCCCCCTTCCCAAAGAGCCATTCCATGAACAAAGACCAAGCGAATTCCTGTGGCTGTTCCGGCGCGAGTATCGATGCGACCGCCTGCGGCAAGACGCAGACTCCCCACGAAACGACCATCTTCCACGTCAGCAACATGGATTGCCGCAACGAAGAAGCGCTGGTGCGGCGCACCCTGGAGGGCATGTCCGGCGTCGAACGACTGGAGTTCGACCTGCCGCAGCGCAAGCTGACCGTCTCGCATGGGAACGTCTCGCCGGACACCCTGGAGCAAGCCCTGAACGCGGTCGGCATGAAGGCGCAGGCCGTGCGAGAAGCCGCGGCGTTGACCACTTATCGCATTGAGAACATGGACTGTCCGAGCGAGGAGATGCTCATTCGAGCGCACCTGGCTCCGCTCCGTGGAATTCAAAACCTGGACTTCGACCTGCGCGAACGCACGCTGCGGGTGAAGCATCTCGCCGAGGCACGGGCGCAGATGGAACAGGTCTTTGCCACCATCGGCATGCATGCCAAGGAGCAACGCCCTCAGGACGTGGCGCCGGTGGCGACTGCGTACGCAGGTCAGACTGTGCATCCATCGCAGCCACAATCGCCTGCAGATGCAGCGTCTAATCGCGTGACGTACCGCATTGAGAACATGGACTGCCCGACCGAGGAGGCGCTGATACGCGACCGTCTTGGCAAGGAGCCGGGCGTCACGGCGCTCGACTTCAATCTGATGCAGCGCGTGCTGGGCGTGCAGCACACGCTATCGTCCACCGATCCCATCGAGAGAGCGCTGCAGTCCATCGGAATGCGGGCCGAGCGGCAGAATCTGCAAACGGTGACCACGGTACTGCACATCGCGAAGATGGACTGTCCGACCGAAGAGAGCCTGATTCGCGGCAAGCTGCAAGGCATGGCCGGGGTACAGGACCTGAATTTCAACCTGATGCAACGCACACTCACCCTGCGGCATGCGCCGGATGTGATCAAGCCCGCCGTAGAAGCGATCGAGTCGCTGGGCATGGAAGCCCAGGTGCAGCAGACGGACGAACCACGCGATCCGCAGGCGCCCGCGCCTAAGACCTCCTGGTGGCCGATGGCGGTTTCCGGCATTGCGGCGGTACTCGCCGAAGGCGTGTACTGGGTCAACGACGGCAACCACTGGGCGGTGATGGTGCTCGCACTAGTCTCCATCTTCACGGGTGGCCTCAGCACCTATAAGAAGGGCTGGATCGCACTGAAAAACCTCAACCTGAACATGAACGCCCTGATGTCGATCGCGGTCACGGGCGGCATGGCGATCGGCCACTGGCCCGAGGCTGCCATGGTGATGTTCCTGTTCGCGCTGGCCGAGGTCATCGAGGCCAAATCGCTGGACCGCGCACGCAATGCGATTCGAGGGCTGATGGATCTCGCACCGGAGACGGCAACGGTGCGGCAGGACGACGGTTCGTGGAAGGAGGTCGCTGCCAAGCATGTGGCCAAAGGGGCCTTGGTCCGGGTGCGCCCGGGCGAGCGTATCGCGCTTGACGGCCTGATTGTTGCGGGGCGCTCGACCATCAACCAGGCGCCTATCACGGGCGAAAGCCTGCCGGTCGAGAAGGCCGAAGGCGACCAGGTTTTCGCGGGCACCATCAACGAGACAGGCTCCTTCGAGTACCACGTGACCGCAGGTGCCAGCGATTCGACGCTGGCCCGCATCATCCACGCGGTGGAGTCTGCGCAAGGCAGCCGCGCGCCCACGCAGCGCTTTGTCGACCAGTTCGCCCGGGTCTACACACCTGCCGTTTTCGCGGTGGCGGTGCTGGTTGCGGTCGTCCCGCCGCTCGCATTCGGCGGCGCCTGGTTCGACTGGATCTACAAGGCCCTCGTGCTGCTGGTCATCGCCTGTCCCTGCGCACTGGTGATCTCCACGCCAGTAACCATCGTCAGCGGCCTGGCTGCTGCCGCACGACGCGGCATCCTGATCAAGGGCGGCGTCTATCTTGAGGGCGGCCGCAAGCTCAAGGCCCTGGCCCTGGACAAGACCGGCACACTTACCCACGGCAAGCCTGAACAAACTGACTTCGTCCCGCTGGGCAGCGGAGACATCGCCGCATGGGCTGCCAGCCTTGCCGCTCGTTCAGATCACCCCGTGTCGCAGGCGATCGCCCGCAAGGCGAATCGCGACGGTGTGCCATTGCAGGAGGTTGACGACTTCACAGCCCTGCCCGGTCGCGGGGTGCGCGGCCGTGTGGCCGGCCGCATGCTGCACATGGGTAACCATCGCCTGGTCCAGGAGCGCGGCCTGAGCGAGGAGGCATTGCAGTCCCAACTCGAAGCACTGGAGCGCCAGGGCAAGACCGCTGTCTTGCTGATGGATGATGCAGCAGTCCTTGGCATGTTCGCCGTGGCCGACACTGTGAAGGAAACCAGCCGTGAAGCGGTTGCCGACCTGCAGGCCCTGGGCGTGCGCACTCTCATGCTGACCGGCGACAACCAGCACACCGCACAAGCGATCGCCGCCCAGGTCGGCATCACAGAAGCGCGCGGCGCCCAGCTTCCAGAGGACAAGCTCAAGACCATCGAAGGGCTGCTCGGCGGTGAAGGCCAGGTCGGCATGGTAGGCGATGGCATCAACGACTCACCCGCCCTGGCGCGCGCCGACATCGGCTTCGCGATGGGTGCGGCCGGCACCGACACCGCTATCGAAACGGCCGACGTCGCCTTGATGGACGACGATCTCCGCAAGATTCCCACCTTTATTCGGCTGTCGCGCAGCACGGCGGCTATCCTGACGCAGAACATCGTCTTGGCGCTGGGCATCAAGGCCGTATTCCTCGCGCTGACGTTCACCGGGCACGCCACCATGTGGATGGCCGTTTTTGCGGACATGGGGGCAAGCCTGCTGGTCGTCTTCAACGGTCTGCGCCTGCTGAAACTCAAGTCGGCATGAAGCTCAGGTGCCACGCTTTCTATTTCTGGGCAACAGCTGGCGCCTGTGCGCCGCATCACGTGACCAGCCTGATGGCCGCGCGGGCTCTGCTCCGTGGTTGGGAGGTTCTTCCGCAGACGAACGGGGAAGTTGGTAAGAGTCACGTTGAAGGAGACCATCATGGCTGCGTGCACTGACTCGCCGGCCGGTCGACGGTTCAGCGGCGCCACACATGCTCGCTTGATATATGAAGCGAAGGCTGCTGACTCCACCGAGCAGGCCTGGTTGTATCTGGAGGCCGCTCATATCGTGGGACAGCTTCACCTGTGGCCGCATCTACAAACGCACGCACACATGCTTGAACTGTCCTTGCGCACACGAGACTGGCCTGAGGTTGCAGGTCAGATGCTCAGGCTGGCGTTGGTGCCATTGGGACACGTAAGCGGGCGCTTGCCGCTGGGCAACCCCGGGCGATCCACCGTAAGTGCCTTCGTACCGTTGCCGGTTCGCCCGGAACTGGCTGACCGGATCGCTCGTGCAAGCGACCATTGAATGCCCACAGCTTAAAATGCACCGCATGCGCGCCTTCTTGGTCATGTTGATGTTCACTCTGTCGCTGCTGCAGTTTCCTGCAGCAGCGACGATTGAATGTTGCGGCCACGCTTCGGTCAGTCAAGGGCCGCAACAACCCGATCAGACCACCGAAATGACGTCCGGGTCGGGCACGGAAGAGCTGGCCATCAACGGCCTGGGCCTTGAACTCGACAGTGGAAACTGCCACGCAAACTGCGCCGCAGCCGTGACCGCGACCACCGCGACCATGGCCTCCCCTGGGGGCATCGAACGGGCGGAGCACCTCGTTGAACGCTTCTTGCAGCCCTGGCTTGGGCAACCTTACCGCCCACGGTGGTTCCACCCGAGTGGTTCGGGATTGAACGCTGACGCCTGATGCGCTGACGCGCACGCCTTCCCCGATCCACGGCCTTCAGTGACCGCCGTTTCGCACGGCGGTCGACCCTGGATCGTTCTGGAAGGATTCCCCTCATGACCGCGCGCTGGACTCAGCGAAACCCAAGATGGACGTGGCTTGCAGCCGTAGCAACGCTCTTGCATGTTGATCAGATCAGCAAGTCGTATTTCTCAAACACCCTGGCACTTGGCGAAGCGGTACGGGTGACCGAGTGGTTCAACTTTGTGCATTTGCTCAACGCGGGGGCGGCCTTTTCGTTGCTGGCCGATGCGGGTGGCTGGCAACGCTGGCTCTTCATTGGCGTGGCCGTGCTGGTGGTCGGTGTCGTTTCTTTCGGGTGCCTTTTCCGGCAGGCCGAACCATTGGATCGATGGGTGGGCGCCTTCGTGGTGGGCGGTGGGAGCGGCAACCTCGTGGACCGCATCCAGATCGGTGCCGTGGTGGACTTCCTCGATTTCCACTGGCGCAGCATTCACTGGCCAGCCTTCAACCTGGCCGACGTCTTCATTGTCTGCTCCATGCTGGTCTGGTGCTTCGCATCGCTGAAATCACCGTCGCGCCCATCGACCCGTAAAACCCCCGAGGAGTTGTCCTCATGAAGCATGGCTGGCTCTGGATCATGGCCGCCTGGGGTGTCGCATTGGTCGCCACGCTGGGCGCACTTTTCATGGGAGAAGTCATGGGCATGACGCCCTGTCTGCTTTGCTGGTACCTGCGCATCTTCATATTCCCGTTGGTCCTTGGTGGCGCAGCCATGGCCGGCTACCACACCGTCCTGGTGGCCGGTTGGGTGCCGAAGTGGTGGGTGCCTCGTGGCAAGCGGCCTGTTGAATCGCCGGCAGCGTTGACAAGAGAAGAGTGGTTGGAGTTTGCAACGTGAAGCTGGTTAAAGCAGGATTGGTGCTTGTTCTGTCGCTCTTGTTGTCCGCCTGCGGCGTGAAAGACGCTCCGCAGCCGAAGTTCTCCACGGTGGACATCACCGGCGCACCTTGGGGCGAGGATTTTCGGTTGACCGACCATAACGGGCAAGCAAGAAGTCTCGCGGATTTCAAGGGAAAAGTCGTCGCACTGTTTTTCGGCTACGTGAACTGCCCGGATGTCTGCCCGACAACCATGACCAAGCTGGCGGCGGCGCTCAATACCCTTGGTGCGGACGCGAATCGCGTGCAGGTGCTACTGGTGACGCTCGATCCCAGGCGCGATACGCCGGAAATACTACGGCAGTATGTTCCGGCGTTTCATCCGACCTTCCTTGGCTTGTATGGCGATGAGCAGGCCACGGACAACATCGCAAAAGAGTTCAAGGTGTTCTACGAGCGCCGGAAGCCGGACGCGACCGGGTTCTACACGGTAGACCATGGTGGCGGCATTTTCGTCTTTGATCCTCAGGGCCGAAAAAGGCTGTTTATCAGCGATGAGCATGGACCCGACGTCATCGCGCGCGATTTGAAGACCGTGTTGAAGCAGGCAGATGGAAAGAGTTGGGAATGATGAACACACCGGCAGTGCTGGAAGCTAGCAATCTGGCATTCGTGCGCGGCGATCGCCGCTTGTTCCACGATCTCGCGTTGAAGGTGGAAGCCGGCTCATGCCTGCTTGTGCAAGGCGCCAATGGCTGCGGCAAGACCAGCCTGCTGCGCGTACTGACCGGACTAACACCTCCAGCGGCGGGAGAAGTGCGATGGAAAGGCGAGCGAATTCAGCGGTTGGGCGACGAATACAGCAATGCATTGCTGTATTGCGGACACCAGAATGCGCTCAAGGACGAGCTGACGGCAGAAGAAAACCTGCTGGCTGCGACGGCGTTGGCCGGGCGGCCGGTTGATGCCGAAGCGGTGCGCGAGGCGCTGCATCAAGCCGGCCTCGCGGGCCGCGAGGCCTTGCCTGTGCGTGTCCTGTCGCAAGGACAGAGGCGGCGTGCCAGCCTCGCGAGGCTGCTGCTGGATCACCGGCCGATATGGATTCTGGATGAGCCGCTGACGGCGCTGGACGTCAATGCGATTTCCTGGCTGTCGGCCGTGCTCGACCGCCACCTCGTGCAAGGCGGGTTGGCGGTGCTAACGAGTCATCAGGATGTTTCACTTGCGAGTCGTGTGCACAGCATGCGGTTGGGCGCGTGAGCGCAACGTCTGCCTTGTCTGCTTGGACAGGCGTGGTCCGGCGCGATTTGCGGCTGGCCATGCGGCGCAAGACTGACGCGCTGACCGCGCTGTTTTTCTTTGTCATCGTGGTCAGCCTTTTCCCGCTCGGCATCGGGCCGGAAATCGGCACTTTGCGACAGATTGCACCCGGCGTGCTGTGGGTAGCGGCCTTGCTGGCAACCATGCTGTCGCTTGGCCGCTTGTTCGAACAGGACTATGCCGACGGTACGCTGGAGCAGCTGGCCCTGTCGCCGGTGCCGCTGAGTGTGCTGGTAACGGGCAAGGTGTTCGCGCACTGGCTGTTGTCGGGGCTGCCGCTGACCCTGCTCGCTCCGCTGCTGGCGTTGCAATTCGATGTACCGGCGCCGTCGCTGGCGGTGCTCGTGCTGTCGCTCGCGATCGGCACGCCGGTGCTGAGCCTCATCGGAGGCATCGGTGCAGCGCTGACATTGGGCTTGCGCGGCGGCAGCGTGCTGGTGTCGCTGTTAATACTGCCGCTGTATGTGCCGGTACTGATCTTCGGCGCTGGCGCGGTGGAAGCGCAGGCATCGGGGCTGTCGGCTACTTCCCATGTGTCGCTGCTGACCGCGTTGTTGGTGGTGGCGGTTTTTTTCGCGCCATGGGCGACCACGGTGGCACTACGGATTGCCTTGGAATGATGAATAGACGAATGATCAACTTGTTCAGATTTGCATCGCCCGCGACTTTCTACCCGCTGGCTGGGAAGCTGATCCCTTGGTTCGCTGGCGCGGCGGCTGCATTCGCCATCGCCGGCTTGTATATGGGCTTCTTTGTCGCACCAACCGATGCCCAACAAGGGGAGGGCTACCGCATCATCTTCGTCCACGTGCCCGTCTCGTGGATGTCGATGTTCATTTATGTGCTCATGGCAGGCTGGGCGGGTTTCGGGCTTGCGCTCAACAGTCGGCTGTCCGGCATGATGGCCTCAGCGCTGGCGCCGACCGGCGCGATGTTCGCGTTCCTGTCGCTGTGGACCGGCGCGCTATGGGGCAAGCCGATGTGGGGCACGTGGTGGGTGTGGGATGCGCGGCTGACGTCGCAACTGATCCTGTTGTTTCTCTACCTCGGATTCGTCGCGCTGCAATCGGCGATCGACGATCCGCGCCGCGCGGACAAGGCCGGCGCGGTGCTGGCGCTGGTGGGCGTTATCAACATTCCGATCATCTACTTTTCGGTGCAATGGTGGAACACCCTGCACCAGGGCGCCTCGGTGTCGCTAACCAAGGCGCCGTCCATGGCCGCGGTCATGCTGACAGGCATGCTGCTGATGGCGCTGGCGTGCTGGATGTATGCGGTCGCGGCGGCGCTGGCCCGGGTGCGCTGCATCATCCTGGAGCGTGAACGGCACGCGGACTGGCTCCAGGAATTGCAAGAGGTGAAACGATGAACTGGAATAGTCCGGCGGAATTTTTCGCCATGGGCGGCTATGGCTTGTACGTGTGGGGTTCGTTTGCCGTCACCGCTGCGTGCCTGGTCGTGGAACCGGTGCTGCTGCGTCAACGGCGCAACACTGCCTTGACACAACTGAAACGCGAGCTCGTGCTCGAGCAGGAAATCTTCAATGAAAAATCGTCATAAGCGTGCCGCCCTGATTGTCGGCGGGCTCGCCGCATTGGGCATCGCCGCAGCATTGGTGCTGAATGCATTCCAAAGCAATCTGGTGTTCTTTTTCACGCCGACGCAGGTGAGCGCGGGCGAAGCGCCCAAGGGCCGCACGTTTCGGATCGGCGGCATGGTGCAAAGCGGCAGCGTACAGCGTCAGAGCGATGGTCTCACCGTGAAATTCATTGTCACCGATACGGCGAATGAGATGCCGGTCACTTACACCGGCATTCTTCCTGACCTGTTCCGGGAAGCGAAGGGCGTGGTGGCACAAGGAAAACTCGACAGCGATGGCGTCTTCCGTGCCGATGAAGTACTCGCAAAGCATGACGAAAACTATATGCCGCCCGAAGCAAAACATGCGTTGGAACAGGCAAAGAAATCTTCCCAGACGGTGAAACCCTAGCGATCATGATTCCAGAACTTGGCCATTTTTCTCTCATTCTCACCCTGTTCGTCGCGCTCGCCCAGGGCAGCTTGGCGCTCACAGGCGCGGCGCGCGGCAAAGCTGCGTGGATCGCCTTTGCGCGGCCGGCCGCGCGCGTGCAGTTCCTGCTGATCCTGATCAGTTTTGCCTGCCTGACGTGGGCGTTCATCGCTAAGGACTTCTCCGTCGCGTACGTCGCACAAAACTCCAACACGCAACTGCCTGTTGTCTACCGCATCGCGGCGGTATGGGGCGGTCATGAGGGCTCGTTGTTGCTGTGGATGCTGATGCAGACAGGCTGGGCGTGCGCGGTGAGCCTGCTGTCGCGGCAATTGCCGGACGCGATGGTGGCGCGCGTGCTGGGCGTGCTGGGACTCGTGGCGGCAGGATTCCTGCTCTTTATCCTGTTTGCGTCGAATCCGTTCGAGCGGCTGCTGCCGGCGGCTGTGGACGGGCGCGATTTGAATCCCTTGTTGCAGGATCCCGGGCTGATCTTCCATCCGCCGATGCTCTACATGGGCTACGTCGGCTTTTCAGTGGTGTTCGCGTTTGCCATCGCCGCGTTACTGGCGGGGCAATTGGATGCCGCCTGGGCGCGCTGGTCGCGGCCTTGGGGAACGGCCGCATGGATATTTCTGACACTCGGCATTGCCTTGGGAAGCTGGTGGGCTTATTACGAGCTAGGCTGGGGCGGCTGGTGGTTCTGGGATCCGGTCGAGAACTCTTCCTTCATTCCGTGGCTGGTCGGCACGGCGCTGATCCATTCGCTGGCGGTAACAGAAAAGCGGGGCAGCTTCAAGAACTGGACCGTATTGCTCGCCATCTGCACGTTTTCGCTCGCGCTGCTGGGCGCCTTCCTGGTGCGCTCCGGCGTGTTGACATCGGTACATGCGTTCGCGACCGATCCGCGCCGCGGGATATTCATCCTGATGCTGCTGGGGCTGGTGGTGGGAACGTCGCTATTCCTGTTTGCCGTGCGCTCGCCCAAGGTCGGCCTGGGCGGACGCTTCGAGCTGGTGTCGCGGGAATCGCTGCTGCTGGTCAACAACGTGTTGCTGGTTGTCGCCGCCGCTTCGGTGCTTCTCGGCACACTCTACCCGTTGTTTGTCGATGCGCTCGGTTTGGGCAAGCTGTCGGTCGGCGCCCCGTATTTCAATGCTGTATTCGTTCCGTTGATGGTGCCGGCGCTGCTGCTCATCGCACTGGGGCCACTAGCGCACTGGAAAGCCGCGGACCTCGGCAATATGCTCAAGCGCCTGCGAGTGCCGGCAATCGTCGCTTTGCTAGCTGGTGTGGGCCTGCCTTTTGCGTTGGGCCGCTGGTCGCCGCTGGCCGCGATGGGACTGGCGCTTGCTTCTTGGATTATGGCGAGTGTGGTTGCCGCCGTCGCCGAACGCGTGCGCACCACGCGCAGTGGCTTGCTTGCGCAGCCACCCAGTTGGCTCGGGATGCACATCGCGCACCTGGGAATTGGAGTATTCGTGGCCGGCGTTACGCTGGTTATGGGATATGAAGCGGAAAAAGATGTACGGATGGTACCGGGGGACATCATTAGCGCGGGTGGATACGACTTCAGGCTGCTCGGTGTGCGTCAGGCGCAGGGACCCAACTATGTGGCCGCCGTGGGCGACGTGGAGCTGTCGCAGGACGGCAAAGTTTTGCGCTTGCTACACCCTGAAAAGCGCAGCTATGCGACCTCCACCATGCCGATGACTGAAGCGGCGATCGATGCCAACGGGTTGCGCCATGTCTACGTGTCGCTTGGTGAGCCGCTGCCGGACGGCGCCTGGAGCGTGCGGGTTTATTACAAGCCTTTCGTCGATTGGGTCTGGGGCGGCTGTCTGCTGATGGCCTTAGGCGGTTTGCTTGCCATCAGCGACCGGCGCTACCGGCTGAAGCTGCGCGCGCGGCGCGATGCGCTGGCCGCCGGAGGCGTGGCGCCATGAACCGTTTCATGTTGCCCTTGATCGGCTTTATCGTGCTGCTGTCGTTCCTCGGTGTCGGCCTCACGCTGAAGCCCAGTGAAGTGCCGTCGCCGCTGATAGGCAAGCCAGCGCCCGGTTTCACCTTGCCGCAGCTCGCCACGCCTGAGCAAACATTGTCTCCGGAAGCGATGCAAGGCAAGGTATGGCTACTCAATGTTTGGGCTTCCTGGTGCGCCGCCTGCCTGCAGGAGCATCCGGTACTGCTCGACCTGGCGAACAGCGGCGCGGTGCCGATCATCGGCTTGAATTACAAGGACCCACGCAACGACGCGCTCGACTGGCTGCGCCGGCATGGCAACCCCTACTTGCTGTCCGTCGCCGATACCCAGGGGCGCGTCGGGATCGACTATGGCGTCTATGGTGTGCCTGAAACCTTCGTCATCGACAAGGCCGGGATCATCCGCTACAAGTACATCGGCCCAGTAACGGCCGAAGCGCTGAGCGACAAGATTCTGCCCTTGGTGCGGGAGCTGCAGAAATGAAACGCTTTTCCCTGGCGCTATCGTGCGCTGTGTTCGCAGCAAGCTCCTGGGCCGGCGAAGCAACGCCGACGGGGCCGAACGTTCATGTTGAACAACGCATGACGGCGATTGCAGCAGAACTACGCTGCCTGGTATGCCAGAACGAATCGATCGCCGGCTCGCGCGCGGACCTCGCGGTGGACTTGCGGCGTCAGATCCGCGAACAGATCGTAGCCGGCAAGAGCGACCAGGAAATCATGACCTACATGGTCGACCGCTATGGCGATTTCGTGCGCTACCGACCTCCGCTCAAAGGCAGCACGCTACTGCTGTGGTTCGGACCGGCACTGCTGCTTGCCGCCGGGCTGGTCGCTCTGGCGCTGCATCTGCGCCGTCGCAGCGGCAAGGTCGACAAGGCGCCGCTGAGCGACGAGGACAGCAAGCGCGCTGAAGCGCTGCTGCGGCAAAACTCTGATACCGGAAAATCAACATGAACTATCTTTTCATCGCCTGCGCGATGGCGCTCACTGTTGCCGTGGTTCTGGCGCTAGCGCCCGTGCTCTGGCGCGGCTGGAAAGCTGAACATGTTGCGCACGGCGCTGTGAACGCGGCGGTTCTGCGCGATCAGTTGGTCGAATTGGAACGCGACCGTGCCAGTGGTACCTTGTCTGCCGTTCATCAGGAACAGGCTAAGCAGGAACTGCAGCGCCGCGTGCTTGATGAGGTGACCGTCGATGTAGCAACGAGCAACGCGGTCAAGGGCAGCAAAGGCGCCGCACTCGCACTTTCCACATTGCTTCCGCTGGCCGCGTTTACTGCCTACTTTGCCCTGGGCAATCCTGCGGCACTGTCCCCGCAAGCCGAGCGCTCAGCGCCGGTAGCGCGGGCAGATGTGGAGGCGATGGTCGCCTCGCTCGAAAATAAGCTCAAGCGCAATCCCGACGATCCAGAAGGATGGGCAATGCTGGCCCGCTCGTATCGCGCGTTTGCCCGCCACGAGGATGCAGCAAAGGCATTTGAGCGCGCCGGCGCCGTGGTGGATATTGAACCTCAACTGTTGGCCGAGTATGCGGAAACGCTGGCGATAAACCGCAATGGCGATCTGAACGGCGAACCCACCAACTTGCTGGAGCGTGCGCTCAAGCTAGATCCGCAACATCCGTTCGCGCTCGCTCTGGCGGGGTCGGCTGCATTTGCACGCGCTGACTATGCTGCTGCGATCGAGTATTGGCAGCCGCTGCATGCGCAATTGCTGCCCGAATCGGAGCCTGCCCGTACGATCGCGGAACGCATCGAGAAGGCACGCAGTGCGCAACATGGGCAGCCCAAACCGCCTCTATAAGGCCTGATTGAGCGCGAGAACGATGAAAAAATCCGTCACCGTAGCCTTGTTCATGGCGGCGGCGCTCATCAGCGCCCTTGTCGGCGTGATTGTTGGCTCCGGCTACTTTGGCGCTTGGCCTGCCGCATCGGGCGGCCTTGAGCCTAGTGTCACAGTTGACATTGGCGGGCAACCTTTTCTCCGCTGGCACTCCACGCGCGAGTTGCCGGCGCTGTCGTTCCGGGATGAGAGCGGCAAGACACTAGCTCTGGAGGATTTCCGCGGTCGCGTGGTGCTGCTAAATATCTGGGCAACCTGGTGTCCACCCTGTCGCAAGGAAATGCCCTCGCTGGATCGCCTGAATGCAAAACGCGGTGGTCCGACTTTTGAAGTGGTCGCGCTATCGATCGATAACGACCCGGCAGCAGTAGAGCCGTTCTATCGCGAGACTGGCATCAAAACCCTGCGCGGCTACTTCGATCCGAATGCGCGCGTGTCGGTCGCGCTCGGCGCTTTTGCCGTTCCCGCGACTCTGTTGATCGACCAGAACGGCCGCGAGATCGGCCGCGCATTGGGGCCCGCCGAATGGGACAGTGCAGCTGTCGAGGCATTGATCGATGAAGCCCTGGGATTGTCCCCGGCCACAAGCCAATCAAAGTGAAAACCCAATTTTGAACATTTCGTTTTTCAAGATGAGCCATGCTTGAACTGACCGTAGCCGGCCTGCTGACCGCATTTGTCGGGGGCATTGCGTCGTTTCTTTCGCCCTGCGTCTTGCCGCTGGTGCCGGGCTACCTTTCCTACATTGCCGGGGGCTCGACAGGGTTGACGTCGCAGGGCATCGGCAATGGCGCCGACCGCTGGCGCGCGCTTGGCCTGAGCGGATGTTTCGTGCTCGGATTCTCGATCGTGTTCCTTGCGCTGGGTGCAAGCGTGACCGCGATCGGACGCCTTTTCCTTGCCTATCGCTATGAAATGAATATCGTCGCCGGCGTCGCGATCGCGCTCGCGGGCTTGATGGTCATGGGCGTGGTGCGGTCCCCGGCGTGGGTGCAACGATATTACCGCTTCGATCCCAACGCAGCGGGGGGACGGCCGCTATCGGCGATGGTGCTCGGCATGGCGTTCGGTTTTGGATGGACGCCATGCATCGGGCCGGTCCTCGGCGGTATCCTGGCGCTCGGTGCGACCAGCGACAGCGTCGGGCGCGGCACGCTGCTGCTGGGCGTGTATGCGTTGGGTCTTGGTGTGCCGTTTTTGCTTGCCGCGTTTTTCATGGTGCCGTTCACCCGCCGCCTCGGCGCGCTACGCCGGGCTGGCCGTTTTCTGCAGCTCGCCACCGGCGCAATCCTGGTCGTCATGGGCACCGCGGTCGCCAGCGGCCAGCTGATGCATTTTGCGATCTGGCTGCTCAAGACGTTCCCGGTCCTCGGGGGCATCGGCTGATTGGCGCACGCATACGAAAAGGAGAATTTTGTGAAGAAGGCAATCTGGATGACGACCGTCGCACTGCTGCTGGGGTTGTCCGCAGCACTTGTTTCGGCGGCGAACGATAGTGGTGAGGCAGGAGCTTTGTCGGCACGCGCGGCACGCATGCCGAAAGTGAATGATGCGTGGGCCCGTGCGACAGTGCCGGGACAGCAGGTCGGAGCGGCCTACATGAAAATTTACAGTTCCGCCGACGTCGCCTTGCTCAAGGCCGAAACCATCGTGGCAAAGTCTGTGGAAGTGCATAGCATGGACCACCAGAACGGCGTGATGCGTATGAGAGCGCTTGGACCGCTCCAGATCGGGGCTGGGACCACGGTCGAATTGGCGCCAGGTAGAACGCATTTTATGTTGCTGGGTTTGAAAAAACCGCTAAAGGCCGGAGAAACGCTGCGACTGAAGTTGACCTTTGCCAGTGCGGATATGGTCGAGACGGTGGTTTTCGTCGACGTTCCGATCCGACCGCTGGGGCAATGAAGCCGAGCAGCGTGAAATAGACAAAAACCTCTTTCGTGGAGTCATGGGCCTCTTGAGCGAGGCAAAATTTGCTCAGTGCGGTGACACAAGCTTTAGACAGTTGACCTCTACAACGCGAAGGTCAAAGAATGGAAAAACTGTCGTGTTGCTTCTGAAGAAGAAGCTGGCTTCTCGACATCACAAGCGACAAACACGCGAACACTTCCGAAGGTCCACTTCTGCTCCAGTCCCAAATGTCGCGTGTGCGCTACCCGACTTTCTTACAACCTCGTGGACCGCATCCAGATCGGTACCGTCGTGTACTTCCTCGATTTCCACTGGCGCAGCATTCATTGGCCAGCCTTCAACCTGGCCGATGCCTTCATCGTCTGCTCCATGCTGGTCTGGTGCTTCGCATCGCTGAAATCACCGCCGTGCCCATCGTCCCGCATAACTCCCGACGAGTTGCCCTCATGAAGCATGGCTGGCTCTGGCTCATGGCCGCCTGGGGTGTTGCATTGGCCGCCACGCTGGGCGCACTTTTCATGGGAGAAGTCATGGGCATGACGCCCTGTCTGCTTTGCTGGTATCAGCGCATCTTCATGTTCCCGCTGGCGCTCATCCTGGGCATGGCGGCGTTCGCAGAAGACCGGCGTGGAGCTGTCTATGCGCTGCCGCTGGCATTGGGTGGTGCAGCCATGGCCGGCTACCACACCGCCCTGGTGACCGGTTGGGTGCCGAAATGGTGGGTGCCTTGTGGCGCCGGGCCTTCGTGCAGCGAACAGCGTCTGGACATCCTCAATGGCATCCAGATTCCCTGGTTGTCCCTCCTGGCCTTCATCGCCATCGCCATCCTGCTTTTTGTTTACTTGAGAAAGACCCGTTCATGAACGCCAAGAGAATCACCGTCATCGGCCTGGTGGCCATCGTTGCCCTGTTCTTTTACCTGGGCATGAACGCCTACCAGAAGCGCGTGCAGACCGCGCAGGAAGTGCAGGTCAAGGCCGAGCAGACCCGTCTGGTGCGCATGCACTCACCAGTTTTCGGCCCACAAGGCGCGCCGGTCACCATCGTCGAGTTTTTTGACCCGGCCTGCGAGACCTGCCGCGCGTTCTATCCCCTCGTGAAGAACCTGATGGCCCAGTACCCCAACGACGTGCGCCTCGTGATCCGCTACGCGCCATTCCACCAAGGCTCGGACCGGGTGGTCAAGCTGCTGGAGTCGGCCAAGGGCCAAGGCAAGTACCAGGCGGTGCTTGAAGCCGTGCTGGCCGCGCAGCCAGCATGGGCTGATCATGGCCAGCCCAACATCGAGATCGCGTTCAAGGTGGCTGAGCAGGCCGGGCTGGACCTCGTCAAAGCGCGCCAGGACATCGAAAAACCCGGCATGCAGTCCCTGCTGCAGCAAGACATCGAAGACCTCACCGCGCTGCAGGTCACCAAGACGCCCACCTTCTTCGTCAATGGCCGCAGCCTGTCGAGCTTCGGCCCCGAACAACTGGCCGCGCTGGTGGCCGAAGAAGTGGCCAAGGCGAAGAAATGAAGTACACGACACCCGCACGTCCGCTCAACCGGCGCACGGTTCTGGCATTGAGCACCGCGTGGCTCGCTGGAAGCGCTTTCCTGGCCGGTTGTTCGCCCAAGGCGCCAACTTTCAAGAGCACCGACATCACCGGCGCCGCATTTGCACAAGACTTGAAACTGACCGACCACACCGGTCAATCTCGCACCATGGCTGATTTCCGCGGCAAAGCCGTCGTGGTGTTCTTCGGCTTCACGCAGTGCCCCGACGTGTGCCCCACTTCCATGACCACCCTCGCCGAGGTCAAGCGCCTCATGGGCGATCAAGGCAAGCAGTTGCAGGTGCTCTTCATCACGGTGGACCCGGAGCGCGACACACTGCCGCTCCTCAAGGAGTACATGACCAACTTCGATCCGACGTTTCTGGCCTTGCGTCCCGAGCCGGCTGAACTCAAGGCCGTGGCGGACAGTTTCAAAATCTACTATCGCAAGGCCGAAGGCAGCACACCGACGTCGTACACGATGGACCACTCGGCGGGCAAATATGTGTTCGACACCGAAGGTCGGGTGCGCTTGTTTTCCAGCTATGGCACCGAGCCCGCCGTGATCGCCGAAGACATCCTGACCTTGCTAAATTCAATGAAAGGTTGAAGGCGGGCATGATGATCATTGCGTACCAGCCTCGAACATGAACCGCCGCCGCATTGTTTCTTACGCGGCTGGAAGGCGGGCTTCAGAGCGAATACATGAACTACCTCTTGGTAGTCCAAGATTTCATCTGCCCCCCCAGAATGTGTCGGGGAAAGCGCCATGACGGAAGGGCAGCCTTTGCCCCATACGTAGACGTTCGTGTCAAGCTGGCCAGTACCCACTTGAGTCAGGTGGCCTTGCCGCAACCCGACTGCTTTCCCTCTTGTATCGGCGGGCACGGCACCGTTCCGTAAGAACAAAACACGCAGCAGTCACCCGTCTTGGGCCTAAGGATCGCGTGGCAGCTTTCGCACTCATAAAACCACTGACAGGCATCGGTGGGCATGGTTTCGGATCTGGCGTGCCCGCATTGCGGACAGGTCAACACCGAAGTCAGAACCACCTCGGTCACGGTTTGACTCCAGTGACGGTTGACGGGAAGCCGGCATCCTTGGTCGCCTGGGTCAATGACTCAAGTGAGATATGGGCATCGTCGTAAACCACCGTGGTCTGTTTCTTCGCGAGGTTGGACGTCACGTTGACCACGCCGCCCAATTTCATCAGAGCCATCTTGACCGCGATGGGGCAGGTGGCGCAGGACATGTCCTGGACGGAAAGCGTAGCGGTCTTCTGCGCTGCCCACACAGGCGCACTCAGCGCAAATCCGACAGCGATCAAGATGCGTTTCACAAGCAAGTCTTTCATCAATAGAACCAGTGGGCGATCAGCGGGAATCCCATCGCGGCGACGAGCAGCAGCACCACGACGCCGAACAGCAGTTTGTATGTGCGGTTGATGCTGGGAGTCGCGCACACCTGGCCCGGTTCGCACGCGGCCGCAGGCCTCCATATTTTTCTCGCAGCAAAGAACAGCGCCACCAGCGATGCACCGATGAACAGCGGCTGATAGGGCTGCAATGCCGCCAGATGGCTGATCCACGCACCCGAGATGCCCACCATGATCAACAGCAGGGGGACGAGGCAGCAGGCCGATGCGAACAGAGCGGCAAGACCGCCGGCCAGCAGAGCCTTGCCGCCGTGCTCGGTTGCGGGATCGGAGGTGGTTGTGTGAGCTGGCATGGGATAACCTTAACGCCGTACCCAAGTACGGAGTCAAGCGACATGAACGACAGCCCCTCACCCGCCGAGCCCGGCATGACGATTGGCGGATTGGCCAAGGCAGCGGACGTCAACGTCGAGACCATCCGCTTCTACCAGCGCAAGGGATTGATGCCTGAGCCGCCGCGGCCATCTGGCGGAATCCGACGTTACGTGGAAGCGGATCGTGCTCGACTGCATATCATCAAATCGGCTCAGCGCCTTGGATTCAGCCTGGACGAGATTGATGAACTGCTCCAGCTCGACGATGGTTCCCATTGCGCCCAGGCTCGAGCCAAAGCTCAGGCCAAGCTTGCGGGCGTTCGGAGCAAGCTGGAGGACCTGCGCCGAATGGAAGGGGTGCTGGAGGGAATGATCCGTCTATGCGGCGCATCCAGGGGCAAGGTGCGATGTCCGCTGATCGCAGGTTTGAAGGACGATGCTTCGCTGAGGATCCCAGCGTCAAGGACATCGTGAGTCCCTACTTGCCATGCCAAGTAGATATTCTGCGCCGCGCATCGGGCGTGGCAGAAAAGGAGTCAGTCCACACCCAATTGCCGTACGGTCAATTGCAGTTTTCAGCGGACGAGGGGTAGAAGGCATGACGAAGACGGTGAGGTCGCGCTACACGCTGGAGTTCAAGCAGGAAGCGATGCGGCTAGTGCAATCGGGACAGAGCATCGCGGCGGCGGCACGCAGTCTTGGGCTGGTTGAGGAGACGCTGTTCAACTGGGTCAAGGCCCATCGCGAGGGCAAGCTCACGGGCGCCGAGGGCAAGGCGGTGAGCGCCGAGCAGAAGGAAATCAGCCGGCTGCGCGCGGAGCTGGCGCGGGCGAAGATGGAGCGCGACATCTTAAAAAAGGCCACGATGTACTTCGCGAAGGAGTCGCTGTGAAGTACGCCTTCGTGCAGCGACATCGCCAGAGCTGGCTGGTCTCGGTGATGTGCGAGGTGCTGGGGTGAGCCCCTGCGGCTACCACCAGAACTTCACGCGCAAAGCCCAAGGGCCCGAGCGTGCACGGCTGAGTGACGACGCGCTGCTGGTGCATATCAAGGCCATCCACGCCCAAAGCAAGGGCAACTACGGCTGGCCCCGAGTACATAAGGAACTGCTGGCACACGGCATCCGCGTGGGCAAGGAGCGCGTGCGCAAGCTTATGCAGCAGCACGGTATCAAGGCGCGCGGCAAGCGCCGCTTCAAGGCCACCACCGACAGCCGGCACCAGTTGCCGGTGGCACCCAACCTGCTGGGGCAGCGCTTCGACGTGGCCAGCCCCGACCGGGCCTGGGCTGGCGACATCACCAATTCGCCACCGACGAAGGCTGGCTGTACCTGGCGGTGGTCATCGAGCTGTTCAGCCGCCAAGCGGTGGGCTGGAGCCTGAGCGAGCGCATGACGCGCCAGTGGATCATGGACGCTGCGCATGGCATGGTTCCGCCGTCGCCCGGCCAAGGAGGCGGGCCTCATCTTCCACAGCGACAGGGGCAGGGGCAGGGGCAGGGGCAGTCAATACTGCAACAGGGAGTCCAGAGCCTGCTCGAAGGCTGGAGCATGCGCAGTTCGATGAGCCGCAAGGGCAACTGCTGGGACAACGCGTGCAGCGCGACGCTGTTCGGCTCGCTCAAGGTGGAGCGGCTGCAGGGCATGCGATTCGAGACCCGTCGCCGCGCCAAGGATGAGGCCATCGACTGGCTGCTCTGGTACAACGCGCGCAGGCTGCATTCAACACTGGGCTACATCAGCCCGATGCAATTCGAGCAACGCTGGCTCGTGGCTCGCCCGAAAGCAGCGAACATGTGAATCGGTTATGGGATTCGCGGCTCGGGGGCAAAGTCAGCATCGTGACTAGGGTGATCTATTGCTATGTCAGGACGACTGCAACGCACCGCCACAAGTCCTGCAGGACGGGCTCGACGCTCAGCGAACCCGCATTGCCCCTAGGCCAGGCGAACTTACAGAAAGTCCGTACACAGACCTTGACCTTACCATGGTGTCAAGACACATCCTTTCCCCAACTTAGCCATACCCCGCCGATCGCGACAAGACAGTCCCGCGCAAATTGGCGGAAGATGGTTATGCGGACCAAGGGGTTACGTAACTTCCAAGAAGGGAAAGAAATGGACACACAAGGACAACACGACCATGCGGGCCACCGCCACGGCGTGTCCAACCCGCCTCATCCGTCCCCTGGACCGAAAGACCCCGTGTGCGGGATGGCCGTCACTGAGCAGTCGCCACACCGCTTGGAGCACGCAGGGCGACCGTACTACTTCTGCAGTGCGAAGTGCCAGATCCGGTTTGCGGCCGAACCGGCCCGGTTCGTTCAAACCGATCCGAAGCATCACGCGACTCCAACGCCCGCGCCGCCAGGTAAGCCGGGCACGGTTTACACCTGTCCCATGCACCCGGAGATCCGGCAGGACCACCCGGGCAACTGCCCCAAATGCGGCATGTCGCTCGAACCGGTCATGCCCGAACTGGGCGCCGACGAGAACCCGGAGCTGGTGGATTTCCAGCGGCGCTTCTGGTGGACCTTGCCCCTCACGGTGGTGGTCACCGTGCTGGCGATGTTCGGCCACGACCTCGGCTGGTTCGACATGGCCACGCAGAGCTGGGTGGAGCTGGTGCTGACCGTGCCGATCGTGCTGTGGGCCGGTTGGCCGTTCTTCGTGCGCGGCGCGCAGTCGATCGCGAACCGCAGCCCCAACATGTGGACGCTGATCAGCCTGGGCACGGGCGCGGCGTTCGTGTACAGCCTGGTGGCCACGGTGGCGCCACAGGTGTTCCCCGACTCCTTTGTCTCGATGGGGCGGGTGGCGGTGTACTTCGAAGCGGCGGCGGTGATCATCTCGCTGACCCTGCTCGGCCAACTTCTGGAGCTCAAGGCGCGCTCACAAACCTCGGCGGCGATCCGCTCGCTGCTGGGCCTGGCGCCCAAGACCGCGCGGCGCATCTCGGCCGACGGCCAGGAAGAAGACGTGCCACTGGCCCACGTGCACGTGGGCGACCTGCTGCGCGTGCGCCCCGGCGAGAAGGTGCCCACCGACGGCACCGTGGTCGAAGGCAGCAGCGCGCTCGACGAATCCATGCTCACCGGTGAGCCGCTGCCGGTGACCAAGCGCGTCGGTGACAAGCTGATCGGCGCCACGCTCAACACCAGCGGCGCGCTGGTGATGCGCTCCGAACACGTGGGCTCGGACACCGTGCTCGCGCAGATCGTGCAGATGGTCGCCATGGCACAGCGTTCGCGCGCGCCCATGCAACGCATGGCCGACCAGGTGGCGGGCTACTTCGTGGTGGGTGTGGTGGTGGCGGCGCTGCTCACCTTCTTCGGCTGGGGCCTGTTCGGGCCCGAGCCGAGCTGGGTCTATGCCCTCATCAACGCGGTGGCGGTGCTGATCATCGCCTGCCCCTGTGCCCTGGGCCTGGCCACGCCCATGTCCATCATGGTGGCGACCGGGCGCGGCGCCACCCACGGGGTCCTGTTCCGCGACGCCGCCGCCATCGAGAACCTGCGCAAGGTCGACACATTGATCGTCGACAAGACCGGCACGCTGACCGAAGGCCGGCCGACCTTCGAACGCGCCGTGGGCCACGGGAGCTTCCCCGAAGACGAGGTCTTGCGCCTCGCCGCCAGCCTGGACCAGGGCAGCGAACACCCGCTGGCCGCCGCCATCGTGGCCGCCGCGAAACAACAAGGGCTCACGCTGGACAAGCCCGAGCAGTTCGACTCCGAGTCCGGCATCGGCGTGAAGGGCGTGGTGGGCGGCAAGGCCCTCGCCCTGGGCAACACGGCGCTGATGCAGCAGCAAGGTGTGGATGTCGCGCCGCTGGCCACCCAGGCCGAGGCGCTGCGCGCACAGGGCGCCAGTGTCATGCATCTCGCGGTGAACAAGGCCCTGGCCGGTCTGCTCGCCGTGTCCGACCCGGTCAAGGCCACCACGGCCGACGCGCTGGCGTCGCTGCGCCAGGCGAACATCCGCGTGGTCATGGCCACGGGCGACGGTGTGACCACCGCACGCGCCGTCGGCCAGCGCCTGGGCATCGACGAGATCCACGGTGAAGTGAAACCCGCCGACAAGCTCCGGCTCGTGGAGCAACTGCAGGCGCAGGGCCGCGTGGTGGCGATGGCGGGCGACGGCATCAACGACGCGCCGGCGCTGGCCCGCGCGGATGTGGGCATTGCCATGGGCACCGGCACCGACGTGGCCATGAACAGCGCACAGCTCACCCTGGTCAAAGGCGACCTGCGTGGCATTGCCACGGCCCGCGCGCTTTCGGTGGCCACGGTGGCGAACATGAAGCAAAACCTGGCGTTCGCCTTCTTCTACAACGCCCTGGGCATTCCGCTGGCCGCGGGTTTGCTGTACCCGTTCACCGGCTGGCTGCTGTCACCGATGGTCGCCGCGCTGGCCATGAGCCTGAGCTCGGCGTCGGTGATCGGCAACGCGTTGCGATTGCGCGGCGCAGCGATCCGGGAACAATGACGTTACACCGCAACGTCAACGCACCGCCGATGTCATCGGCATACCTCGGAAGCTCCTAGCGCGTGATGCCGCTCAAAAAGTTGACCTCGTGCAGCAAGTCAGCAAATTGAGGTTGGCTGGAGACCAACGCTGCGGCAGCCACACCCGATTCACTGACTGACCGTAGCAGCGGCCGGGATTTGCTTGCAGACCACCCTGGCCGCCCACAGGCCTCACGAAGGGTGGACGCCATCCCCACCGAGAGATACCATGCTCCCACGGGTAGGTGCCCGCCATCGCGCACGCCGAAGCAGGCATACTGACGCACTGCATGCAACTGTAGTTGTAAACGGTCGACTATCCACCGACGCCATGGCCCCCTGGTCGGGGCGGACCTCACGTCGATGCCCGCGATTGAGGAGCAGCAACAAATGAAGAATCCTAAGAGGAATGAGGTGCCTTCGCGCGATGTAGTCGCAGGTAAGGACGGAGTTGCATGGCCGGAGGGGTTCCGGCGTGTGATGGAGGCGAGGAAGCACAACGGCTGCCTGTGTGTCGTCTCTCGTGTCGCCCAGGACACCGTAGGCGTCGTTACATACGTTGAGTGGGGCATCATCGACAAGTGGCTGTGCGATTGGCTCGCCGGTCCGGAGGTCGCCGAAGTGAACGACGTCCTGCAGGCCGTGGAAGACGGTGGGCGGGTGTCGACGTTGTTTGCCACGCCGACAGGATTCGCCCAAGGACCCAATGTTGTCGTCGACCACACGCGCCAGTTCGCATTGGAGAGTGGAGGCCCCGCGGAGTGGAACGTGCACATGCTCGCAAGGCTTCAGCTTGCTCGCCACCTTCATTGATGCGACGACCGTCCAGGATTCGTACAACCAATAACCGGGCGGTCACCTCAGGAGGATGACCTCGCGACGGGCGCACGCATCGAGCAAAGGGCGATTAGGAAAGTCGGTCTGCTTGTACGTCTAGCTTTAAGCTGCTGCTTCTTCGAAAGTGGAGCAGAAGTGTGGGCATTTCGTAGGCCGCAGCCTTGTTGCACCCCTTCACCAGCTGGATGCTATCACCCGTCTTCGCCGCGTTAGCCATGAGTCAGAGCTCAGCATCGATGTTCAAGAACGGTTGACGAAGTCTCAGGCAACCAATTGAAAAGAGCTTCTCGCCATTGCTGGCAAGAAGCTCTTGGACGGCGGTCTCAAAATCAGAGAAATCTTGACCGCACGAGTGCAAGTGGCCCAGCTTTAATTCTGGTGGCCTTTGTTCAGCAAGACGTACAGACGCGCGACCTCGTTGCCCGTCGTTGTGATGCTTTTGCCCTCGGCCGTCTGGACGACTTCACCCTTGCTGAGGTGAACCACACGTCCAAACTTGCTTTCCTTGGCCATCAAGCCGTCCTTGAAAACATAGAGCTTTTCGCCGTTTTGCAATGCGATGACTTGCTTGGCCTCGGACTGGGCTGCGTCCATGGCGAATGCTGGGGCCAGTGCGGCCAGTGAAAGGACGAGGATGCTGAGCTTGCGAATCATGGAGGTCTCCTTTGAGAACAAAAATCACATCAGTTCAACTGAATCGATGTGGTACTGCGTACGGACTCAATGTATTGATATGCCCCTGACCCACAGCTTGCGAGTGCATTACATCTTGGTCAGGGCAAAGTCAGGAGGCGACGAAAAGTTCCAGCCGCATACGGATCTGGCTCTGAGATTCGCCTACACCGCACCAGTATCAGCAGGTCACTCTCAGTCTCAAGCTCGGCATCGCTCAGACCCAGACATACATACTGCTGGGGCCTACATGGTAATAGCAGCTCTTGATGAATAGAAGGCCATCCACAGGCCCATACCGATCATCAAAAGGTTTTCGGTGAGAGACACGAAGCCCAGCGGAACATTGCTGGCTCCGCCGACGCAGGCGCACTTCAACTCGCGTCGTTCGATGTAGACGGCCTTGATAACGGAGACGGCGCCAACTGTCCCAATGAAGAAGGCCACTGGGATCGACAACCAGTTCAACGCACCCGCGATCATCAAGACCCCGGCCAGGCCCTCCGCGAACGGATAGATGTATGAATACGGCACCCACCGCCGAGCCAACAAGTCGTAGTTCAGGAACATCGTCGCGAAGCTCTCGACGTTCTGAAGCTTGAGCAGTGCCAACGCAGCCATGCTGAAGGCGACAAACCACTCCGCTGCTCGGATAGTGAAAGGGTTATCGAATACAGCGTAGCTCACCGCGAGGGCCATCAACGCCGTCATGCAGAAAAGCGCGAGGACCGGACGGTACGTCGTGGCCTTCGGGTCGGCGACAGTCATACCAAAGTGGCGGCGAAGGTCGTCGTATCCGCCGACCCGAAACCCATCAATGAAGATTTGTGGCGTGGTTTTCACGCCATGCTCGGCTTTGAATGTGTCTGTCGCCTGCTCAGTGGTCAGCCACTTGTCTTCCACCTCAAACCCTTTGCGGCGCAAAAGATCCTTCGCTTTCAACCCATAGGGGCACACGTGCTTGTCCATGACCATGCGGTAGAGCGTTGCTCTTTGCGACTGGCTTGCAGATGTCACATGTGTCTCCTGAGTGATAGGGCCTACGTACAAGCTCATTGTTGGATGGGCCTAGCTCTTGATCGCAGAAATCTTCTCTCACGGTGTCGAATCTCATGGCATCCCGAGCTACCGCAGCATGTGGGGGCGACCTTACATCAAAAATAGCACAGGGCCCGGTTGCAAAACCGAGCCCTGTACGAGAGAAGCCGGTGAGTGCGCGTGTCAGCTCACTTGCCAGGCTGGATGTCGGTGACGACCATCTTTCCGGCGTCCTGGATGACGATGAACTGGATCTTCTCGCCCACTTGAACCTTGTCCAGCAAGGCTTTGTCCTTGGCATTGAAGACCATGGTCATGGGGGGCATGTCCATGTGCTTGATTTCGCCATGCTTGATCGTGATCTTGCCGTTTTCCTTGTCAATCTTGCGAACTTCGCCGTCAGTCAGCCCCGGTGCAGCCACCGTGCCTGTCTTGGCTTGATCCATGCCAATCTTGCTGTGATCCATGGTCATCTGTGCCATTGCGGGCAAAGACAGTGAAAGCGCTGCGGCGGCGAGAAGTTGCACCACGGTTTGGGTATATCTGTTCATGATGTCTATCCTTAATCGAGATGTCCGAGGGACTACTTGGCAACCACCTTGATCTTGCCCACCATGCCCGCCTCGTAGTGACCAGGCAGCAGGCAGGCGAAGTCAAACTCACCGGCCTTGTTGAAGTTCCAGATGATCTCCCCTTTTTTCCCAGCCGCCACGTGCGCCATGTAGGGCTCGTCGTGTTCCATGCCAGGGAACTTCTTCATCAGCGCGGCGTGCTCGTCGAGTACCTTCTTGGTTCCCAGGACGAATTCGTGCATCACCTTGCCGTTGTTGACATGCACGAACTTGATCGTTTCATCTTGCTTGACCTCGATGAAATCGGGTGTGAAGCGCATGTTGTCCGTCATGCCGATCTCCACGGTACGTTTGACGGCATTCGGCTGGCCGCCGATGCCCCATGCTTTTTGCTCCATTTTCACAGGAGCATTTCCTTTGATGTGCTTTTCATCGCCGTGGGCGAAGGAGGCGGTTGAGGCGGCAAGAATTGCGGCCATGATCAAGGTTTGAGTGATGCGCATGACAGAGGTTCCTATCGGCTGGTTGGGTTGATGGAGGGAGTAGAAGAATTGAACAGTGCTTCGTGGCACCGCCATTGGCGGGCGCCGTGTCTGCACTTGCCGGGCCATGGGCTTGACCAGTTCGCGGTGTGCCCGCCAAGCTTGGCGCACAGAGTCTTCTGAGCACAACAAGCTCAGACCAGGCCGCCTGTTCCGGACGTTGCACATTGGGTGAGGTTTCTCTTTCCCATTTGAGAATTTCTGCATGTCCTCGCTTGAACTGCCCCACGGCGTCGTTGGCTTCACGCCAATTCTTCTCGGCGGGTGCCGGTGCAATCTGGGCAGACACGAACAAGGGGAGGGCCAGCACACCCAGCGCAATGGCTCGCAGTACCGAGGGGGGGATAAAGTCGATGAATCACTGATTTGCTCCTTTTCAACCGGTTCACGCTGCACGCAGTTTGCAAAAGGCCCCCCGTCGCAAACCTTTCTGTCACATTACATAGTTGTCAGTTACGGTTCTGGACAGCCAATGGAAGCGAAAATGTTGACTCGGAGTGCACGTGAAAATTCTGATTGTCGAAGACGAACCCAAAACTGGCGACTACCTCCGCCTGGGGTTGCGCGAGGCCGGCCACGCCGTTGAATGGCTCACTAATGGGGTTGACGGGCTGCACCATGCTCTGGAGGGCGACCACGACCTCGTCATCCTGGACGTCATGCTTCCCGGAATGGACGGCTGGAAAATTCTCAAGGGTCTGCGTGCGCAGGGCCGCGAGATGCCGGTGCTGTTGCTGACCGCCAAGGATCATGTCGATGACCGCGTCAAGGGGCTGGATCTGGGTGCGGATGATTATCTGGTCAAGCCGTTTTCGTTCTCCGAGCTTCTGGCCCGAGTGCGCACCCTTCTGCGCCGAGGGCGCTCTGGAATGGAACCGACCTCCCTGCAGGTCGCGGATCTGAAGCTGGACTTGCTGCGCCGCCGGGCTATTCGCGCAGGTAAGCGCATCGACTTGACCGCCAAGGAGTTCGGTTTGCTGGAGTTATTGATGCGCCGAGCCGGTGAAGTGTTGCCTCGTTCGTTGATTGCTTCTCATGTATGGGACGTCAACTTCGACAGCGACACCAACGTCATCGAGGTGGCCATGCGCCGGCTGCGTTCCAAGGTGGACGATGGGTTCGAATACCGCCTGTTGCGGACTGTGCGAGGCATGGGCTACGTATTGGAAGGGCCGGAGTCCCTCTGATGATCCGGCGCTTGACCCTCACAGCACGCCTGACTCTTCTATACACCCTGGTTTCCGCCTCGGTTCTCCTGGGTCTGGGGGTCATGGTGGCCTGGTCCACCCACGTTCACTTCATCGACCTCGACCGCCACTACCTTGAGGACAAGGTGCACCTGATTCAGAAGATGGTGGAAGAGACGCCCGATGCAGCGAAGCTCTCCACGAAGCTCGATGAGCTGCTGGACAGCCACCATGGCCTGGTCGTCGCGATCACGCGCGGTGACGAGCGCATGTATGGACCGGACACCAATACCTTCCCAAGCCAGCTTGCTGTTCAAAGTACCGATGGCCAGCCGATCGACTGGACCGATGGGAAGCGTCAGCTGCGCGGCATCAGCAAAGAGCTACCTTTGGCCTATGTGCTTCGCGCCGTTGGAAACCCAGGTGATCGCGTTCGATTGACACTGGCGCTGGACACGCAGCACCACGCCCATTTCATGCAGGTGCTGCGCCAGCAGTTGGCGGTTTACGCGGTGGTCGCAACCCTGCTCAGCGGATTGCTGGGTTGGTGGGCTGCTCGCCGCGGTCTGGCCCCGCTGCGGATCATGAAGGCACAGGCACTCTCGGTGACCGCCCACAAGTTAGACCAGCGTATGCCGATCGAGGCGGTGCCCGTGGAAATGGCAGAACTGGCCAACAGCCTCAACACGATGCTGGAGCGACTGGAACTGGATTTTTCAAAGCTGATGGACTTCTCAAGCGACCTCGCGCATGAACTGCGCACCCCCATCACCAATTTGATGACCCAGACCCAGGTATCTCTCTCGCAACGCCGTGATCCGGATACCTATCGCGACATCCTCGCCTCCAATGCCGAGGAGCTCCAGCGCCTTTCGCGCATGGTGTCCGATATGCTGTTTCTCGCGAAAACAGACCATGGCATCCAACTCCCGAATCGAGAAAATGTCGAGCTGGAAGCCGAGGTGGCCAGCCTGCTGGATTTCTACGATGCGATCGCCGAAGAAAAAGAGGTTCGTCTGCGGGTGGTTGGAACGGGCACAGTGGCGGGAGACCGACTGATGATCAGGCAGGCCATCAGCAACCTGCTTTCAAACGCACTGCGGCATGCTCATCCGCGCTCTGATGTCGAACTCATCCTTCACCACCAAGACGATAGCACCGCCTTGTGTGTGTCCAATACGGGTGACCTTATTGAAGCGATCGATCTGCCCCGGCTGTTTGATCGCTTCTATCGGGTGGACAAGTCGCGCACCCATCCTTCATCGGACGGCGCCGGGTTGGGATTGGCCATCACCAAGGCCATCATGCTCGCTCATGACGGCGGCGTATCCGTCACCTCGACAATAGAAAAAACGACGTTTTGTTTGCGGTTTCCGCGTCAACACTGAGGGTCGTTCTTCCTTCTCCCTCTAGAGCGACCTAGTTAAAGGCACCTGCTGCTCACTTCTGTTTGGCGAGCCACTTGTCGAACTGTGCGATCTCTTTCTTTTGCGCCGCGATGATTTGCTTGGCCATGGTTTTCATTTCTGAAGACTTGCCATGCTTCAGCTCCATCTCGGCCATGTTCAAGGCTTGCTGATGGTGAATTTTCATCATCATTGCGAAGTCCTTGTCAGTGTTGCCGGTCATCGGCATCTTCTGCATTTCCTCCATGCCCATCATCATGGAAGCTTTCATGTCTGCAGCACCAGCTCCACCTTTGTGCATGCCCGCCATGGGCTCGCTCACAGAAGGGCTCGCTGCAGGTGTAGATTGGGCTTGTACAGAAGCCGATAATCCACCGAGAGCGGTCAACGAGGCGAAGCACAACGCGTGCAAAGGAACAAGCTTGATGCATTTCATCGCGATCTCCTGAGATTGTGTGAGACTGATCATTGCCAACGCGACGCTGCCTGACTGTGCGGAAGCGCACAGTGAATCGGCGCAACGAGGCATCTCAGACCGGACGGCAAGCGACATCAGCGCCGCAAACGCAGCCAGTGGTCGCGGTGCGAGCCGTGCTGATTTTGTCGGGCCGGCTGAAGGGTGAGGAGCCCCGCTCACCCATCGACAAGACCCATTCCAAGGTCGAATTCGTGACTCGTTTTCGCACGGAGGCCAGGCAAGGCGACCAGCAGCATGGCGGAGGGCCGCTGCAAGGCGTGGGCATCAACCGCCTCGTCCAGGCCACCGGGGAAGGTGGTCTCCACCACATAGGGATGCGCGTGTCGCAGGCCGTTCCCTGCGGGCCGCGCGTACAAGATCCAGAGACACCAGCACAGCGCGGCGCGGAAAGCTGTTCACAAAAGCGGCCGCCACCGGCGCCACGCCCACGTACGCCGCCATCTTGATGGCCAGCGCCGTGCCCAACACGACGCCGGCGTCATCGCCCGCCAGGTCGTATGCCAGAAGGCCCAGCGCCTTGGTGGCCAAACCGGTGCCCACCAAGGCGATCATCTGAGCGGCGAACAGATGCCGATAGGTTCGATGCGCAAGGACGTCGATCATGCTGCAAGCCTCGGTGGTCCTGCTTGGAAGATCGCTTGGCCGCGCACTACAGGTAGCGCGTGATTTCCTTGAACTGTTCCATCGAGTGACGTTGGTCGCGCTGCAGTGGCCCCACAAGATCTTCCAGGCAATGGTCCAGGTGGTCCTGGATCAGTGTCTTCTTGGCCTGTTGAACAGCCTTCTCCACGGCCTGCAGCTGCTGGGCGACGTCCAGACAGGTGCGACCCTGTTCGATCATGTCAACGATGCTGGCGAGATGCCCCGTTGCCCTCTTCAATCGCTTGATGATGGCGGGATGCGAGGCGTGTGTGTGCTGTTCCGTCATGATGATCCTATGCCCCTGGGGGGGATACTATAATCCCGATTCACCGACTCCTGGTCCCGCCTCAATCCGCATGACGCATCGCGAAACTGCCCTGCCCACAAGAACGTGCCTGCCGCTTGCCGTGTGGTGGCTCGTGGCGATGGCGCTTGTGCTCGGCGCCGTGCTGTCACCGGTGGGCACCTTGAACTCCCACGGCCTGGCTGAGATCACTTCGGTTCAACACGGCACTCATTGCGACGTGGCCGGGGCCTGCGAACATTCACACGAGCACGCGGCTGACGACACGGCCACAGACGTTGTGCACCACTCCGCCAGCGCCGAGCATGCGCAACACAGCGCAGACCACGCGCACGACAAGGCCTATGTGCTGCGTGGCGCTCTGAGCCTCCCCATGCCCCGACCCACCCACTGGCAGGCCATCGCCGCACCCAGGGTCGAGAGGATGGTGCCATCACGGCTTGACCGGCCTCCGATGGCGCAGACCCACGCCTGACAATCAGTCGCTGCCGAGTGCAGCCATCTTGTTTTCAGACCATCGGAGTCTCCATGCACGGCTTTCTTCAAGACAGGCTGCCACGTTCGCCATGGGCGATCTGGCAAACAAGCCTGTTGCTTCTATCTGCTTTTTTTCTTTCGCTGCTCCTCGGTACCACCGAGGCGCTGGCCCATGCGGTGACCGAGGGCGACAAGGGCTATATCCAGGAAATTTCGGGTGTCAACCTGTTGCCGTTCGTGTACCTGGGTGCCAAGCACATGATGACGGGGTACGACCACATCTTGTTCCTCTTCGGGGTCATCTTTTTCCTCTACAGGATCAAGCACATCGGCATTTACGTCAGCCTGTTTGCGTTGGGTCACTCCACCACCATGATCCTGGGCGTTTACTTTAATGTCGGGATCAACAGCTACCTGATCGACGCGATCATTGGTTTGTCCGTGGTCTACAAGTCCTTGGACAACATCGGTGCGTTCCAACGTTGGTTGGGGTTCCAGCCCAACACCAAAATCGCTACCCTGGTGTTTGGCCTGTTCCATGGCTTCGGTCTGTCCACCAAGATTCTGGAGTACGAGATCTCGCCCGATGGACTGGTGCCCAACCTGCTCGCTTTCAACGTGGGCGTGGAGATCGGGCAGCTGCTGGCTCTGGCTGTCATCCTGATCGTCATGGGCTACTGGCGTCGCACGCCCAGTTTTGCTCGCAACGCCTACACCGCCAATGTCGCCATGATGAGCGCCGGCTTCATTCTTGTGGGCATTCAGCTCACTGGCTACGTCGTGTCCTGAACACCCAAGGAATCTGAACCATGTACAACAGTGAACCCCCTTTGCGCGTTGAGCTGCCTTCCTCCAAGCAGTTGTTGCGCTCCACCGTTCTGGCCGCGGTCTCGGCCGTCGTCCTCCTCGTTGCCGTCGTGCTGCCAGCTGAGTACGGCATTGACCCGACAGGTGTGGGCCGCGTTCTGCGCCTGACCGACATGGGCGAGATCAAGACCCAGTTAGCGGCGGAGGCTGCAGCCGACACAGCGGCCGCATCTGGCAACTCCTCGGTGACATCAACCGCAGCGCAGCAACCCCCGGTGGATGCACGCAGTGCGCCGGCGCAGGCCGTTGCTTCAGCGACCAAACCGGCCGTTCAAGAGGCCCCGTGGCGAGATGAAATGACGTTCATCCTGACCCCAGGCGAAGGACTTGAGATCAAGATGCGCATGACCGAGGGTGGGAAGGCCGAATACGCCTGGGAGGTGCAAGGAGGCCGAGTCAACTTCGACACGCATGGCGACGGCGGCGGAAAGAACATCAGCTATGAGAAGGGGCGTGACGTGCCTGCGGATGACGGACAGCTTGTGGCGGCCTTCACCGGCAACCACGGCTGGTACTGGCGCAACCGCGGCAAATCCGACGTGAAGGTCGTACTGCGCACCCGTGGCGAATACACCGACATCAAACGCGCCATGTGAAGACCGGGACACCTCATTTGACCAGTGCGGCGCCCCGCCATTCAAATCACAAAACCTTCCTGGATCAGGCTGAAAGCGCCACGCTCCTTTGTTAAAACCCTTGTGGTCACCTGCCTGTTGTCTGCACTGGCAGCATGCGAAAAACTTCATTGCCGCCAACTTCACAGGGAACTGATTCGTTGAACAACCCGCACCCGACCATGAAAACCGATGACCTTTCCCCCTGGCAGCACCACCACGTCTTCGACCAGAGCAACCCGATGGCCGAGCGCGGGACCCGCGCCGTGATGATGATCACCGCCGTGGCGATGGTGGTCGAGATCGTGGCGGGCTGGTGGTTCAACTCGATGGCGCTGCTCGCGGACGGCTGGCACATGAGCTCACACACCGCGGCCATTGGTGTAAGCGCCTTCGCCTATGCAGCAGCCCGTCGTTATGCACGAGACCCCCGCTTTGCTTTCGGCACCTGGAAGATCGAAGTGCTCGGCGGCTTTGCCAGCGCCATTTTCTTGCTGGGGGTGGCCGTCTTCATGGTGGTAGCTTCCATGGAGCGGATGTTTTCGCCCCAGCCTATCCAGTATCAGGAGGCCATCGCCGTGGCGGTGCTTGGGTTGATCGTCAATGTGGTGTGCGCGATGATCCTGGGAAAGGCCCATCACCATGGACACGGCCATGATGGTCACCATGACCACGGCGGTGGCCACGCCCACGAAGCCAGCACGGACCTCAACCTCAAATCGGCCTACCTGCATGTGATCGCAGACGCCACCACGTCTGTGCTGGCCATTGTGGCTCTGGTGGGCGGCTGGGTGTATGGCTGGTCGTGGCTGGACCCGGTGATGGGCATTGTGGGTGCCGGACTCGTGGCTTATTGGGCCAAGGGGTTGATTGCCGACACCAGCCGTGTGCTGCTGGATCGAGAAATGGACCATCTCGTGGTGGACGAGATTCGCGAAGCCATCGAAGGTGGGTCAGCTGAATACATGACACGCCTGACGGACCTGCACGTGTGGCGTGTGGGGAAACAGGCATTTGCCTGTGCGCTCAGTGTTGTGACAGATGACAAAGACCTCTCCCCCCAACAATTGCGCGAGCGATTGGGTGTTCACGAAGAAATCGTTCACGCAACGATCGAGATTCATCACCGAACCGAAACACGGGTCGCGGCGCCTCATGGCATCTGAAAGCTGTCCCGGCACGGCTCTCTCACCATAGAATCCCTTCATGCGCCGTCTGTTAGCCCTCGTTCTGTGTCTGCTGATCCCCTTGCAGGGATTCGCTGCGCCGCAGACCGAGGACCTGCCGTGCCCCATGCAAGCCATGATGGCGATGCAGGCGGACGCCGGTGACGCAATCGACGCCACCGCCCAGGCGGACGGCATGCCCGACTGCTGCAACGACCTCGCTACCTTCGAACACACCGGCCAGGCCTGCAAGACCGGTCAGGCCTGCACGGCACCCGCCGTCTGGATGCCACCGGTCGGCGTGCCGCGGTTCGAGTCCCTTGCGGCCGCGGCCCCGCCGACGCCGATCCTTCGCGCCCGGGCCCCCGGCGCGCCCGCCAGTCTCTGGCGCCCGCCCTCTCTGATCTGACCTCCCCGCACAGCGCAGACCGCCCCGACCTGGGCGGTTCCTGCTATCGCGCGTGGACCGGGCTGCTGCCCGTGCGCGCACGCTCTGGAGCTCAGATATGGAACAACACCTTCTCTCGACAACCCGCTCGCGGGCCCTGTGGCACGCGCTGGCAGCCGCCATCGCCTGGCTGGCCATCGCAACAACGCCCGCCGCAGCGAACCCGTCCGAACCACTGAGCCTGGACGCGGCGGTGCGCTCGGCGCTGGCGCATTCGCGCGGCCTGCAGGCCTCCAATGCCGCCGCTGCGGGCGCGCGCGATATGGCGGTGGCCGCCGCGCAGCGGCCCGACCCCGTGCTGCGCCTCTCGCTCGACAACCTGCCCGTGAACGGGCCGGACCGCTTCAGCACCACGCGCGACTTCATGACCATGCGCTCGGTCGCGCTCATGCAAACGCTGCCCAACGCAGACAAGCGGCGCGCCCGCGGTGAGCGTTTCGAGCGCGAGGCCGATGCGGCGCTGAGCGAACGCGCGCAGCGCGCCACTCTGCTGCAAACCGAAGTGGCCCAAGCCTGGCTGGAGCGCCGCATGCAGGAGCAGCGTTTGTTGTTGCTGCAGTCGCAGATCACCGAAGCGCGTGTGCTGGTGCAGACCACCGAGGCTGCCCTGCGCGGCGGGCGAGGCTCCACGGCCGATGCGCTGAGCGCGCGCGAGGCATTGGCTCAGTTGGAGCAAGGCTTGATCGGTGCACAGGCCGAGCGCGCCAACGCACGCCTCACGCTGTCGCGCTTCACCGGCGGCCCGCCCGACCAACCGCTCGCCGATCCCCCACCATGGCAACGCAGCACGGCCACGATCGTTCAAATGGCCCTCTTGCCTGATCTTGCCGTGCTGCAGGCCCGCGAAGCCGTAGCCCGGGCCGAGGCCGAGGTGGCCCGCCAAGAACTCAACCTCGACTGGAGCGCCGAGGTCATGTTCAGCCAGCGCGGCTCGCAGTTCTCCAACATGGTGTCAATCGGTATTTCCGTCCCGCTGCAGTGGGACAAGCCTCAGCGCCAGCAACGCGAACTGGCTGCGCGCCTGGCCCGTGTGAACGAACTGGAGGCTGAGCGCGAAGAAAAGACCCGCGAGCGAGCGCTGCAAGTGCAGCGCTGGCAGCAGGACTGGCGCGCAGGGCGGGATCGACTGGCCTACCTGGATGCGCAGCGCCAGCCGCTCGCCACACAACGTGTTGACGCTGCGCTGGCCGCGTACCGAGGCGGTCGTGAAGGCTTGGGCGCCGTGCTGCAGGCGCGCCGCGACTCACTGAACCTTGCCCTGGAACGCCTGGCCCTGGAGCGCGACACCGCGGGCCTGTGGGCGCAACTCGAATACCTGCTCCCCGACACCACGACTGGAGTGAAGCCATGAACAAGACAAGATCCCTCATCGCACTGGCCACTGTGGCCGCTCTCTCTGGCGTGGGCGTTGGCGCCTGGTGGCTGGGCATGAAGCAAGGCAGGGGCGACACCACTTCGGCCACCGCGCAACAGGCGGTAAGCACCAGCGCCCTCGACGACCCGTCGCAGTGGACCATCCCGCAGGGCGAAGCGGCCACGCGCCGGCACATCCGGGATGCACTCAAGGCTGGTGACGTGGACCCCGTCACCGGCCGGCGCATCCTGAATTACCACGACCCCATGGTGCCGGGCAAGAACTTCGACACACCCGCCAAGTCGCCGTTCATGGACATGATGCTGGTGCCGCGCTATGTCGGCAGCAACGCGGCGGATACCAGCAGCGTCTCGGTGAGCCCGCGCATCCAGCAGAACCTGGGCTTGCGCACCGCGCCGGTGGTTGAAGGCGCGCTGGTGTCGGAAGTGACGGCGGTGGGCAATGTGGCCTGGAACGAACGCGAACGTGTGGAGCTGAGTTCACGCGCCATGGGCTTCGTGGAGAAGTTGCATGTGAAAGCCGCGCTCGACCGCGTGGCCGCCGGTGCGCCCCTGGCCGAACTCTATGTGCCCGACTGGGTGTCCGCGCAGGAGGAGTACCTGGCGCTGGCCCGTCTGAGCGGCCCGGGCATTGAGGCGCTGCAGGATGCCGCGCGCCAGCGCATGCGCCAGGCCGGCATGACGACCGCCCAGATCGAGCGCGCGGTGGCCTCGGGCAGGGTGCAGTCGCGCTTCACAATCACCGCGCCCATCGCCGGCATCGTGAGCGAACTCCTGGTGCGCGAGGGTGCCACGGTGATGCCCGGTGCCACGCTGATGCGGCTGCAGGGCACCCGCACGGTGTGGGCCGAGGGGGCGGTGCCCGAAAGCCAGGCCGCGCTGTTGCAACCGGGTGCGCGGGTGCGCACCACCAGCCCGGGCGCGCCGGGCCAGACGTTTGAAGGCCAGGTGCAGGCGCTGCTGCCCGAGGTGGATGCGGTCACGCGCACCATCCGCGCGCGGGTCGAGCTGGCCAACCCGCAGGGCCGGCTGGTGCCGGGCATGCTGGTGAGCATGCGGCTGGCCCTCCCGAAGACAGCAGCAAGCTTGCTGGTGCCCAGCGACGCGGTGATCCACACCGGTCGGCGCAGCGTGGTGATGGTGGCCGAAGACGGGGGACGCTTTCGCCCGGTGGAGGTGACTGCGGGCCTGGAGGTGGGAGGCCAGACCGAGATCAGCGCCGGCCTGCAGCTGGGCCAGCGCGTGGTGCTCTCGGGGCAGTTCCTGATCGACTCCGAAGCCAGCCTGCGCGGGCTGGAGGCCCGGCTCAATCAGGAGCCCGCGACCACGCCCACCCCCACGCAACAGCGCTACACCACCGATGCGGTGATCGACGCGCTGAGCGGCGACACGGTCACGCTCACCCACCCACCGATCCCCGCTCTGAAGTGGCCGCAGATGCAGATGGGCTTTCAGTTGCCGCCACGCTCGGAACAACCACGCGATCTCAAGGCAGGCGATCGGTTAAAGATCGAGTTTGAAATGCAGGATGGCCAGGTGCCGCGCATCACCAGCCTGCAGCGCGTCGCACCGGGGATCGGCAAATGATCGCCGGGCTGATCCGCTGGAGCATCAACAACCGCTTTCTGGTTCTGCTGGCCACTGCGCTGCTGAGTGCCTGGGGCGTGGTGGCGCTGCAGCGCACGCCGCTGGACGCGCTGCCCGACCTGTCCGACACGCAGGTCATCATCCGCACCACCTGGCCGGGACAGGCGCCGCAGATCGTGGAGAACCAGGTCACCTACCCACTGACCACCACCATGCTCTCGGTGCCGGGCGCGCGCGCGGTGCGTGGTTTTTCGATGTTGGGCGACAGCTTCGTTTACGTGCTGTTTGAAGACGAGGTGGATCCGTACTGGGCGCGCTCGCGCGTGCTGGAGTACCTGAATCAGGTGCAGGCACGCCTGCCGCGTGGCGCGAGTTCGTCGATGGGACCCGACGCGACCGGCGTGGGCTGGATCTACCAGTACGCGCTGGTGGACAGGACCGGCCAGCAAGACGTGGCGCAGCTGCGCGCGCTGCAGGACTGGTTCGTGCGCTTCGAGCTCAAGACCGTGCCCGACGTGGCCGAGGTGGCCAGTGTGGGCGGCATGGTCAAGCAGCACCAGATCGTGCTCGACCCCGACAAGATGGCCGCCTACCGCGTGACACAGGCCATGGTGGCCGAGGCGGTGGCGCGCGGCAACCAGGAGGCCGGTGGCTCGGTGCTGGAACTGGGCGAGGCCGAGTACGCGGTGCGCGCCAGCGGTTACCTGAAGACGCTCGACGACTTCCGCGCCATCCCGCTCATCACCAGCAGCGCCGGTGTGTCGGTGCGCCTGGGCGATGTAGCGCGCGTTCAGATCGGGCCCGAAATGCGGCGCGGCATCGGCGAGTTCAACGGCGAAGGCGAGGCCGTCGGCGGTGTGGTGGTGATGCGCTCAGGCAAGAACGCGCTGCAGACCATCGCGGCGGTGAAGACCCGGCTGGCCGAACTGCAGCGCAGCCTGCCGGCGGGTGTGGAGATCGTGCCGGTGTACGACCGCTCGGGCCTGATCGAACGCGCGGTGAAGAACCTGGGCGAAAAACTGCTGGAGGAGTTCATCGTGGTGGCGCTGGTGTGTCTGGCCTTCCTGTTCCATCTGCGCAGCGCGCTGGTGGCCAGTATCTCGCTGCCGCTGGGCGTGTTGATGGCCTTCATCGTGATGCAACACCAGGGCATCAACGCCAACGTGATGTCGCTGGGTGGCATCGCCATTGCCATCGGCGCGATGGTGGACGCGGCCATCGTGATGATCGAGAACGCCCACAAGCACCTGGAGCGCTGGGCCCACCAGCACCCGGGTGAGACGCTGCAGGGCGAGCCGCGCTGGCGCGTGATCGGTGACGCCGCAGCCGAGGTCGGTCCGGCGCTGTTCTTCTCGCTGCTCATCATCACGCTGAGCTTCATACCGGTGTTCACGCTGGAGGCGCAGGAGGGCCGGCTGTTCGCGCCGCTGGCCTTCACCAAGACCTATGCCATGGCGGCCTCCGCCGGCCTGGCTGTCACGCTGATTCCGGTGCTGATGGGCTACCTGATCCGTGGGCGCATTCCGGCCGAGACCGCCAACCCGCTGAACCGTGCCCTGATCGCGCTGTACCGACCGGTGCTCGACGCGGTGCTGAAAATGCCCAAACTCACACTGGTGGTAGCGGCCCTGGTGCTGCTGGCCAGCCTGTGGCCGCTCCAGCACATCGGCAGCGAGTTCATGCCGCCGATGGACGAAGGCGATCTGCTCTACATGCCCACCGCGCTGCCCGGCCTGTCGGCCGCCAAGGCGGCCGAGCTGTTGCGGCAGACCGACCGCCTGATCAAGACCATCCCCGAGGTGCAGAGCGTGTACGGCAAGGCCGGGCGCGCCGAGACCGCCACCGACCCGGCGCCGCTGGAGATGTTCGAGACCACGGTCCAGCTCAAGCCGCGCAACGAATGGCGCGCCGGCCTGACCCCCGAGGCACTCATTGAAGAACTCGACCGCACCGTGCGGGTGCCGGGCCTCTCCAACATCTGGGTGCCACCGATCCGCAACCGCATCGACATGCTGGCCACCGGCATCAAGAGCCCGGTGGGCGTGAAGGTGGCCGGGCCCGACCTGGCCACCATCGACCGCCTGACCCGCCAGATCGAGCAGGCGGTGAAGAACGTGCCCGGTGTGAGCAGCGCGCTGGCCGAGCGCCTGACGGGTGGGCGCTACATCGACGTGGATATCCGCCGCGCAGACGCAGCGCGCTACGGCCTGAACATCGCCGACGTGCAGGACATCGTGGCCGGCAGCGTGGGAGGCATGAACATCGGCGAGACGGTGGAGGGCCTGCAGCGCTTCCCGATCAACCTGCGCTACCCGCGCGAGCTGCGCGACTCGCTGCCCGAACTGCGCGCACTGCCCATCGTGGCACCCGGCGGCCAGCGCCTGGTGCTGGCCGATGTGGCCGACCTGCGCATCACTGAAGGGCCTCCCATGCTGCGCAGCGAGAACGCGCGCCTGGCCGGCTTTGTGTATGTGGACATCCGCGGGCGCGACCTGCGCGGCGCGGTGCTGGACATGCAGCGAGCGGTGGCTCAGCAGGCGGTTTTGCCTGCGGGGTACTCGGTGTCGTGGTCGGGGCAGTTCGAATACCTGGAACGCGCCACGGCCAAGCTCAAGCTGGTGGTGCCGGTCACGCTGCTGATCATCTTCGTGCTGCTGTACCTGATCTTCCACCGCTTCGACGAGGCGCTGCTGATCATGGCCACGCTGCCATTCGCGCTGGTGGGCGGTGTGTGGTTCCTGTGGCTGCTGGGGCACAACCTGTCGGTGGCGAGCATGGTGGGCTTCATCGCACTGGCGGGGGTGGCGGCCGAGTTCGGCGTGATCATGCTGATCTACCTCAAGCAGGCTTGGCGAGAACGGCTGGACGCCGGGCTGGACGGCGACGCCTCGCTGCTGGACGCGATCCGGGAAGGCGCGGTGCTGCGGGTGCGCCCCAAAGCCATGACGGTGGCCACCATCGTGGCTGGGTTGCTGCCGCTGTTCTGGGGCCTGGGCACCGGCAGCGAGGTGATGCAGCGCATCGCGGCACCCATGATCGGCGGCATGATCAGCGCGCCGCTGCTTTCGCTGTTTGTGGTGCCGGTGGCCTACCGGCTGATGCGGAAGCCGCGTTGACGCTGTCTCGGATTTGGCCGTAGACCGCTGCTTACAACCGTGCCAGCCGCAAAGCGCTTCGGAGGCCGACAGCAGGGGCACGCTGTCCATCCCTCTTGAGCATCCTCCGCGCGCGCACTAGCGTCGGTCCCCGTCTGGATGCGCAGCACTTCTTCGAAGCTTTCACTGAATCTGCGCGTGCGATGTGGAGTGTGACGCGGTTGCCGAAAGCAAGCTTTTGAGGTGCGAGTGGACGGCAGATATCGGTTTGATTTTGTGCGGTCGATGCCTACTTCATTCGCCGGCAATCTCCTACAGACTTGGACTTTGGAGGGTGGTCCAATTTTTGGATTACGGGCTACAAAAAATCGCGACAGCCCTTTGGCCCGTATTTCACACGGCAAGGAGAAATGATGAAAAACGGCAACCACGGCTCCCCAGATTCGGCCATGCGACATGAAAGCATGGGTCACTACACGTTGTTCGCGGTCAACATGGTCCTCAGCCTAATAGTCATGTATTTCGTCATGTTTTCCATGATCGATGGCTGGTCTGATTTCCGCAATAACCTGAACATGCTCTACATGGCACTGACTATGGTCGCCCCGATGGGCATCATCATGCTCTTGACCATGCGCGGCATGTATCAGAGAAAGCTGCTCAATTGGGCGCTTCATGTCGTCCTCGCCCTGATTTTCGTCGTCGCATTGGCCGCCACACGTCAACAAAGCGCGATTGGCGACAGACAGTTCATTGCATCCATGATCCCGCACCACTCCGGCGCCATCCTGATGTGTCGTGAAGCCCGCATCCAGGACGTGGAGCTTATTAAACTGTGTGAGGAAATCGCAAATGCTCAGCGCAAGGAGATTGAGCAGATGAATGCAATCCGGGCTCGGCTGGAGTTAAGGGCGCAGAACTCGTAGTTTGGTCCTGATCAACATCAGTTCGTCGTGCACGCAATCAATGTGGTGTGCCTACATGCCGTGGTACTGAAGTCTGTTCTGGCGGCTGTGCACCGCCGCTAATCGCATCAGTTCTCGCTTGGCACATCCCAAAACGAAGGGACAGGGGCAGTCTTCGATTGGTACCTCCCAAAACATGCTTCTACCTCGCGCCTGGATAGAGACTTGGCCAAGGTGTCGGAGTCGACAAAACGCAGATAAACGCTTGGTAAGCTGGTTCCCCCTATGGCCTGGTCAGCTCTAAGCCTTTCCGCATTGGTTCCACAAGGTGCGATTGAATGCTGGTCAACCCTCGGCTACTAACCCGGTTTTCTGCACCGAGATTGAGATCACCCCGATTAGCGGTCCAGAATCGAGACGCGGGATGAAGGGGTGTTCGATCTGGCGGCGGTGCTCGCCGACGCCACCACCGAGTTCGTCTACACCTACGACTTTTGACGACGAATGGCGCCACCGGATCCATGTCGAGGGCGCCTTGGAGCCCGGCGCGAAGAACACTCGCCCGCTTTGCATAGCCGGAGCCAACGCCTGTCCTCCTGAAGATGTGGGCGGGCCACCGGGCTACAGCGACTTCTTGCAGGCTATCGACCCGATGCATCCTGAGCACCTGGCAATGTGGGAGTGGAATGGCGGACTCTTCGATCCCGCTGGCTTCGACCTCAATGCCGTGAACGCCGCGATGCATAAGCTGCGCCTGTAGGGCGTCCGTAAAGATGGGATGACCGGACGTTTACAGTAGATGAACCAGTAGCCGCCGACGTCGTCAGGCGTCCCGTGCGCCAAGCGTATCGTCGCGCCTGGTACCGTACAGGTCAATTGCACTGCATCCCGAATGCTTGGGGTATGAGGGCGTCTAAGAGCCAGGCCGCCCTTTGACTTGCCCAGGAAAGTTCGGGCATGCTCGCTCGCACGGCTTTCGCATAAGTCATAGACCACCGACTTGGTGTTCTCGAAGGCGCAGTAGGCCCAGAGGTAAGCTCGATGTGTTCTGCCGTTTCCGGGCTTGGCAGTGGTGGCGGCCTCACGTGGCCACACGAACTTGCCACTGTTCACGTGCCGCGCTGCCAGCCAAGCGTGGGATAGGAGGACGGTTAACCCGCCCGCCACCTTCGGGCACTTGCTCCCGCCCCGGTGGGCCATACGCGCTACTTACGAAGCTGTCGCAAGACATCGACAGGGCGTGAATCCGGCAAAACGATACTTCAGTGGCTGCCACGCACAGAGGGTTTCTTGATCTTCACAACGGTATCCGTTGAGGGCTTTTCCTTGCGAGGCATGGACTGTCCTCCCTCGGCCTTGAAGCGGGCTGGTTCGGCCATCGGACCAGTATATTCATAAGCCACCGTGCCTTCGGGGTGCCTGTACCAACCGGGGTTCTTGTAGTCCCCCGGCTTTTGGTCCCGGCGAACTTTCACGACGCTGAACATGCCGCCCATCTCGACCGATCCATAGGGGCCGTCGCCCGTCATCATAGGGATCGTGTTGTCTGGAATAGGCATTTCCATCTCGGTCATATCCGCCATGCCGCGCTCTCCCATCACCATGTAATCGGGAATGAGATTGTTGATCTTCTTTGCCACCCCACGGTGATCGACGCCGATCATGGTGGGAATGTCATGACCCATTGCGTTCATCGTGTGGTGGCTCTTATGGCAATGGAAGGCCCAGTCACCTTCCTCATCCGCCAAGAATTCGATCTGACGCATCTGACCGACTGCCACGTCCGCGGTGACCTCATAAAGCCGTGTACTCTTGGGCGTGGGACCTCCATCGGTACCAGTCACGAGAAACTCGTGGCCGTGCAGGTGCATCGGGTGATTGGTCATCGTCAGGTTGCCGATCCGAATGCGGACCTTGTCGTTTAGACGTACGTTCAGAGAGTCAATGCCGGGGAAGATGCGACTGTTCCAACTCCACAAATTGAAGTCGAGCATCGTCATGATTTTTGGCGTGTAACTTCCAGGATCGATGTCGTAGGCGTTGAGAAGGAAGCAAAAATCGCGATTCACCTCGTCAATCAGCGGGTTTTTCGTCTTGGGATGCGTAATCCAAAAGCCCATCATTCCCATGGCCATTTGAGTCATTTCATCCGCATGAGGGTGATACATAAACGTGCCGGGGCGGCGCGCCACGAATTCGTAGACGAAAGTCTTTCCGGGCTGAATGGCGGGCTGGTTCAACCCCGCCACCCCATCCATTCCATTGGGGAGTCGTTGCCCATGCCAATGAATACTGGTGTGTTCAGACAACTTGTTGGTCACAAACACCCGAACGCGATCACCCTCGACAACCTCGATGGTGGGGCCGGGGCTCTGGCCGTTGTATCCCCAAAGATGGGCTTTGAAGCCAGGAGCCATTTCTCGCACCACGGGCTCAGCCACCAAGTGAAACTCCTTAACGCCTTGGTTCATCCGCCAGGGCATCGTCCAGCCGTTGAGGGTAACCACCGGGTTGTAGGGGCGGCCCGAATTCGGCACTAAGGGGGCCATGGTGTCGGGACTGGTTTGAATGACAGGTTCAGGCAGCGCCGCCATCGCCACACGGCTCACGCTCGCGGCGGCCACGGCCCCTCCGGCAATACTAGCAACGCGAAAAAAATCTCTTCTCGAGGTCATTTTGTTTTCCTTTGGGATCAATGAGCTGCGCCAGATTCAGCGGCGACTCCAGCATTGCCGCCCGAGGCTCCAGCGCTTGTAGGCTTGCCGATGAGGGAGGCTTGGAGTGCAGCGTGCGCTTGCCAGAACTGCTGCTCGGCGTTTAGGGCCGCCATAACAGAGTTCACTTGATCGCGAGAATCGGCCAGCAACTCGAAGACACTAATAAGCATTCCGTTGTAACGAAACTGATTTTCTTCTGAGATGATTTTCCTAAGCGGGATCACCTCATCGCGGTAGTGCCGAGCGACGTCATAAGCGGTTCGGTAGGCGGAATAGCTTTCTCGAACACTCGATCCAGCCGCGCGAGCCGTCGCCTCCAAGCGGTTAGCGGCGACCAACGTCTGTGCATTCATCGAGTCGCGCCGCATGCCTCCCCAATCAAAAATCGGCAACTCTAAGCTAATTTCAAAACCGCGACGTGTCTGCTTGGAATTGTCTGCCGCGTCAAAAACGGAATCTTTTCGAATTCCTAACTCAATGTCTGTGAACGTCGACACAGTGTTCCAGCCTTGCGCACGGGCGGCAACGTCATATTCCGCCTTAGCGATCTGAAGGTCCAAGCGACCTTGGGACGCTTGACGGCCCGCTTCCTGAGGAGAAAAAGGCTCTTTGGGCAATATAGGCAAACGCTCTGGCAGCTTAAGCATCACTGCTTGGTCGTCATCAAGGCCCAGCAACCTGATCAACTCTTCACGAGCTGCTGTGGACTGTTGCTGAGCACCGGCTAATTGGGTCGCCGTATCCGCATAGAAGGCTTGCTGGCGTGCACGGTCGAGCTTGTTAAAATTGCCGATTGCTTGCAGCCTCTTGGCCAATTCGGCACTGGCTTGGGCACTAGCAAAGACTTGCTGGGTGTACGAGAAAGTCTGCTGGGCCGCGACAGCACGCACCCAGGCTTGGCGAACTTGAGTGACTTGATCGACCACGTCGCTGCACAGGCGTAGTTGGGCCTGCTTGATGCGCCCTTCTGCAATGCCTTTGCGCGCAGGCAACATCAATAAGTCCAGCAGGCCGAAGGACAGAAGTCGCCCAATTTCGGTTTCGTCTCCCAAGCGCATACGCTCGAGGCTAAGAATTGGATTGGCAATGCGGCCGGTTTGGGCTGCCATGGAAGCATCAGCCCAACTTTGAGCCACCATGGCCTGCATTGACGGACTGTTGACGAGCGCGAGCTGAACGGCGTCTTTCTGCTCCAGCGGCTTACTCAGCAGATCCAAAGCGCGTCTGCGCAAGCCATCACGTTCGCCTTGGTCACGGGCAAGTGTGAGCTGGCCATCCGTAAAACTGTTTGCCGTCGCATTGGCACTAGACAGGCTTTGTTCCAGATTCACACTGGCACAACCCGACAACACCACAACAGCAGCTGCAGTGACCGCGACTTTCGTATGGCGCATTCGTAAGAGGCGGATCATTTCTTGTCTCCATGAGGGGCATCATGTCCTGGAGCAGGCTGATTAGATTGGGTCGCAGGCTCCGCTTGGCGCATCTCCTTGGCGTAGGCACGCCATCCCCCGATCTCCCCCACCTTGTCATTGGCTTCCTTCCATGATTGAACAGACTGCTCCTTGTAGGCCTCGTATTCCGACAAAGCCGACCTGTAAGCAAGCTTGTAATCCGTCTTGATGGTTTCCGGCTCTGGAGCCTGCGCTAATGCGAGAGACGGAACGACAAATACAGCCGCTAGGAAGCAGCGTACCTGGATTTTAGCGAGCAGATGATTTTTCATATTTCTCCGAGCATTTTAAAGAAGATAGGTTTCCCAAGTTCACTGGCGAATAGTCAACCCTTAAAGCCCCGCCAAATATTCACCTCGCCCATGGCTGATTCGCAGTACATGAGTAGAGGTCTTTAGAAAGTTCCATGGACCATCCATGCCTGGCGAAGTTCACCGGCGATGTAGTTCTTGCTGTCCAGGTCTCTGTATCATGGAAAAGAAGCACCCCACAGCGCGGTCCCGGTATTTACTAGCCAGAGCTTCAACTGCAACCCTTGTTTGGAGCTCTGAGCGACCGACAATTGCTGCTTTTTGCGAAATGGCCCAGCACGGAAAGGCTCTGCAGCTCTAACCCTGCGGTTCGCCAAAGCTGTATCGCTGCACGCAGTCAAATCATTTGCGAGATTGGATGTCAGTTACGACCATCTTGCCTGCTTCCTGGATGACGATGAACTGAATTTTTTCACCCACTTGAACCTTGTCCAACATTGCCTTATCCTTGGCTGTGAAAACCATGGTCATTGCGGGCATATCCAGGTGCTTAATTTCTCCATGTTTGATCGTAATCTTCCCGCCTTCTTTGTCAATCTTGCGGATTTCACCGTCCGTCAAGCCAGGAGTGGCTGCCGTTCCCATCTTTCCTTGGTCCATACCCGACTTATCTTGCACCATCGTCATTTGCGCCGGTACGGAACCAGCAGGTGCTAGTGAAGGCGAGACCGCTGATGCTGACTTGTTGGTCACACTAATTTGACCCTTCATGCCCGCCTCGTAGTGCCCCGGGTGAAGGCAGGCGAAATCAACGACTCCACCCTTGGTGAAACGCCAGATGACCTCACCTGTTTTTCCGGGCTTTAAGGAAATTTTGTTGGCTTCTTCATGCTCCATGCCCGGATTTTTTTTCATCACCTCGTAATGCTCTTTTAATTCCTTTTCCGTGCCCAGGCCGAATTCGTGCGGTACCTTGCCAGAATTTGTGACGACAAAGCGGATCGTTTCTCCCTTCTTGACGGCTACCAGGGAGGGAGTGAAACGCATGCTGTCTGAGGCATCGACTTGAATGGTCCGTGAGACTTTGCCAGCAACACCAGCTTCGCCGATGGGCGATTCATCGTGTCCGCCGCCGTGTATGCCCGCCGCAGTAGCAGCCGAGGCGGCAAGAAGAGTCGCCGCGAATAAAAGACCTGAGCGCTTGCTGAAGGAAGCTTGTGCGAATGTCATTTGAACTCCTGGCAATTAAGGTAAGGAGGTGAACGGAAAGTTTAAACAAATGCTTCAGCCCGATATGTGCGCTGACGCCGCTAGGAAAAATGCAAGGCCTGAAGCCGACTAAGGTTACCTAATGGACAGTTTTGTCTTTTTGGACTCCCTATTCGCTATGGTCGAAGTATGTATAAGCCTGCCTGACGCGAGCCCGTCTGCTTCCTTACAAAGGTGTCAGGTTCGGTTGCAACCAGCCACTGGCAGTGGAAATCACGCTAGGGAGTGTCTGCACGACCCTGGCGCCCCTGGCCCGATGTGAGACAGTGACGGCATGAAACAAGTGAGCCTGGGTGAGAGCGGATTCGAGCGCAAAACCAAGAGGACTCGCAAGCGCGAGTTCCTCGACGAGATGAACCTTGTGGTGCCGTGGGTTGAGCTGATTGCGCCGCACGCGCCAGCGCGCGGCGCCCGCCGTTTGCCGTCGAGACCATGCTGCACATTCACTTCGTCCAGCAGTTATTCAACCTCTCGGACCCGTCCATGGAAGAGGCTGCACGCCATGGCGCTGTTTCGAATTCGTGGGCCTGGATGCCGGGGAAGACAACCTGCCCGACGAGAGCGCCATCCTGCGGTTCCGTCTCTGCTCGACGCCCACAACCTGAGCTTGCAGATCCTGGCCACCGTTAACGCCACGCTGGCCGCCAAGGGGTCCCTTCTGAAGAGCGGCACGGTGGTTGATGCCACCTTGATCGCAGCACCGAGTTCGACCAGGAACAGCAGTGGCGGGCGCGACCCCGAGATGCACCAGACCAAGAACGGCAACAGTGGCACTTCGGGATGACGGCGCACATTGGGGTCGATGCGGACTCGGGCCTGGTGCACACGGTGGTGGGTACAGCGGCCAACGTCAGCGACGTGACGCAGGCGCACGCACTGGTGCATGGAGAAGAAACGGACGTCTTTGCCGACGCTGGTTACCAGGGCGTGGGCAAGCGCGAAGAGACCCAAGACATCGCCGTCAACTGGCACGTGGCCATGCGACCGGGCAAGCGCAAGATGCTGGACAAGAGCACGCCGATGGGCGCGATCATGGACAGTTGGAGCGGGCCAAGGCCCGCATCCGCGCCAAGGTCGAACACCGGTTCCGCGTGATCAAGCGCCAGTTCGGGCATGTGAAGGTGCGCTATCGGGGACTGGCCACGAACACCGCGCAACTGCATACGCTGTTGCGCTGTCCAACCTCTGGATGGTGCGGCGCACGTTGCTGCGGGAAATGTGGGGATGAGTGCGTTTGCAAGCGGCCAAGGGGGCGCGAATCGGGGCGAAATTGGCCTTGAAACGAACCTCGTGAGCCGAAAGTCGCCATCACCAGAAATCGGATGCATCAACTCTGCTGTCGAGGTGACTTTAACTGTGCCTCCTTTCGCGACGACGATCTGACGCACGATGTACAAGCCCAGGCCGATACTGCCCGGTGTCCGCTGTTCAGCCGATTCATGCGTTGCGCAGCGCTTCAGCGGCTCAAAGAGCGTCCAAGGCCGCTCGAAGAGAAGTCGATCAGGTCGTTGATCAATCGTTGCATCGTGTCCGTGCTCCTCTTGATCATTGACATAGAGTTGACAGTGATCGGGTCTTTATCTTTCAAGGCGACACTTTGCGCGGCCATGCGGATAGTGCTCAGCGGATTGCGCAAGTCGTGGCTTGGGATTGCGAGGAGCATCTGCCGCGACTCGTCGATGCGCTGGGAGTAACTGCTGACGCTGTGAGCGAGCGATTAGTCGAGCGCCTCATTGAAGCGGGTGAGGTCGTCGATGTCGCTTACGTCCGGTCGCGGAAGACTCTTTCGCCAAAGGCGTAAAACGCTAGCACGCAGGGCCAGGCATTCAGATACAACAGCTGTGATGTGAGAGCCCGAGGTCATCCGGCCAAGAGGATAGGCTCAGCTCAAGCGTGCAAGCGATGCCCAGAGTCGCAGACCGTGTGGGGATGCGAGATCGCTTTGTGAAGCGTTAAGCATACCGTGAGTGTTTCACGGATCACTGGGGATTCAAGACCAGTGGGCTCAACTGAGTGCGCCGGGGGCAACTGCCACGGGTCCAAACCCTGGGCTGCTGCCGGTTTCACAGACACCTTGTTAAGGTGGAAGATGAAACCGGAGGTGGTTCATGGAGAGAAGAAGGACATTCAGCCGAGAGTTCAAGCTCGAGGCGGTCAAACTGGTCACCGAGCGTGGTGTGGCTGTG